>Ga0209585_10000094_pt1 | contig 32938 bp, 26 predicted proteins | sample NGEPerone_FD_185491 | JGI IMG/M metagenome (GOLD analysis project Ga0209585, IMG submission 185491) | Arctic peat soil microbial communities from the Barrow Environmental Observatory site, Barrow, Alaska, USA - NGEE Permafrost154B-one... | ecosystem: Environmental > Terrestrial > Soil >... | reverse complement strand
TTGACTTCGTTTTTAGATGTCTGAAAGCCGATTGATTGAACGATAACATCAAATTTCCCTATTGAGTCCACCGTAAACTCAAATTTACCATTTGCATCGCTTGCCAGGCGTTTGATAATTCCTTTACTGTTTTGTGCAGTGATGGTGACATAGGGAATTGTTTTCCCAGATTCTGCATCTGTAGCTATTCCCTTAATCTGAAATTTTCCAACAGGAAACGTGGCGAACAGAGGGTTGGTGAATAAAGTTAAACAAAAAAATAGTAAAATCACTAATGGATTTAATTTTAGCTGCGGGTAATTGTAATTCATGATTTTTTAGAATAATTTAGTTAATCAAAGATATGACTAAGATGTTAGTTGTTTCACTATGGTTGTAGTTAATAATTGTTAATTTATTAAAAGATTACTTATTGATCACTTTGAAGCTTTCTTTATCCGAAAATAGCGAACCGGAAGTATAGAAGTACCCAAGTATTGAGACTTTCAATATTGATAAAAATGAAAGAAAAGGTGGGAAAATCTTTAATGTATAATACTGTTATTTACTATTTAATGAATCGCAAAATGATTGAGAAGTGGTTTGTCTTCTCCTGAATTGAGAATGGAGCAGTAGAGGTGATATTAACTGTTTACAATCTTTTCAGAATAAAATTTTTTCTTTCGAAATATTGCCGATATTGGCAATTAAATATAAGCTTAACTTTTTAATTCAAAAAGACTTGGAACATGTGGTTAAGAACAAGTTGTGATTTTATCTTCGATATTTCGGTACCCACACCGTTTATCCTGATGTTGCGACCTCGAAGTGGTTCGCAACAATGGGTGGCTCGCGAGGAATATATAATTTCACCGGGTGTTCCGGTATTCGAGTTTACGGATCTCTATGGCAACCTTTGTCAAAGGTTGATTGCTCCGCCTGGCATTTTTGAGGTACGAACTTCAGCTGAAATAAGGACTAATGATTTTGTTGATCAGGCTTCAGGCGCTGATTTCATTGAAGTTCAGAATTTGCCAGATTCTGTACTCCATTATTTATTACCAAGCCGTTATTGTGAGTCGGATCGGTTTTGCGATTTAGCAACGTTGCTAACCGCTGGTCTAAAGCCTGGTTATGATCAGGTATTAGCTATTGAACACTGGTTGCGAAATAATATTAAGTATGTTCCTGGAAGCAGCAATCTCCCGTTGTCTGCTGTGGAGGTAAATTTACAACAATCGGGTGTATGCAGAGATCTTGCTCACCTTGGAATCGCATTGTGTCGCAGCCTAAGTATACCGGCTCGCATGGTTGTCGGGTATCTATATAATTTGGAACCGATGGATTTGCATGCCTGGTTTGAAGCTTATATAGGTGGCAATTGGTATACCTTTGATGCTGTGCAGACTGGTCCGAAAGGTGGGTATGTAGCAGTTGGGTATGGCCGTGATGCTGCGGATGTGGCTATTTACAATCAGTTTGGTCCTGCAGCCTATCCTTCTAAACAAGTGATTCAGGTGGAGCTCATAAATCAGTCAATCTAATTAAAGCTGATTCGCAAATTCTTTGCAGGGAATCCTCATCTTAAAGATTTCCTAAGTATGACTGTGCGTATTTGTAATCTCCTATGTATCCAAAATCTTTCGTCACATTTTGCATATGCTTTGACATAGGTGTGTAGCATAAACTGATATTATTCCTGATAGCCTTTTCCTGAAAAACATCTTCCCTAACAAACATTTTCAGCTATATTCTGTTAACATTGATATAAATAACCTTGAATTGTGTTATTAATACATTATTTTAATGTTAATAATGTCTTTAAGGTCCTATAAAGTGTATATTCGTGACAAAATGAGCGTATAAATAGATCGTGTACGTCAAAATGTCAACCATATAGGCAAAAAATAATGCAAAAGGATATGATAGCGCAAATAAATGGAATTTTAGATTCCTACAAATCGGGAAGGTCCCATTATGATGAAGTCTTTGCAGATTCGAAGCAACCCAGGGAGCATTACAAAATGGTGGTGGATCGTTTTAATCAGTTAAGCCTCTTAGATTTTGAGCGAATTAACAATGAAGTTAAAACGGCCTTTCTTAACCAGGGGATCACATTTGCGGTGTATGCTGAAGACAAAAAACCAGATGAAAGAATCTTCCCATTTGATCTTTTCCCGCGGATTATCCCAAATGCGGAATGGATGCAAGTAGAAAATGGTGTTATTCAGCGTAATAAAACAATCAACCTGTTTCTATACGATATTTATCACGACAAGAAGATCTTAAAAGATAAAGTTGTTCCTGCAGACCTGATTTTTTCTTCGAAGAATTATCTTAAAGAGATGGTCGGTTTTACGCCACAAGGCGGTATATACACGCATATATCAGGTACTGATCTGATTAAACATACCGATGGGCAGTATTATATATTGGAAGACAATTTAAGATGTCCTTCAGGTGTAAGTTATGTATTGTCTAATCGGGTTGCGTTAAAAAAATCGTTGTTTGAGCTTTTTGACAAACTTAAGACGAAAGCCATCTATCAGTATCCGGAGCATTTGTTGGAGATGTTGAAATCGGTTAAGCCCCAAAATACAGACAATCCTACCATTGTCGTTGTAACTCCAGGAATGTACAACTCTGCTTATTTCGAGCATTCTTTTCTTGCCCAGAAAATGGGTGTACAACTTGTTGAAGGACGGGATTTGTTTGTTGAAAAGGACTTCGTGTATATGAAAACTATTTATGGCCCTATCAAAGTTGATATAATTTATCGTCGTGTGGATGATGAATTTATTGATCCCCTTTGCTTTCGGAAAGACTCTATGCTTGGAGTTCCCGGGCTGATGAATGCTTATCGTGCGGGAAATGTGACGCTGGCCAATGCTCCGGGTACTGGAGTTGCGGATGACAAAGCTGTATACAACTATGTTCCGGACATTATTAAATATTACCTGAATGAAGAACCCATCCTAAATAACGTCCAAACTTATCATTGTGAAAATGAAACTGAAGGTAAATATGTGATGGAGAATATCGATAAGTTGGTAGTAAAGCCTGTTGATGAATCCGGAGGATATGGTATCACAATTGGGAGTTGCCTCACAAAGTCCGAGATTGAAGAAGTAAAGGTTCGGATAAAATCCAATCCACGAAAATACATTGCCCAGCCAATCATGAGTCTTTCTGAACATGCCACTTTTATTGAAGAATCGAAGGAATTTGAACCCCGGCATATTGACCTGAGAACATTTTGTTTGATGGGTAAAGACGAAGAGTATGTTTTAAAGGGAGGACTGACACGGGTTGCCTTGAAAAAAGGTAATCTTATTGTGAACTCTTCGCAAGGTGGTGGTTCCAAGGATACCTGGGTGTTGGATTTCTAATATTAATTGTTCAAAAAGAAGCAGAAATATGTTATCAAGAGTAGCAAACAATTTGTATTGGATGGGGCGATACATCGAAAGAGCCGAACATTTTGCGCGTTATAGCAAAGAAATTTATTTCTCATCGCTTGACGCTCCAATCATGAAGACGTATGACCGGAAATTTGTACTGGAATCGATGCTTTATATGACCGGCATTTTTGACCTGGAAGTTCAAAATGAGAAAGATATTCTTTTCAAGATTGGATTAGATCCTAAAAATCCTAATTCAATAATCAGTATCATAACCACTGCCCGCGAGAATGCCCGGGGTGCCCGTAATGCGATTTCTACCGATCTTTGGGAAGCAATCAATAAATATTATCATCTTGTTAATAATTACTCTGTTGAAAAGTATGTTTCTACCGGTCTTTACGATCTGAATCAAATCATTTTGCAACAGACTTCAATTGTACAGGGAAAAATTTCGGGTACGCTGCTTCATGACGAAGAATGGGCTATCATTCTTGTTGGAATGCACATCGAAAGGGTGATACAGGTTATCAAAATTATTAACTCGAAGTTACATGATATCTATAAAATTGAACAGGCCGGACATGTTGTAACCGATATGAGTTTTGAATGGACGACTATGTTGCGTTGCACCGAATCTTTTGATATGAACAGGAAATTCTACCGGAGTATCCCAAATAAAGAGCAGGTTTTAGAGTTTATAATGCTTAATCCACAATGTCCAAGATCAATCGCCCACTCCTTAAATGGAATTAAGAAGTATTTGGATATGTTGAGCCGGAACGAAAGTCCGGAGGCTAAAACAATTGGGTTTAAAATCGGGAAACTCTGCGCACAATATCAATACCTTTCATTCGACGAGTACAAGGATGATATCTACGGCATTTTAAACAGCACGCAGGATCAGATCATGGAAATTAGTTCGGAACTCGAAAAAAAATACCTCTCTTTCTAATGGATGAATTTGATTTGCAATATAGTATTGAAAACAGGTACGAGAATCCGGTACGAAAGGCTAATTTTCAGTTGCTTGTAATTCCTGATTCCAATAAAGAGCAGAAGGTTTTGGATCTGAAATTTTCCTGCTCCGGCGTTCAGGAGATGCATGTATCCAGAAATATTTTTGAGTTTAAAACCATACATTGTTACATTGATAAACCGTTCTCTGAATTTTGGTTTAAATTGTCTGCAAAGATACAGAAGAACCAGATAAACCCTTTCTACATAAGCCCTTTATCGCCAAATGATGAATATGAGAAATTAAATTCGCTGGATTTTTACATTGATAATTATCTTTTTTTATCTTCGACCCATCTCACTAAACTGCCCTTTAACGTCGATTTTTCCTTTCCAGACTATTCGAAAGAGAAGCAGGTTTTTGATTTTTTGCTCGAATTAAACAATTTTATATTTGATTTATTGACCTATTCACCTGAAAGTACCGATGTTAATACCCTCATCGAAGAGGTATTGCAATTAAAGAAGGGTGTATGCCAGGATTATGCACATCTTTTCATATCTGTATGTCGCAAAAACAAAATACCAGCCCGCTATGTTAGTGGTTATCTTAATCAAGGTGCTGGTTTTATCGGAACAAGTCAGCTTCATGCCTGGGTTGAAGCGTTGATTCCGGAGTTGGGTTGGGTTGGATTTGATTCGACCAATAACCTGCTTGCCGATCATCATTACATTAAAATTGCTCACGGCACCGATTATAACGATTGCAGCCCGATCATTGGCGTACTTGAATCAACGGGCGCACAAAAAAGTATTCATTCAGTAACAGTCTCTAATCAATAAATATGACATTTTGCATCGCAATTAAAAGTAAAACCGGTTTGGTAGGATTGTCCGACACGCGAATAAGCAGTGGGTTAGGGGTGTCCACTTCAAAGAAGATTAAGACTTACCAGGAAAATGGAAATTCATTTTTTATTATGTCGTCGGGTTTACGTTCTATCCGTGATAAAGTGATCCATCTTTTTGAAGACGAATTAGCTGACCAACCTTCAGATAAACTGTACAAAGTGGCAAATTTGTTGGGTAATATCATTAAAAAAGTTCGCGGTGAAGATCTTGAAGCGCTATTGCAAAGTAAATTTTTCTTTGATGCACACTTCATTATTGGGGGACAATGTTCAAAGGACAAACATTCAACGCTGTTCTTGGTCTTTCCAGAGGGGAATTGGGTAGAGGCATCTGATGAGTCACCCTATACAGTAATTGGCAATACTGGTTTTGGTAAACCCATTTTAAGGCGGCTTTTAAACGAAGAAATAAGCTTTGATATGGCCATCAAAGTCGCTTTTCTCTCGTTTGATGCTACCTACAAGAATGCAAGTGATGTTGATTTTCCGCTAGATTTTGCTTTGTATAAAAACGGAACCTACGATATCCAGGAATTTCGTAAATCGGAAGAAGATTTAAAAGAAACTTCTTTCCGCTGGAATAAGATGTTGGTGGATGCCGCGAATGAACTTCCTGACTTTCTGCATTTTGACGATTAAACCTGTTTTTTTAGTTTATATTTTCGCAAATCGAAAGTATGCGGATATTCGGGATCGGGTTCGATGAATGTTGGATTAAGAACCACCTGCTGATTGGTCTCCATTTCTTTTTCAAGAATATACCGTTTTACTTCCATGCCGATTTCCTTAGGTGTATAAACTCCCTGGGTATGGTTCTCATTGTAAAAACGGGAAATGCGCCTCCCTTCAGCTTCAAAACTGTTGACAGGGAAAGTATTGTAGGCTCTTCCTCCCGGATGGAATACGTGGTAAGTACAGCCTGCCACCGATTTGCCTACCCATAAATCGAAAATATCGAAGACTAACGGGGTATCAATACCTAAATTCGGATGCAGCGCAGATGGTGGTTGCCATGCCCTGTATCTTACTGACGCTACATATTCTCCTTTTGTTCCGGTATTTGCCAATGGAAGTCGCATTCCGTTGCAGAGTATGGCATATCTGTCTCCGGTTAATCCGGTCGTTTTTATTTCGATTCTTTCAACAGATGAATCAACGAAACGTGCAGTTCCGGAACTCGACATCTCCTCGCCTAAAACGTTCCAGGGTTCGATGGCTGAGCGTAATCCAAGCTCAACATCTTTAAATTTCACCCTTCCGATATGTGGAAAACGGAATTCAAAAAATGGCTCCAGCCAGTTGATATCAAATGCATATCCTGCTTCGTTCAATTGACTCACAACATCTTTGAGATCTTCTCTTACAAAATGATGAGTCATGAACTTATCATGTAACTCTGTTCCCCAGCGCACGAGCTTTCCTTTGTAAGGTTTTTCCCAGAACCACGAGACCAGCGTCCTTATTAGCAATAGTTGAACAAGGCACATTTGCTTGTTTGGCGGCATATCGAATCCGCGTAATTCCAATATGCCCAATCTTCCCGTGGATGAATCGGGTGAATATAGTTTATCGATGCAAAATTCGGCCCTGTGTGTATTGCCGGTCAGGTCGATCAGCAGGTTTCGGAACAGTCTGTCGACTAACCAAAACGGCACTTCACCTTCACCTGGATTTGGAACCTGGTCGAAAGCAATCTCCAGTTCATAAAGCATTTCCTGACGACCTTCATCGACCCTCGGTGCCTGGCTTGTCGGACCAATAAAGGCAGTCGAGAATAAATACGACAATCCGGGATGGTGTTGCCAGAACGTAATCATGCTTCTTAAAAGATCAGGTCTTCTCAAAAGTGGTGAATCCGATGGCGTTTTTCCGCCAAGCGTAATGTGATTTCCACCGCCTGTTCCCGTATGTTTGCCATCGAGCATAAATTTTTCGGAGCCCAGCCTGCTTTCCAACGCCGATTCAAAAAGGATATTGTAGTTGCAGACAACCTCCTGCCACGATCTTGCAGGATGAATATTCACCTCAATTACTCCGGGATCGGGAGTCACCATCAGCTTTTCAATCCGTTTATCTTTTGGAGGAGCATATCCTTCGACAATAACCGGGATTTGAAGCGTTTCGGCTGTCAATTCAATGGATGCCACAAGGTCAAGATAATGCTCAATCATTTCTTCCGGAGGGAGAAATAGATGTATTTTCCCATCTCTGATTTCGGCAACAAGGGCTGTTCTTATCGTGAAGGCTTCATACAAAGGTTTATAGTTATCATGTAACTCCTTCTTTTCCTGGAAGGGGAGATGTTTACCTGCCTTTTTCTTTTCGTCTTCCTCTTCTTTAAGGTCGTATACTTTTGGATTCAGAAGTTCTTCAGGGATTGAATAGTCAGGCAATGTCAATGATCTTTTAATCACCTTTTCGTGAAAGTCGTTAAGCGTTTGAACCTCTTCAAAAGGACTGCGTTCAACAGGTTTTGGACGTCTCGATTCAGGAATATGAGGAAGTGAATCAAGCGGCAAGCGATGACCCATTTGCGAGTTTCCAGGAATTAAGAACATTTTACCGCCCCTGAATTCCCATTCACAACTGATCCAGCCATCTTTGGGATAAGCCCATTGAAGCGGAAGCACAAAACCTGCCGGATTATTCAACCCTCGCTCAAGTTGTTGCATAAGGGTTTTTCGTTCGAGCGAATCTTTTAGATCGATATTTGCAGGATCGATATTTACCGGAAGGTTGCGCTCTGTCCACAGGTAATAAAAGGCATCCTCAAATCCCGGAAGGATATTCTTTTTGGAAACTCCGAGCATTTTGGTAAGATGAACCATAAATTTCCGGGCATCATCGTAATTGTATACATCTTCTTTGCTGAAATCAGCAAGTAAACCTTTGTTTTTCCAGATAGGTTGTCCATCTTTTCTCCAGTACAAAGCCATCTGCCAGCGTGGTGTGGGTTCGCCGGGATACCATTTGCCTTGCCCGTAATGAAACAAGCCACCCTGACCAAAACTTTGTCCAAGTTTATGGATCAGTGCATTGGATAATTTCTGCTTCTCTTTACCATCAGCGGCAGTATTCCATTCCTCCGATTCCATATCATCGATCGATACAAATGTTGGCTCTCCTCCCATGGTCAGACGCACATCTCCTTCTTCCAATTTCTTATCAGTCAGATCTCCAAGGCCCATAATTTCCGCCCATTGCTGATCGCTGTAGGGTTTGGTTACACGCGGATCCTCATGAATGCGTATCACTTCGTTTGAATGTTCAAACGTGACATTACACGGATCTATCGTCCCGGTTATAGGCGAGGCACTTGCCGGAGAGGGGGTACAACACAATGGAATATGACCTTCGCCCGCCAAAAGTCCCGAAGTTGGGTCGAGGCCAATCCAACCTGCCCCGGGAATATAGACTTCGCACCATGCATGTAAATCGGTAAAATCTTCCTTCGTCCCTGAGGGACCATCAATTGCTTTCTGGTCAGCTTTTAGTTGCACAAGATACCCTGACACAAAACGGGCTGCCAATCCCAGGAGTCGCATGGTTTGGACAAGCAGCAAGGCAGAATCCCTGCAAGATCCCAATTTTTTCTGCAAAGTTTCTTCGCAGGTATATACGCCGGGTTCCATTCGAACCGTATATTCCAGTTCATTATAGAGTTCCCGGTTCACAGCAACCAAAAAATCGACAATGATGATGTCTTTAAATCGTTCGACTTTCTTTAACCATTCCTTCAAAAACGGACCATCTTCTATGATCTCGAAATAGGGCGCCAATTCTTTGATATCCTGTGATACGTACTGAAACGGAAATTTTTCGGCATACTCTTCGACGAAGAAATCAAAAGGGTTGATCACGGTCATTTCAGCAATGACCTCCACATTCACCTTAAACTCCTTCACTTTATCATGCATTACAATACGGGCCAGGTAATTGCCAAACGAATCCTGCTGCCAATTGATAAAATGTTCTTTGGGCTCAATATCCAAAGAATACGAATGAATCTTTGTCCGGCTGTGAGGAGCAGGTTTAAGACGAATGACGTGGGCGCCCATATTCACTGGGCGATCGTAAGTATATGATGTGTTGTGCCTGATCGCAACTATTATTGCCATAACCCTTTTTAATTTGTTTTGGGAAAGATCCTTAGGTGACAAATTTAAAATAAAATTCGAGGTATAAGTTTACGTAATTATTAAATTTCGAGAACTTCAGGCATTTAAGGATGCTTAAATAATTGAGTGAACTGAATGTGACAATGACCGGATGATTGTTCAGATTGATGACAGTCATCTGGTCATTGTCGCGTTTAAACACCGGCACATTATTTCACAAAGTCAAGATTTGGCGGAGTGCTTTGATTGGCAGGAATCTTAGCATCTGTCGTTTGAACAGATTTATCAACGATTTCAAATGCAATATTGTCAAACCAAATTTGCCCTGTATCGTCCAACTGCGCACCATATGCAATAAATGACGCATTGTTTTGGACATCTAAAATAATTTCATACTTTTTCCAACCTGTCGTGCCGCTTATTAGTCTGGAACCCATGTTGTCAAACAATAACGGTTGCTGAGAGCCTATTTGGTCAACCTGAAGCCAGCGTCCTGCCCTGTCAGTAATATTTTCTGATTTAACATACCCTGTCACCCGCACTCGTTTGCCGGGATATTTTTCAGGGTTACTTCGTTGCATTAGAGTTCCGACGCAATCAATTTTTTTATCCATTGCCTTAATTGTTGCTGAGTTATGACGATTCTTTCCGGCATCTTTGTCTAATCCCATTTCGTAACTTTGGGATTTGATTCTTGCACTAAACCACCTATCAGGTGAGTTAAATGATAATAACGCTAATGTTGTCACAATGAATAAAGCAATTTTATATAAAATTATTGTCATGTTTTTAGGTATAAATAATTATAACTAGCTTACATGCAGATAAATAACATTTTTCATTTAATTGGATTCTCAATTTGATTGCTTTTGGCCAACGAAACTAAACCGCCAATAGCACCTAAATTCATGGTGTCTAAAGCTGAACTTGGGACAATGACCATCGACCCTTTTTCTTTCAAACCTTCGAATAACATGTTCATTCCTCTAAGATGCAGTGCTACAGGATTATCAATATATTGCTGACTCGCTTCAGCAAATTTTAATGCAATCTCAGTTTCTGCAGTTCCCAATATAACACGGGCTTGGCGTTCCCTTTGGGCCTGAGCTTGTTTACTCATCGCATCTGCCAGATTTTGAGGTATAATAATGTCCCTTATTCCAACATTCTGACACGTAATTCCCCATGGATTAGTGTGTTCATCAAGTATAGCCTGTAACTCCACTGAAATCTTTTCCCTGTCGGAAAGCAGGTCAGACAATTCGTGTTTGCCGATTGTATCCCGAAGGCCAGTTTGGGCAATGAATGTAACTGCTTTAACATAGTCCTGAACTTCAAGGGCGGCTTTTTCAACATCCCAGACAGTCCAGTAAACAACTGCATCGACATTTACAGGAACCGTATCTTTTGTTAATGTTTCTTCGGCCTTGATATCCGTTACCCTTACTCTTTGGTCAATGTATTTGTCAATATGGTCAATTATGGGTATAATCAGGAAGAAACCCGGGCCTTTCAAACCGGTAAATCTCCCCATTCGCAAAACAACTGCTTTTTCCCATTGGTCAGCAATTTGTATTGAATAAGAGATATAAACCGATAAAATAAATGCGCCTATAGATACTACGACATTAATTATTTCAAAATAATACAATCCTCCGATTAAGGTAGTTAGGCAAATCAGGAGCGTTAGTGAAACGCCATTCAGAAAGTTTTCAGATTTCATTTTGATTGGTTTTTAAGTTCAACAATTAGTTCGTCAATATTAAAACCATAACTATATGCTATGGTTGCAAATTCTTTGATTATACTCTGGAGTTTTTGTTTTCTTTCTGAGCTTGAGATTGCAAATTCATTTTTACTTATAAAAGTTCCGGTTCCTTGTTGTGTTTCAAGTATTTCCTTAATTTCAAGTTCCTTATAAGCTTTTGCAACGGTATTAAGGTTTACTTTCAACTCGACCGCAAGTGCTCTTACGGTGGGCAGTTGTTCGCCCATACTCAGGCTACCTGATGCGATCCCGAATTTAATCTGATCGAGAATCTGCCTGTAAAACGGGATCCCTGTTTTGGGGTCAAGATTAAATTTTATCATGTTGTAATAGATGTTTATTGTACTATTGTTATAGTACAAATATAGTATGAGATTTATGCGATTGCAAGCATTTTGACATTTTTTTTAAAAAATTATTGAAATTGTTACAAAGTGAATTGAATTGAGAGATTAAAGTACTGCAAGTGAGTGCGATGAATTTAAAAAAAATTAATTTTCTAAAATCTATTCTTCCACCACGCCTTCAGTCTTTCGAGGATTTTTTGTTCTGTGGGATTATTTTGTGGTGTATAAAAGCGCTTGTTTTTAATTTTTTCGGGGAGAAAATCCTGATCCACAAAATTTCCTTCGTACGAATGGGCGTATTTGTACTCCTTCCCATATCCCAGATCTTTCATCAGTTTGGTGGGGGCATTTCGGAGATGAAGCGGCACTGGCAGATTACCCGATTCGCGAACTTCGGCCATAGCAGCATCAATGGCTGCATAAGCCGAATTACTTTTGGGAGATGTTGCCAGGTAGATTGTACATTCTGACAGTATGATGCGTGATTCAGGCATCCCGATTTTATGGACAGCATCGAACGTGTTTTGTGCCATCAGAAAGGCGTTTGGGTTAGCAAGTCCCACATCTTCAGAAGAGAGGATCAGCAACCGGCGGGCAATAAATTTAACATCTTCACCACCTTCGATCATTCGTGCAAGGTAGTAAACCGCACCATCCGGGTCGCCACCACGGATGCTTTTAATAAATGCAGAGATGATATCGTAATGCATCTCGCCATTTTTATCGTATAAGGCCAGATTTGCCTGTAACATCGATGTAACAAGCTCATTTGTAATAACGATCTCTTCGTCGGTTACACTGTTCATAACGATTTCAAGTACGTTAAGCAGTTTTCGTGCATCACCGCCCGAAAAACGGAGCATTGCTTCATACTCTTTCAACACAACTTTTCGCTGGCTGATTTCGTAATCGGTCGTTATTGCGTGATTCAATAATGTCAGTAAATCATCTTTTTCTAGCGATTGCAACACATAAACCTGGCAGCGGGAGAGGAGCGGAGAGATCACCTCAAAGGATGGGTTTTCGGTAGTCGCACCAATTAACGTCACTAAACCCTGCTCGACTGCTCCTAAAAGGGAGTCTTGCTGTGATTTGCTAAACCGGTGAATCTCATCGATAAACAGAATCGGATTGGGTGATGTGAAAAAACGGTTGTTCTTCGCTTTGTCAATCACATCTCTCACATCTTTAACTCCTGAATTAATGGCGCTTAGAATATAAAAAGGCCGGTTCAGTGAATTGGCAATGATTTTGGCAAGCGTCGTTTTCCCTACTCCCGGCGGTCCCCAAAGAATGATGGAGGAGAGATTTCCAGAGTCTATCATTTTTCGGAGCACGGCACCTTCGCCAACAAGATGTTTCTGACCGATGTATTCGTCCAGATTTTTGGGTCTTAATCTTTCTGCCAGAGGTTGATTCGACATCCTTATTTTACTTAATACCTGATATTTAATTTATTAATTGCAGTATCTTTTAATAACATTATACGCTTCAGTAAGACCCAACTCACCTGCTTTACTTAAGTCCAGCGCACCGCCCTCCATATCGTCCAAAAAAATACGGGTCAATCCTCTGTTGAAATAAGCTTCGGCAAAATCGGGCTCAAGTTCGATTGCCTTCGAATAGTCATTGATTGCCCCGAGATAATCTTTCTTTTTCACTTTCGTATTCGCCATATTAAACCAGGCAAATATGAACCGTGGATTCATATATAATATTGATTCGTAGTCTTTTATGATGTCTTCATAATCAAGGATTTTCTCTTCTTTGGGAGCATCTGCATTGGCTTTTGTACCGTTTATATTCAGGGTTGTTGGCTCCGGAAGCAGACCAGGCATCCGTATAAAATCCACCCTTTTAATCATTGCATTAGCCCTGCTAAAATAGGCGAGAATATTTCGTCCATCCATTTTTATTGCCCGGTCATAGTCTTCTATTGCCTGATTGTAGTTTTTGAGCAATCCGTACAATGTCGCCCTGTTGAAATAGGCATCCGAGTTTTTCTTATTAGACTGAATGACTTTATCCAAAAGGCGAATGTTTTCATTGTACTCATCACCTCTCCAGATATCGTTTCTGATAGGCTTATTTGTAATCAGCATAAATGGTTGATTGTTGTTTTTACGGTTAAGTGCATCAACCTCCATGCTATAATACTGTAACCGCTCGTAATCAACCGAGTCCTTGTGAAAAATTGATATAACAAATTCGGGTTGCAATTCAATATTCACATTGCGATTCTGAACCATTCCCCGTATAATTTCTGTTTCCTTCACATCACCATCGTCATTCACAACAATATTTCGGCGCGAGCGTTTTCTGGTGACAGGTCCTTTGTTATCTTTTCTTGCCACCGAAGCAGAATCCGGGGTGGTGCTATTTGACTGATTGTTTTGAGCTAAAGCATTAGAAGAATTTGTAACTCCTCCATTTGCATTGGATTGTTGTTGTCCCTGTGCCGCTGGCTGCCCTGGATTAACTTGCTGATTAGCAGACTGACTTGAAGGGTTATTTTGAACTGATTGATTTTGGCCTTTTTGATTCTGATTAGCTGTTGGGAGGACAAAACCATACATCCGCCGTTGCTTTTCACGCTCCTGTTCAGCATTAAGTCGTTTTCTGAATTGTGCGAATTTAGGATCAAGTTGTTCTGCAACAGCAAAATCAGCCTCATATCCCGGGATTTTTAGTGTCTCCTTTGCAATACCCCGGTTCAACCATGCCACCGCAATATCCGGGTCTAATTTAATTGCCATATCATAATCAGGAATAGCTCCCTGGGTATCTTCAAGTTTATGTTTTACGATTCCGCGGTTGACAAAAGCCTGAGCCATTTTAGAATCAAGCCTGATGCATAAGTCGTAATCTTTTAATGCACCAGCATAATCCTCTTTTTCGAATTTTGCAATACCTCTCATAAGGTAGGCTCCTGAAAAATGAGGTCTGATGCGAATAGCAGCATCACAGTCTCTTATGGCGCCATCCAGATCATTTTTCATCTGCTTCGCCGAACTTCTGTTTAGATAAGTGTTTGCGACCATCGGATCAAGTTCAATTGCCTTGGTGTAATCTGCAATTGCGCCATCAAGATCTTCCATTGCCGCTTTTGTAATCCCCCTGTTGTTGTAGATGGCCTGGTCGTCACTCTTGTACTCAAGCGCTTTAGAATAGTCGTTTAAAGCCTCATTATAATTTTTGAGTTCGTAATTTGCCATCCCACGATACATATATGCTTCGGGATAAAAAGGCTTAATCTCCAGCGCTTTATCGTAGTCATTTTTAGCTCCTCTAAAGTCATCAATGTAATGCTTGGCCATCCCACGGTAAAAATATGGCTCGGGGAGATTCGGTCTGAGTTTTATTACTATATTTAAATTTTCAATGGCGCTTACATAATTTCCGAAATAAATCCGGCTTCTTCCGATGTAAAAATACTGATCAGTATTTAGTTGCGGGAATGCGGAAAACGAAATGATCGTAAAAAGAAGTATTGTTAAAAATTTCTTCATCAGCAGAAAAATTGCAGTTTATTCAGGAAACAAAAATAGCAAAATAGTATTCGTTGGCTGAATTGTGATTTTTTATTTTACATTAATAAAGTATAAAGCATGTTAAACCGGTGTGAGTGGTGTTTAAAAGATGACTTGTATCTTCATTATCATGATCATGAATGGGGTGTTCCGGTACATGATGAAAAAAAACTTTTTGAATTTTTGATTTTGGAAGGAGCTCAGGCGGGCTTAAGCTGGCAAACTGTATTACGAAAGAGAGAAGCTTATCTCGAAGCTTTTGATGGATTCGATCCTCAAAAAATTGCACTTTATGGTCATGATAAAATGTTGGATTTGCTTAATAATAAGGGAATTATTCGAAATAGATTGAAGATCGAGGCGGCTGTTAAAAATGCGCAGGCTTTTTTAATGGTGCAGGAGAAGATCGGTAGTTTCGATCGTTATATCTGGAATTTTGTTGATGGTCAGACAATTCAAAACAGGTTTACTTCACTTAAGGAACTTCCAGCCGAGACGGAAATTTCAAGGATTATTTCGAAGGATATGAAAAAGAGAGGATTTTCATTTGTGGGACCAACGATCATTTACTCGCATATGCAAGCGACTGGAATGGTAAATGATCATTTAGTCAGTTGTCATCGTTTTCAGGAACTTGGAGGAACTGTTTAAAAGTTATTTTGCGAAATCAAAGAAGTTCGCCTTCATCGAAATTTCGTCTTTCGGAAACGATTCCTTCTGCATCAGTAATAAATATGTGACGTACCTGGTAGGAGTCGCGAATGATAAATTCATAAGTAGGTTGACATTCAGACCTTTCGATAAAAATTGAACTCATAATCTGTCCGAATTTTTCGAGTTTTTCACGCACTTCCGCATTCAGCATCTCGATTTTATAATTAGTCTCAGTTTTCAGCCATTTGCCTGATTTCTCGAACCATGCAATCTGTTCAATACCATTCACACGAAAAATAACTTCAAAATGCCCATCTTTTTCTTTTGACCATTCTACATTGGTGGCACCGGGAAATAGCTGATTAAAAGATTTCAATAGCGGCTGTCCAGGCGTATTTGGATTAAACCGAAATAAATATTTTAGGATAAAATCTTTCATTGAATGGTTTTCTCTTTGAGACGGAATTTTTCGTATAAGTCACATTCAATAGGAAAACTAATCTTCGTTATATTGCTCTTTATAGAGGAATGCGACACGGTCACGCGCACGTTTAAGTCTCATCTTAGTTGCACTTTCGCTGATTTTTAATGCAGTTTGGATATATGCAATTGGTGCATTATCAATATAATGCATGGTAAGTAATGCCTTTTCTTCCGGATGGATCAGTTCAAGAATCTTCATTAATCGTTCGCTGTTGATCTCTTTTTCGCTCAGCTCATCAATTACATCAGGTAGTTCGTGCTGGCTATTCCATTCCGGGTAATTCATTTTCTTTTTGGTGCGCAGATATTCAATACAGTTATTATAAGTGATCGCATAAAGCCATGTCGAAAAGTTGGCTTCACCACGAAAGTCGGCTAATCGCTCGAATACTTTGCAAAAAATATCCTGCACAAATTCCTGGGCAAGCGTTTTATCCTTGAGCAAAGAGTAACACTTGTCGAAAACCTTTTCTGAATAACGGTTATAAAGGACTTCGAACAAGTTGGTATTGTGCTCATACTTAATGAGTCTAATGATTTCTTTGTCTGAAGATTCCTTTATGGAATTTTTTATTGCCATCTTTTAATTACGGTAAGACATTCAAAATTAAGATTATATAATAATTCAAAGCTCAAAATTAAAAAAAAAAACTGAATTTATTGTGACCTCTCCAATGGTTTGCGTCTAAACAGTGTATTTTAAGAATTGAAAAACATTTATTACTTTTAAATTTATCTTCAAAAATTATGAAAAAGGGATTATTAAAATTAGTTGCTTTTAGTTTTCTAGTTGTTTCATTGGCAAGTTGTGCCAAAGCTCCACAGGCTGAAATTGATGCTGCAAATGTTTCTATCGAAGCTGCAAAAACTGCAGGTGCCGACCGTTATGCACCAGAATCTTTTAATGCTGCTTCTGAAGCGTTGAAAACATCTCTTACCGCTGTTGAAGAGCAGAATTCCAAATTTGCTTTATTCCGTAACTATGATGCATCAAAAACAACTCTTGCATCTGTAGCTACTCTTTCAACAAAAGCTGTTGAAGAAACTACTGCAAAGAAAGAAGCTTTAAAAGCTGAAGTTAATCAGGCCATCACAGATCTTACTGCTCTTATTGTTGCAGACAAAGAATTGTTAGCTAAAGCGCCTAAAGGTAAAGAAGGCAAAGCTGCTCTTGAAGCAATTGGTCAAGAAATCGCTGTTGTTGAAACTGTTAATACTGAAGTTACTGCCGGAGTTGCTAACAACGAAGACATCTTAACTCTTTCTGACAAAATCAAACCAGCAGTTGAAAAAGCAAAAGCTATCAACACTGAATTGACAGACGTTATTGCAAAAAAAGGTAGGAAATAATCTTAAGCAATCTTACAACACATTAACCCTCGGAAGTTATTCCGGGGGTTTTTTTTAAATTAATTTCGGTATTACCCTTATGAATGTTCCGTAAGACATCAGATTTTTCAGTTCCTTTGCTGTAGAATTAGGATTTTTGATTTTTGGAAATTTATTCTTTGAGAATGAAACTTGGTTGGAAAAAGAAGTTATTTGTTATTGCTGGAATTTTACTGTCGACAATTATAATTATATATGTGGTGCTCATCTTAACGATGGACAAACCACCGATCGCAGAATTCGACTCATGCCAGGCTATTCTTGGTAAAGCAAAAAGAGTCAATGCCGATGTGTATTCCCCCGAATATTATAGAAATGCTGAAAAGAAGTATCAGGCTGCACTAATCGAGTGGAAGATACAAAATGAGAAGGTATTTTTTGCAAGAGACTTTTCGAAAGCAAAGGAATTGATCCTTTCGGCTATTATAAAGGCACAGGAGGCAAATTCTTCGTCTGGAACTAACAAGAACTCTTTGAAGATGAAATATCTGAAAGAGATTGAATTGCTTAAACGTAAACTTGACAACTACCACGATGTTTTTATTCATCTGCCACTCAAAGAAAGTGTAAGAAAAAATTATGAATTTGGTAAACTCTCATTAGAACAAGGACTTAATGCTTTCGGTAAAGGCGATATCATGCTTGCTACCAAAAGACTTAACGAAGGTAAAATGAGAATAAGCATTGCAGATAAAGATGTTAATGCACTATTGAAGGAGTATTTCAATGATTATTCGAAATGGCAAAACCAGTTTGCAGCTACAATACGCCTGTCTGCGCAGAATAACAATTATGCTTTTATTGTTGACAAAATAAAACATAAAGGTTACCTGTATTATAATGGGAAATTAAGCAGAGAATACGATGTCGAGTTTGGACGGAATTGGATTGGCGATAAGCATTACTCAGGCGATAAAGCAACACCTGAAGGGATGTACAAGATTATCAAGAAGAAGGCCAATGGGAATTCAGGTTATCATAAGGCGTTGTTAATCAATTATCCTAACGAACAGGATTATGCTGTTTTTAATAATAGGAAAAGACTAGGCCAGATTTCGAAAAACAGCCATATTGGTGGATTAATTGAAATTCATGGCAATGGAGGCAAGGGAGACGATTGGACAGCAGGTTGTGTTGCACTTACCGACAACGATATAGATGAACTTTTTAGTCGGGTATCCGTAGGTACTCCAATAACGATTGTCGGATCAATGATGTCACTTTCAGAATTACTAAATTAAATATCAATAAGATGGAAATTGAAGAAGAAAATAAACGGTCGCACCTGAACGTTAAAATGTGGATTATTCCAGTATTGCTATTTTGTGTTTTTGTACTGATGATCCTTTTTACTCCGACTTTTCAGGATAGCGCTTTTAAAGTTAGATCATGGTTTACAGGATTTCAGGTTTCAGATGAGACAACTGCCGAAGGAATTGAAAAACTTGAAGTCAGGTCTCAAAGAAACATCAATTTGATAGAGGCAAAACTCAATAACCTTAAGCCTGTAAAGCCTTATATCGTTGTGAATACAACTGAAAATAGATATTCATTACGGAATGCTGAGGGCGACACAGTTAGAACAGGGGGATGTTCCACAGGAAAAAACGAAGTTCTGATTGCCGGAAAAAAGCGAATTATATTTAAAACACCGAAGGGAATGTTTACTGTTTTAAATAAACAGGAGAATCGTCCGTGGATTAAGCCTGACTGGGCATTTATTGAGGATGGACTACCGATACCTTCGGCCAGATCGGCTTCACGTATTGAATACAATACTCTTGGTGATTATGCTCTTTCTATTGGAGATGGATATATGCTTCATGGCACGCTTTATCAGCGTTTTCTCGGACTTCCTGTAACGCATGGTTGTGTTCGTCTTGGCGACAAAGATCTGGATGTTATTTATCACACATTGAGTAAAGGATCGAAAGTATTTATTTATTAAAGACTTAAAAATGAAAAATAAATCAACCTTCTGGATCATTACCAGTGTTTTAAGTGTCTTCGTTGTTTACGCACTCGTGAGTACCGTTTTAATGCCTGTAATAACAAAAAATCCACTTCCAAAGGCAATTATGCAGACACCTTCAGACGAAAAACCAAAGAATAGCAAAAAAGATAATAATGATTCTAAAGAAGAAGTAAATGCTGAGCCAGCTGTTTCAGGTAACAGCAAGGATGCAAAAGTTAAGCTTTTTGAATTAAGGAAAAGGGAAGTTTTACTTCATTCCCGCTTGGAGCTTGCAAACGAAGATTCGATGTACCTTGTGCTTGATCTTATCAATAATACAGCAATTTTGGAATTTAAGGGAGTTATGCTTCATGAAAGTCACATTTTGGAATTGTCTGTCAGCAATTCAATAAAAATGTATCACACAGAGGCTTTATTGAACTGGATGGCTGAACCTTTCATGGTTAAACAAGCTGAGGCGACAATCCCAAAAATTGAGTACATTGAAAAGATTGCTCCTAAAGATACAATTGAGGCAAACCAAACAGCCGTTGAGCCGGCTCCTGCAAAGCTTGGTGATGTCTATATTGTGATGGATTTTGACCGAAATTTAAGGTTGGTGATTTCGCAGAGCGAAAAACCCGATGATGACGGTAAAAAAATCATCAATGCGATGCGCCGTAAATACCAGAAAGTTGAAGTCAGAAGATCGTTGCAATCCCTCATTAAATTTAACAGAGAGCCTGCAATGCCTCAGATTAGTATTGTTATACCTAAATCGGATGCAATTATTTTTTATAAAGCACTACCGGTACGTCCTAAAATGATAATAAGGATGTAAAACTCAAGGAAAATAGTAAAAGGTTAAAGGTTAGAGTATTGTATTACTTTATCCTTTAACCTTTTTTATTGCCTTTAATTTCTTATTCCACAGTAACCGATTTTGCCAGGTTTCGTGGCTGATCCACATCACATCCCCTCATTACAGCAATATAATAGGAGAAGAGTTGTAAAGGTATAATTGCGAGCAGTGGAGTAACAGCAGGATGTGATTTTGGAATTTCAAATAAATCGTTGACCATACCTTTCAAACCGTCATCGCCTTCCGTAACCACCGCAATAATATTTCCTTTACGAGCCTTTACCTCCTGGATATTGCTCACGATTTTTTCGTAATAATTGTCCTTAGCCGCTACCACTACAACTGGTAGGTTATCGTCAACCAGTGCAATGGGCCCATGTTTCATTTCACCGGCAGCATATCCTTCAGCGTGCATGTAGGAGATTTCTTTTAATTTTAAGGCACCTTCCAAAGCAACCGGGAAAAGACAACCACGGCCAAGATAGAGTGCATTCGACGCATCCTTGTACTTAGCAGCTACTGTTTTGAAGTGAGGGTGTTTTACAAGGATCGATTTCACTTTTTCGGGTATTTCACTTAGTTCCTGAATTAAACTCAGGTAGACTTCAGAAGATATTTTTCCCCGTTCTTTAGCCAGTTTGAGTGCCAGGAGGGTCATTACAGTAACCTGGGCTGTAAAAGCTTTTGTTGACGCAACTCCAATTTCTACGCCTGCATGTGTATAGACTCCACCATCAGTTTCACGAGCGATACTCGATCCTACTACATTGCAAATTCCCAGGATGGTCGCTCCATTCTCTTTCGCCATCCGGAGTGCAGCTAACGTGTCAGCAGTTTCACCGCTTTGGCTGATTGCAATTACAACATCTTCGCTGGTGAGTACCGGATTTCGGTACCTGAACTCCGAAGCGTATTCAACTTCAACCGGAATACGGGCATACTCCTCGATCAGGTATTCACCGACAAGCGCAGCATGCCATGAAGTTCCACAACCAATGATAATTATTCGGCGAGCTTTTAGTAATTTTGGAAAGACGTCCATCAATCCTCCTAAAACAATTTCAGTGTGGTCGGGTGAAATTCGGCCACGGAAAGTATCTTCGATAGTTTTTGGTTGCTCAAATATCTCTTTCAACATAAAGTGTTCAAAATCACCTTTTTCCAAATCACCGATCGTCATATCGACTTTTGTAATCTTGAATGCCACAGGAATATTTTCAACTGTTTTCAGCGTCAGACTGTCCTTGGTGATGATGGCAACATCGTGATCATTTAAATAGATAACGCTATTTGTGTAATTAATAATAGGCGTGGCATCTGATGCAATAAAATACTCACCATTGCCAATACCGATCACTAAAGGACTTCCTTTTCGGGCAACGATGATCTGGTTCTTCTCGTTTTTACAGATTACGGCAATTCCATAAGCTCCCACAACTTTCGAAAGGGCAAGGCGTACAGCAATTTCAGCGCTTACTTCTTCCCCTTTTTGATAAAAATATTCAATTAGATTGACCAGGACTTCGGTATCAGTTTCTGATTGAAAAGTAATTCCATTCTTCTCCAGATCGGCTTTTAACTTGGCATAGTTTTCAATAATTCCATTATGTACCATTACAAAATTACCATTCATTGAAGTGTGCGGATGTGCATTCTGATCATTGGGTTCACCATGAGTCGCCCAACGTGTATGTCCGATTCCGATGCATCCGGAAATATCCTTGTCTGCAATATGTCGTTCAAGATCAGCTACTCTTCCTTTGCACTTATGCACAGTCAGTGAGCCATTATAAATAGCAACGCCTGCTGAGTCGTAACCACGGTATTCAAGTCGCTGAAGACCTTGAATTAATATGGGATAGGCATTTTTATCCCCGATATATCCTACAATTCCACACATATTATTTAATTTTTGATTGTTTCTAATATTAACAGTTTTTCCATTTTTAAAATGACCTCTTTACCAAGTGCCTCTTTTTTTGCCATATGATCTCTGATTGAGCTAACCTCTGCATGCGTTTCAAATTCTCCCCTGACATTATCGAAATCGAGTTGTTGAACTGTTCTGTCTCCATCTACACCGAAACCAGTCTGTTTGATAAGAGAAAACTCTTTTCTTGCGTCATCATAAAGCATATGATCGATATCGAGAACGGCTTTCATCCATTTCTGCGTGATAGCCATAACATCTTTCGGGGTGAAATCTTTCACCGATGTTCCATAAAACTCCTGAATAACATCGGCAGCCCATGACCACTCATAAGTATAGTAGTTTTCGTGAATCGATCTGATAGATGCATTGATCTCCTCAAGGGAATGGATTCCGCCGTTTTCGATAGCATCCAGTAAATGATTGATCGCTTCGGATGGACAAATCATCCCAGTAAGATCGAGCCATCTGCAACCGCTACCCAGCGGTGTGTCTTTTCGCAAGGCATCGTGTACATCTTCTATCGTATTAATTTGTTTCCGTTGAAGTCTTGTTATCATTGAGTTGCCAAGAAATTTCCAAATAGCTTTTTCGTAGAGGGCAATTCCTCTGATCAAACCGCTGTTTTTTATGATCATGCCATGGTAGGAATAGAAAGGTGCCGTTTCACCCGAGGCATTCAACAATTCAAGCAATATCGCTCTTCCTTTGATCATTTTCTGAATCGTGTAGGGGCTCAGTAAATTGAAATTGATTAAATCCAGCAAATTTGGATCTTTGCGTCGGTCACGTTTGGGCCATTTCTGCGAGTCACGAATCGTACCAATACTTTGAAGATTGATACCGGGTACAAGGCGACTTTCATCTTTCTCCTCGATCAGATAGGAGAAGGGGAAATCGGTTGTATCCGAATGGCGATAATGACGTCCCATAACAAGTGAAAATGCGCCAATTCTGGAAGGCCATAAAATATATGAGTCACTCGTTGTTTTTGCACCTCGTTCAACCACGCCCTGATGGATAGGCCCTAGCTTATAGAGATGATTACTTTGATTCGATCCGCTGCCTGCATTCATAAAGGAGAAAAGCCCCGAAATTAAAAGCGTTGACTTGTGATGTGAAACTGTATAAGGTCCTGCAAAAATTGAACAGGCTTCTCCGTGTAAACCCTGACAATTGGCGAAAAATACGGATTCAACAGCGGAATAGTGTTTATCGAGGATGCATCCTTGCCCTACAAAACAATTTGAAACCAGCGTGGAATCAGTTATTCGTGTACCTGAGCAAACAATGAAATTTTCGAGAATCACTCCCTGTCCCAACTCCACCGGATCAGCGGCCGAACTATTGATAGTGCCGTTTACAAGTTTTGAAACCCCTTCGAGAGAGGCATACGGACCAATTTTGACATTACGCATTATGCCACAATTGATTATTTGTGCTCCGATACCTACTTCACCGACTGAGTCGGAGATGTACTCGACATAATTTGCAACAAGTTTTTCGATTACCTCAATGGCTTTTTTACGGTGGCGATACATTGCCAGGATATAGGCAACATGGCTGGAAAGGTGATCGTAAATAGGAATTTCGCGTCCGCCTAATTCATTGATTACTTTGATACGTATTCCGTTCCCGAATGAACTTTTATTTTCGACCGCAAGTTGATTAAGATTATGAATTACGACTCTTTCACCTATTTTGTAATTGGCGATGTAACTTTTAACACTGCTAATCAGTGCGTTATTTTCAATGGTGCAATTATGGATTTGCGCATTGACGATGCCGGTTTTCATGCGCACACCACCAAAAAGGGTGATTTCTTCGTCGAAACGTCCAAGTCGGTTAAAGCCGGAAAATTTGGTGTTCCGAATATTGTCGGGCAAGAAGTCTCCGACAACTTCTATCAGATTCCAGTCCTCGCAGAAGCAACCCTGCATAATTAACTGTCCAATCTCTTCATTTTTTAGTTTTCGGTATTTAAGAAGTCCCATAGCGATAATATTTTTTTAATATCTACGCAAAGGAAGCCTAAAAGGATTCATTAAAATAAAAAAAAAAGCAATATCAACCTAACATTATTTTAACAAACCTTAAATTAATATATATACAGCTGTAATATAGATAAATATAACATATCAAAATTATACGTCAATTTTAAAGTACCCTTACTTTAAATATCCTGAAGAAATGAAAAAAGATTATTTGAACGGCTTAAGTCAAGTTTTTTTCGTAGTCTGATTCTGCCAATCTCCGCACTTTCAGGTGTGATGTTGATCAATCCTGCAATGTCTTTAGTTGATAGACCCAGGTGAATGTAAGCACAAAGTCTTTGATCTTTTTGGGTTAACATCGGATATTTTCCCTGGAGGCGTGTGAAAAATCCCTGGTGAACTTTTTCGAAATGAAATTTAAAATCTTCCCAGTTAAATACTTGTCTGCGTTGATGTTCGTCAATCTTAAGTAACATATCTGTCACTTTTTTCTGGGTTGGCGCAGGGAGTGTATTGCGTATAACAGATAAATTTTTGCGGAGGTAGAGTACCATTTCATTTTTTTGAGCAATTTCAATCAGCGAAGAAACCAGTTCGCGGTCCTTACCTGCAATTTCGTCCATGTATTTTTGGTTAGATTTTATTTCCCAAACACGGTTATCCGACATTTCCCTTATTTGACCGAGTGCAGATTTAAGCCTTGTAATATCACGAATCGATCCGCGCTGGCCTAGATAACTCCCCATTCTGTCAAAAATGGCTTTACTATTTAGTTCGCACCAGCGCAATTGTTTTGTTCGTGTAAGTAACCTGAATTCGATTGACTGGCCAATTTGCATGAAGCTGATTGAGTCGTGTAAATATTGTCTGAAGCGGGTCTCATCATCCGGATAAATTATTTTATAAAACAGCATTGGATCATTAAAAAATTCATTGACAGTGTAACCTGTTAAATCATTGCAGGATGGTGAAATCCATTTGAGATCACCTTTGGGATTGATCCATAATTCCCAATCCTGGGCATAATCTGAAATAAGTTGGTATTTCTCTTTTTCTTCCCTGATGGTTTTGTTTTCAGTTTCCAAAAAAAAGTTTTTTTCGCGCAGTTCCGATAGCTGTTTCTCAAGTTCCTGAATCCGATCGTCGGCCGAAGAGGTGATATCGTTGTTCATATTGATGGTTTTTTCAGTCTGTTTTCAAACAGCATACCTATAAATATCTCTTTCGTAAAATGTTAGGAGATATTTTGGCTGATCATTAATTGAGTTTGAAAGTACAAAAAAAAGGAGCGCCTAAGCACTCCTTTTGGATTTTTTCAGCATTTGGACTAAACAATGTCAGGAACAATATAGGGTGAGCGGTAATTCCGGCTTAACATCCTGTCGGCTTCAGGGTCATTTACAAATGACTCAGATTCCGGATTGAAGGTCAATACCCTGCCAGTCCGGTAGGCAATATTACCAAGATGAGCTAAAGCGGAGGAAAGATGAGCGCTTTCAACCGGTGCATTTATCATGGTAGAATCATGGGCTCTTACTGCATCGATAAAGTTCTTAAAGTGATCACCACCTTCTTTACGCGTTTTTCCAGGTGTTTTATCATCCCCAAGATAGGTTTCGTAAGTATCGTAACCTTTAATTACCATATAGCCTTTATCTCCATAGAATATATTTCCAACAGATGAACCATCTTCAGCATTGGTATACCATGGGCGCACCTCAAACTGGATTATCTTTTTCTCATCAGGATAATGGTAAACAGATGATAAAAGTTCAGGAGTCTCTTTGCAGTCATCCCAAAGGAACTTTCCACCCATTGCAGTTATTTTTGTTGGTAGTCCAACATTTAAGCCCCACATACAGAGGTCGGTTTCGTGTATTCCCTGGTTACCAACATCTCCATTGCCATAATCCCAATGCCAGTGCCAATTATAATGAACGATATTTTTGGAGAATGGACGTTTGGGGGCAGGACCCGTCCAAAGATCATAATCTAAACCGGCAGGAACTGGCTCGAATGGTATGTTGCCGATGTCTGGCCTTTTTCTGAAAACCAGTCCCCGGGCCATGTAAACGTTTCCAATATAGCCATCACGTAACAGTTGAATTGCCTCGCGGATTGCTACCGAACTACGCAATTGAACGCCATGCTGAACAATCCGATCGTATTTATGGGCCGCTTCAACCATTTTGCGTCCTTCCCAAATGTTATGAGATCCTGGTTTTTCAACATACACATCTTTACCTGCCTGACATGCCCAAATGGTTGCCAAGGTGTGCCAGTGGTTTGGTGTTGCAACTGTTACGACATGTATGTCTTTATTATCAAATGCTTTGCGCATATCCTGCACAATATTCACTTTCTGTCCGTACTTCTTTTCAAACTCCTTTGCGCGCTCACCGGCTACATTAAGGTCGGGATCAACAAACGTGGTGATTTGAACATTCTTTTGTGCCATTAATCCTTCAATGTGGCTTTTCCCCCGACCATTTAATCCGAGAACAGCAGCATTGATCCTGTCATTCGCTCCAAAAGCATGCGCTGGAATAATGCTTGGAATAGTAAGTAGGGCAGTTGCTGCCGCTGACTTTTTAATAAAACTTCTGCGTGACTCCTGATTTTTTTCTTCCATAATAAGACGATTAAGAATTATTGAAAATTGATTTTAAATTTGGTTATTACTTGTTTCTTATTATTTAGGCTAATAAGGTGCAAAGTAGATAATATTCCGAAATTATTATCAGACCTTGATCAATAAAATTTATTGATTAGATTTGTAACTAATATGTATTTTAAAAATTTATTTCATCATTATGAAAGTACTAACTTTTGCTTTGTTTCTGGTTTTCGCATTTATTTCGTGTAATCAGAAGAATACAAAACAGGCAATTAAACCTGAAGCATTCCATAAATTGGTTGACGGAAAACAGGTTGACCTTTATACGCTTAAGAATAAGAACGGTTTGGAAATGACCGTAACCAATTATGGCGGACGTGTAGTGTCGTTGATGGTGCCTGACAAAAGCGGAAAAATGGAAGATGTAGTTTTGGGTTATGAAAGCATTGACGGTTATCTTAACGCTGCTGAGCAGTATTTTGGAGCATCAATTGGACGATACGGTAATCGTATTGCCAATGGCACATTTACATTAGATAGTGTCAAATACAATCTTGCAGTCAATAATACCCCCAACAGCTTGCACGGCGGTGTCAAAGGATTCTCTGCCAAAATTTGGACAGCTGTTCAAAAGGGTCAGAATGAGATGGAGCTTTCTTTAGAATCCCCAGATATGGAGGAGGGTTATCCGGGTGATTTAAAGGTGAAGGTAAATTACAAACTTACAGATGCAAATGAATTTACGATCACTTATCGTGCTGAAACCAGCAAACCTACGGTTCTCAATCTAACAAATCATTCCTATTTTAATCTTCATGGGGCCGGTAACGGTGATATTCTTGATCATGAAGTATTTCTCAATGCTGACAAATATACGCCTATTGATTCTGCGCTTATTCCTACCGGAAAGATTGAGTCTGTAATTGGTACTCCTTTTGATTTCACAACACCAACAACTGTTGGTGCAAGAATCAACGAGAAAAATGAGCAACTGACTTTTGGTTTAGGATACGATCATAATTTTGTATTGAATAAAACCGATGAAAAAGTGGTTTCACTTGCTGCATCAGTTTACGATCCTCAAAGCGGACGCTTTATGGAAGTTTTCACAAACGAACCCGGGGTTCAATTTTATTCCGGCAATTTTTTGAAAGGCAAAGAGATTGGAAAACAGGCAAAACCTTATAATTTCAGATCAGCGCTGTGTCTCGAAACGCAACATTTTCCTAATTCACCCAATCAACCTGAATTTCCATCAGTTGTTTTACGACCTGGCGAAGTTTATAATTCAGTGTGCATCTATAAGTTCTCCGTGAAATAGAAGATCGTTGGGAACATCTAATTCCCTCGTCTTTTCATATATTAATTAAAGCTGTAACAATTTGCATTTTGGATTATTGTGGCTTTATTTTTATGCTCATCTGATACTGATATGTTTCTGACTAAAGCACACAGACCTTTCATTGTAATTGGCCAATTTATTAAAGAAAGGAGCCTTCCTTTTTTTCGTGAGAACAGCAAAATGCTGGCTCAGGCAATTTTCACGATCTTTTCAATAGGACTCGGAATTTGGTTTATTAATCACGAACATACTGAACTGACAGAAGTAAAACGCGTGCTTTTAGATGCCGATTGGAAGTACGTTCTTGCAGGTATACTTTTGACGGTTGTGTACATTTCGTTACAAGGATTGATGTATGTCGCATCATTTGCATCCATCAGGCACCGTATTCCGCTAATAACTGCCATCGTATTATTTCTGAAAAGAAATCTGATCAGTATTTTTTTACCGGCAGGGGGAATATCATCGCTGGCTTTTTTTACGGGTGAGATAGAAAAAAGGGGAATTACAAAGTCGCAGATCCATTTCGCTTCTGCGGTTTATGGATTTGTGGGAATATTATCGGTGATCGTTGTAGCTGTTCCAATTTTTATTTATTCCTTGTTAGTAGGTGGAATTGGAGCGGGGGAGTGGGTTGCTTTTTTTTCAATGTTAGTGTTGATCATTGCAATATATTTGATCTACAGATCGATCGTCAAAAAGGGGGGCTTTTATCGATGGCTTGTCAAAACATTCTCATTTTTTGAAGTCTTTTCAATTGATATCCAAAATAACAGGATCAGTAAAAAACAGTTTTTTATAACACTTTTTTATTCCGTTCTTATTGAGTTTGTCGGTATAGCACATCTCTATGTTGCAATGATAGCCTTGGGGTACACCCCTTCGTTTTTTGCAGCATTTTTGGGATATATAATTTCAGTTATCTTCCTGATTGTATCTCCGTTTTTAAGGGGTCTTGGCGCTATCGAAGTTTCGATGGTATTTATTTTGGTTCGTTTAGGCTATGCAAATGTGGAAGCGGTAGCAATAACATTTCTTTACAGGTTTTTCGAATTCTGGCTTCCGCTGATTGCCGGTATGTTTAGTTTTTTGTTAAAAATCAACAAGCTATTGATGCGAATTATACCCGCATTAATGTTGTTTTCGCTTGGTCTGATTGATATTATATCTGTTCTTACACCTGCAATTCCTGTCAGGGTTCGATGGCTTAGAAATTTTTTGCCAATAGATGCCATGGTCGACTCAAATTATTTTGTGTTGGTTTTAGGGCTCTTTTTATTGGTTACTGCTTCATTTATGCTCAAAGGGTTGAAAATTGCATGGTGGTTTGCCTTTGTTCTTTCATTTGTTTCAATGATTGGGAATCTTACTAAAGCTGCTGATTATGAAGAGGCTATCGCTGCACTTCTTGTAATGGTCGTCCTGATTTTCACAAAGAAAGATTACTATGTGAAAAATAATCCACGTTTACGTTCTGTTGGAATCCAAACTGCAATTTTGAGTATGCTTGCAGTATTGGTCTACAGCGTGATAGGATTTTATTACCTTGATAAAAAGCATTTCAATATTGATTTCAGCTTCATTCAATCCATCCAATACGCTGTAGAAAACTACTTTCTGATTGGAAACAGCGATTTGATACCTGTGGATAATTTTGCACGGAAGTTTATTTTGTCAATCCAGATAAGCGGGTTTTTAACTTTTGGGTTTTTAATATATACCCTTATTCGCCCTTATTTCTTAAAGAGCTTTCCTTCTGCAACAGAGTTGGAACGTCCCCGGAAATTGGTGAGTCAATATGGTAAATCGGGTCTCGATTATTTTAAAACTTATCAGGACAAGATGATTTTTGAACCGGAAGGATTGAATGCGTTTATTTCGTACCGACCAGCCGGAAACTTTGCAGTTGTTCTTGAAAATCCGGTAGCTGAAGATGTTGAACAGATGGAACAAAGTATTGTTCAGTTTGACCGATTTTGCTTTGATGTAGGTTTAAAGAGTATCTATTATCGGGTTTCGGAAAGTGATCTTGAAAGCTATAAACGATTGAAAAAGAAGGTAATGTTTTTAGGTCAGGAGGGTTTGGTTGATTTGAAAACATTTTCGCTTGAAGGTGGCTCAAAGAAATCGATTCGTAATGCATTGTCCAAAGTGAAGGATCGGGGTTATAAAACTAGTATTCATACTGCCCCTATTAAGGATGGGTTACTTCAGAAAATTAAAGCCGTATCTGACGAGTGGCTTGAGGAAACTGGCAGAAGCGAGATCATTTTTTCACAGGGGATGTTTGTGTGGGAAGATTTGAAACAGCAAACACTTATTATCGTCGAAAATTCGGAAGAAAAGGTTGTCGCATTTTTAAATGTAATTCCCGATTATGCACCAGGAGAAGGAACTTACGATCTGATCCGCAAAACTACCGATGCCCCAAACGGGGTAATGGATTTCCTCATCGTAGAATTGTTTCTTTATTTGAAAGCAGAAGGTTATTCATATGCAAATATGGGATTTGCACCAATGTCAGGTATAGACGATCCCCATACTTTCAAGGAAAAGTCTATGAAATTTGCTTACGAAAAGATCAAAGGTTTTTCTCAATACAAAGGATTACGGGAATACAAGGAGAAGTTTGTGACGGTTTGGATAAATAAATACCTGGTCTACGATCACGATTACGATCTCCTGCAGATCCCGGGAGCGTTGATGAAGGTAATCAAACCGTACTGAATTTGTAGAAATGCGGTTCATCGCATCCAGATCTAATTTCATGATAAACGTGATTCATTTTATCTGATTTAATTCGATATGAGACGCGATTAATCGCATCTCTAAGAACCGAATAACAAGATCATTACACCAGCCAGAATTCCAACCAGGAGCCACCCTTTCTGCCGCATATTCTTTTCGTGAAACAGAATACCTCCCAAGGTAAATGAAATGATCACTCCACTACGACGAAGCGCTGATATGACCGAGATCAGTGATCCATCGAAAGAGATTGCATAAAAGTAAAGGAAATCTGCAATCACAAGAAATAGACCGATCATCGGAATTGACCAACGCCATTCAAATGGGGTATTCTCTTTTCTTTTAGGATACCAGAGGAAAAGTATAACAGGCAATAGGAGTCCCACCTGGTAAATCGAGGACCAGGCCTGAACTGCCATCCGGTCGAAATTACGAATCAGAAATTTATCGTAAAGACCACTGACAGATCCCAGTAATGTGCCGGCAATTATAAATACGACCCATTTGTTGGTGGTGAAGTGAATCCCTTCTGATTTGCCTGCCAATGAGAAAAAGTAAAAAAAGAGGAGCGTGACAGCCGTTCCAATCCATTGAATCATTGTAAGATGTTCCGAGAAGATCAGGATAGCGCCAAACAGCGTCCAAATAGGACCTGTCGCCCTAATTGGAGAGACAATCGTTAGTGGGAGGTGTTTAATCGCAAAAAATGCGAATATCCATGAGCTCGTAACGATCACTGCTTTCAGAAAGAAATACCCGTGTTGTGTAATTGGTACAGCGGGAATAAAGAAAATACCATTATTTAATAAGTCAGGATAGAAATTTGATATTAAGATAATTGGAAGGAATATGGCTGCCGACGTAAGTGTTGAGAGAAAGAGTACCGGCAGAACAGCATTACTGTTGAGTGAAAGCTTTTTAAAAACATCATAAGTCCCGAGAAATACAGCCGAAGCAACGGCAAAAAGTGCCCACATACCATTTAAATTGAATCATCAAAGATAGAATGGTCGTTTTATAAATTACTAAATTTTAGATTATTAGAATATTAAATTGAAGTAACACTATAAATAAAATTCTAAAGTGCAGTTGTATAACAAGTTAGTATGTTTGAGTATTTCATAAAAATGAATTAGTTGTAAAATCTGTTCAGAAATATTGTATTTCGTCGTTTGAAAAAATCATAGGAAATAATCATAAATACTAAAGCAGCTCCGCATTCATAAATTTCAGTCGCTGCCCAATAATATTCCTTCTCCTGATTTAATGGTAGGATGTATAATTCCAAAGATTTCATTATTAAATAATTAAGTAAGAAAAATATTCCAATAGAAAATTTTGGAACAGGAATTTTAAGTTTATTTACAAATGCTGTTATTGCATCATTTAAAATATATGCCAAAGGGAGAATAATACCATAGCAAAACCAAAATATTTTAAATAGAATATTAATAGTAATTAAATTGTAAAACCCAGTTTTACTATGCTGATTTAAATCTACTGTGTTGAATAACTCTATATTATGAAAGGTAAATTCCTTCTGAACATTTATATTGGCTAAGGTTGCAGGAGTGGAAAAACCCAATATCCTTTGTCCCCAACTAATTTCTTCTCCGAATCCAAAGAAAAAGATTAACGTCAATAGCAAAAAGAAAATGTTTTGGTGTACCCTAAATATAGAGAGAAAAAATCCGCTGGCTATTAGAAAAAAAATGGCAGTCAAATTCTCGAAGAACCCATCTTCAGTACCTACAACACCAATAAAATGCTTATCTGGAATTAAATAAATGGCGTAAAACGCTGAAATTGTCACTAAAATAAAAATAGTAAGATGTTTGTCGTTTCTGTATGAATCTATTAAATATTTTTTCATAAGTTTTTGTATGTTAGAATAATTGAAATTATTACATTTTAAATGATTTGAATTTGTTATTGAATAAAATAATTACTAAAG
>Ga0209585_10000089_pt1 | contig 33536 bp, 28 predicted proteins | sample NGEPerone_FD_185491 | JGI IMG/M metagenome (GOLD analysis project Ga0209585, IMG submission 185491) | Arctic peat soil microbial communities from the Barrow Environmental Observatory site, Barrow, Alaska, USA - NGEE Permafrost154B-one... | ecosystem: Environmental > Terrestrial > Soil >... | reverse complement strand
TGGTGGACAACTCCGGGTGGTACGGGAACAAACCTTGGCACAGGCCTTACTTTAACGAATAGAGGTCCAGGTACATATTATGCAAGGGTAACCGGCGATTGCGGATTGCCTGACGAAGCCAGTGTAACGGTCACTTCCAACGTAATTTTAGCAATCACTTCTGTTACCGCAGCTTCCTATTCAGTTTGCCCGGGAGTCAAAACAACCCTGACTGCCAATGGTGTAACAGGATCAGGCGCCATCGTAACCTGGTGGACTGCTCCGGGTGGTACGGGAACAAACCTTGGTACAGGCCTTACTTTAACGAATAGAGGTCCCGGTACTTATTATGCAAGGATAACCGGCGATTGCGGATTGCCGGACGAAGCCAGTGTAACGGTCACCTCAAAGGTTAATGTAGCAATCACTTCCGCAACCGCAGCTTCCTATTCAGTTTGCCCGGGAGTCACAACAACATTAACCGCCAATGGTGTCTCAGGAACAAATGCCATCTTAACCTGGTGGACAGCTCCGGGAGGTACAGGGACAAACCTTGGCACAGGCCTTACTTTAACAAATAGAGGTCCCGGTACTTATTATGCAAGGGTAACTGGTGATTGTTTGACGGACGAAGCCAGTGTAACGGTCACCTCAATGGTTAATGTAGCGATCACTTCCGCAACCGCAGCGGCCAATTCTGTTTGCCCTGGAGTCAAAACTACCCTAACCGCAAATGGTGTTAAAGGAACAGGTTCCATCGTAACCTGGTGGACAGCTCCGGGTGGTACTGGAACTAACCTTGGCACAGGTGTGACATTAACCAATAGAGGTCCAGGTACTTATTATGCAAGGGTGACTGGTGATTGTGGATTGCCTGACGAAGCCAGTGTTACAGTAACTTCCAACCAAGTTTTAATGATCACTTCCGCCACGGCAGCGGTCAATCCGATTTGTACGAATGCAACAACAACCCTGACTGCCAATGGCGTGATAGGGAACAATGCTATTGTGACCTGGTGGACAGCTCCGGGTGGTACTGGAACTAACCTTGGCACAGGTGTGACATTAACCAATAGAGGTCCAGGTACTTATTATGCAAGGGTAACCGGTGATTGCGGAACGGCTGTCGAAACCAGTGTAACAGTCACCTCAAATGTTGATTTAGCAATCACTTCTGTTAACGCAGCGGCCAATTCAGTTTGTCCGGATGTCACAACAACCCTTATCGCCAATGGTGTGGCAGGAACAAATGCCATCGTAACCTGGTGGACAGCTCCGGGAGGAACGGGAACAAACCTTGGCACAGGCCTTACTTTATCCAATAGAGGTCCGGGTACTTATTATGCAAGGGTAACCGGTGATTGCGGATCAGCAGTTGAAGCCAGTGTAACGGTCACCTCAAAAGTTGATATGGCAATCACTAATGTTACCGCAGCGGTTAATCCGATTTGTTCAAATACAACAACAACCCTAACCGCCAATGGCGTGTCAGGAACAAATACCATCGTAACCTGGTGGACTGCTCCGGGTGGTACAGGAACAAACCTTGGCACAGGCCTTACCTTAAACGATAGAGGTCCGGGTACTTATTATGCAAGGGTAACCGGTGATTGCGGTTTGCCGGACGAAGCCAGTGTAACGGTCACCTCAAAAATTAATGTAGAGATCACTTCTGTTACAGCAGCGGTCAATCCAATCTGTACAAATGCAACAACAACCCTAACCGCCAATGGCGTGTCAGGAACAAATGCAATCGTAACCTGGTGGACGGCTCCGGGAGGTAAGGGAACAAACCTTGGTACAGGTCTTACGTTAAATAAAGGTCCCGGTACTTATTATGCAAGGGTAACCGGTGATTGCGGAACGATAGTCGAGGCCGGAGTAACGATCACCCCCGATACTCAGAATCCAACAATCACTTGTCCTCCCGATGTTTATACGTTCTCCGATGAAGGAAAATGTACAGCCTCCGGCTTAAATATTGGAACACCGATAACTGAAAACAACTGCTCGGTAAAAAGTGTAACCAATAATGCGCCAGTTGCTTTTCCGATTGGTAATACCTTGGTTGTATGGACTGTCACAGACGGAAATGGAAACAAAGCAACCTGCACTCAGACAGTGAATGTTGCCGGCATTATTGATGCCATCAATGATGAAGGGTCTGTAAACGGGTCAACAGGAGGTATCGCAGTATCAAATATATTAGACAATGACTTCCTGAATTGTGCAGTTGTCAATCCATCAGAAGTAACGACGAGTTTTATAAGTTCAACCAGTCCCAATATTTCATTAAACGGGATGTCGGTAGTTGCAGCTCCAGGCACTATTGCCGGAGTTTACAAACTGACTTATCAGATCTGCGAAAATGGGAATTCAATTAAATGCGACCAGGCCGATGTTGCGGTTACCGTAATTTCAACAAATGAACCACCTGTTGTTACCGGCAAAAGAATTTCTACGCTTGAGAATACACCAATTACCATCTGTTTGCGCATAACTGATCCGAAAGAAGGATCGGTATTTACGCCTTCAATTTGTGGTAATCCAGGCAATGGAACTCTAGGTGTGCCTATAATTACAGGAAATGAGGTTTGTATCGATTATACTCCGGCTTCCAATTTTTCAGGGACCAATAATTTTTGTTTAGAGATTTGTGGAAACGGTTTGCCAGCTTTGTGCGACACTGCAACTGTTATCGTTGATGTAATCAAGGTAAACCGACCTCCGTTAGTCTCCGATATTAACAAAACCATTGAAGAGAATCAGACATTATTGTTTTCGAATAGTGATTTCACTTCAAAATTTATTGATCCTGAAAACGATAACCTGGTGAAAGTAAAAATAACCTCCCTGCCACTCAATGGGAAACTGAATATTTCGGGAACTGATGTAACAACAGATCAGGAAATCCTTTTGGCAGATATTTCTAAGCTGGAGTTCGTTCCTGAAAATGATTATTCAGGAGAAATATCCTTTACCTGGAAAGGTTCAGATTCAGAAAATTACTCGGTTTCACCTGCCAGCGTTTACATCACGATTACACCCCTGTCAATTTTTATACCAGAAGGATTTTCACCTAATGGTGATGGAGTGAATGACTATTTTATCATCCAGGGAGCAGAAAGATATACGATAGATTTAAAAGTATTTAACAGATGGGGCAATTTGGTTTATTCAAGTAAACAATATCTCAATGACTGGGGTGGAATATCCAATGCCGGAGTGTTGATCAGCAATCAATTACCGGTAGGGACTTACTTCTACATTGTCAAATTCAATAACGGTGAGAAGGATAAAATTGGCTATATTACTATAAACAGGTAATAATATGATTAAAAGCTACTACATATTATTACTGATGCTCAGCATTTCCATGCGTATTTTTGCCCAGCAGGATCCAATGTATTCGCAATATATCTTCAATGGATTACTGATTAATCCTGCCTATGCCGGAACCCGTGAAGTTTTAAACGCTACTATGCTCTATCGCGATCAATGGGTCAATATCCCCGGTGCACCAAAAACAGGTATTTTTTCAATCGATTCACCTGTCAGAAATCAGAAAATTGGTCTTGGTTTAAATGTGAGTTTTGATAAAATTGGAGTGACAAGTCATTCTGCAATAACGGGTATTTATGCTTATAAACTTCGATTTTCGCAGAGTTCCCTCACTTTTGGTATACAGGCTGGTGTTGGATTCTTTTATTCCAATAATACCTCAGTAAAAACCGATAATACACAAATTGACGTGGCATTTCAAACGGATTACAAGGAGACTTTACCAAATTTTGGTATTGGAATGTATTATCAGGGAAATCGTTTTTTTGCCGGATTTTCTATTCCCCAAATGCTGGGACCCGAGATACACAAGGCAATCTATGGTAATCAACAGAATGACCTTGATTTCGTTTTGGTAAATCACTATTTTGTATCTTCCGGATACCTTTTTGATTTAAACACGGATCTGAAATTTCAATTATACACGTTGTTGAAATTTGTGGATGGTGCACCAATCGAAGGTGACCTTAATGGCATCCTGTGGTTTTCTGATTCCATTGCCTTTGGTTTATCTTACAGAAGTACAGCTTCTGTTGGCTTCCTGTGTCAAATAAAAATAAACAAACAATTATTCCTGGGCTATGTATATGAATATTCAACCACGCAATTGAAGGACTTTACCAGTGGATCGCATGAAATTGCATTGCGATATCAATTTGATTTTTCAAGGGGAAAGATTTCAACCCCCAGATTCTTTTAATCAATAGATAAAATGAAGATTATATTATTGTTTATCAGTTTATTATTTTGTGCCGTGGGATCTTCACGTGATTTTGTAATGAAAAAGAAACGGGCTAACAGATATTATAGCCATTTTGATTTTCATAGAGCCATACCTATTTATGAGAAGATTTTAAAAAAAGATCCGCAGAACGCTGAAATTTACGAAAGACTGGCTAATATTTACGATCGGATTAATGACAGTCAAAATTCCGAAAGGTGCTATGCCTTTTTGACAGAGGAAAAAGAGAATAAGGAGATTCGTCCGCTTTTACTTTTGAATTATGCACGTGTATTGTCCAGAAATGGTAAGTACCAGATGGCAGCATCCTGGTATAAGAGATACCAGGATGCCGCACCTGGCGACCCACGCGGAGCTGCATTTTCAGATGCTTATCAAAATATGGAATTATTTTACAAAGATTCAGCTAATTATACGATCGAAAAGACACCATTTTCTTCGGATGCTGATGATTTCAGCCCTGCCTATTTCCAAAATATGATTGTCTTTTCAAGTGACCGTACTAAATTTTCCATGGTTCGCTCAACTTATAACTGGACGAAATCTTCTTATCTCGACCTTTATGTTGCAAATCCCAATGATAAAGAGGCTAATCCGTTTTCAAATAAACTGAATTCTATCTATCACGAAGGACCTGTTACATTCAGCAAAAATCAGGATACTATCATATTTACCCGAAGTAATTATTTCAATTCCCGATTGCACAAAAGCAAAGAAGGGATCAATAAATTGAGCTTATTTGAGGCCATATGGGATTCAAAATCAAAAAGCTGGATCAATATTCAACCCCTGTCTCTGAATGATGATCAATATTCTAATGAACATCCGGCCTTAAGTCCTGATGGAAATGAGTTGTACTTTGCTTCTGATAAACCGGGCGGAATAGGCGGAATGGACCTGTATGTTTCTCATCATATTGCCGATTCTCAAGGGACTGGATCATGGAGTCCGCCTATCAATTTAGGTCCCGGTATTAACACACCGGGTAACGACATGTTCCCTTTTGTTGACCACCAGGGTAACCTTTGGTATGCTTCAAATGGAATTCCAGGACTTGGTGGTCTGGATGTTTTTTTTGCATGCAAATTGGGGGAGGGGTTTTCAAAACCAATAAATCCAGGGTATCCTTTGAATACACGATTTGACGATTTCGGCTTCATCACCCTTAATGCGGGAGAGAGTGGTTACTTAAGTTCAGACAGGTATAACACATTTGGCAATGATGATATATACAGCATAAAACAATCATTCCCTCATCATAATATTTTGGTTTTTGATGCAAAGACCAATAAAAGTATTCCCTTCACAAGAATTGTTGTTTCTGAGGAAGGTGCAGAACCTGTCACCATTCTTAGTAATGGTAAAGGAAGGGAGGATCTCAAGGTAAATCCATTTAAATCCTATAGTTTTTTGATTGTCAACAAAAATTACAAAGAAAGCAGGGTCGAATTTCACAGGGAAAAGCTACAAGAATTGGATACAATAAAAGTGGCATTGGTTAGAGAGAGCCCCTTATGCATGCTGAATGGATTTATTTTTTCGGTATCGGATAATAAACCAGTGCCAGGTGCTACAATAGTTTTAAGGAATAGGCTCCGATCGATCAATGAGGAGTTAAAATGCGATGCAAATGGTTTATTCCAGTTGGAATTGCAATCTGAATCAGATTATCAGATCAAAGTTGCCAAACTTGCAACCAAAACAAAATGCTGGCTTGCCACAATTAATTTCTCAACCAAAGGAATCAAGAAGGATTCAACATTTACCCCATCCATACCTGCCTATTTTTCAGGTGATGTAATTGTCATGAAAAACATCACTTACAAGCTTGACAGATGGGATATATTACCTGAAACAGCCAAAGAACTCGATCAGCTTGTTTTATTGATGAACGAAAATCCTGAATTAGCAGTTGAGTTAAGATCATATTCAAGTAGCATGGACAGTAAACAATACAATATGGAATTGGCGAAATTTCGTGCTGAGGCAGCGGCGAATTATGTCAGATCAAAAGGGATTACAGGCGACAGGATCGTTGCCAAAGGATATGGGGAGACCCAATTAACAACTAAATTACCCAATGGATTCATTAGGTCTCCTAGTCAAAATCATCAAAGCAGCAGAACTGAAATTTGCATTTCGGAGTATGTGAAAAAAATGTAGGTCAACAGCAAAAAGTGACTACTCCGCCAATAATTATATTTGTGTAATATTAGAAAGGCGATCCTTCATCGATCTGATTACCAGGTCTTCCAAATCCGGAAGAGGGCAATTTATTTCCTGCTCCGGCTAAAGCAAATTCATCATTCATTTTTGAACGATAGATCGCCTCTTTCTTACCTTCACCAAGATCATCAGGCATTGTTCCCATTGAAACCTCTTCCAGATCAGTGAATTTTGCAAGCGAAGCCTTAAATGCCAACTGAACATCACCGACTGAACCGTTACGATGTTTAGCGATGATAATTTCGGCAACACCCATTAACGAATTTCCATCAGTATCCTGGGTGATTCCGTAATACTCAGGTCTGTGAATGAACATGACCATATCAGCATCCTGCTCAATTGCTCCTGACTCACGTAAGTCGGAAAGCTGGGGCCGTTTCCCGTCGCGGGATTCAACAGAACGGTTTAACTGGGAAAGTGCAATAATCGGCACATTTATCTCTTTGGCAATGGCTTTCAGGTTTCGTGAAATTGTACTGACCTCCTGTTCACGGTTTCCTTTTACGTCGCTGCCGGCAGTCATTAACTGAAGGTAGTCGACAACAACGATTCCAATGTTGTGTTGCATTTTCAATCTCCTGCATTTTGCCCTGAATTCAAAAACAGACAAAGCAGGTGTGTCGTCAATGAATAGTGGGGCATTTTCCAGATTTTTTATCCTGCGGTTAAAAAGTTCCCACTCCCAATCTTCAAGTTTGCCGCTTTTTATTTTTTCGGATCCAAGCTCTGTTTCTGCGGCAATCAATCTGTTAACTAATTGTATTGAAGACATTTCAAGCGAGAAAAAAGCAACAGGAACATTTTTAAGTACGGCCATGTTTCGGGCCATTGAAAGTACGAAAGCTGTTTTACCCATAGCCGGACGTGCAGCAATGATCATTAAATCGGTATTTTGCCATCCTGATGTGATTTTGTCGAGGTTTGTAAATCCCGATGCAATTCCGCTCAATCCGTCTGGTTTTTTCGCGTTTTCTTCGATCCTTTCGATGGCTTCGCGAAGCAACGGTTTTATGGGTTGCGACTCTTTCGAGATATTTCCTTCAGTGACTTTGAAAAGAGACGCTTCTGCATAATCGATCAAATCGTCCAGTTCCATCGAGTCGTCGTATGATTTAACCTGGATCTCCGATGCAATTCTTATCAACTCGCGCTGAATAAATTTCTGCGCGATTATTCTCGCATGGAATTCGATGTGCGCCGCGGAGGCTACTCTACTGGTTAATTGAGTAATATAGATGGGGCCGCCCACTTCATCCAATTCCTCCCTGTTCTTCAGTTCCTGGGTAACCATCAGAAGGTCAACAGGTTTTTCATTAGCGACCAAATGCTGAATAACCTTAAAAATTTTCTGGTGCTCCTCCTTATAGAAACTTTCAGACTTAAGTATTGCAGCTACTGTAATATAGGCGTCTCGTTCGAGCATCAGTGCACCAAGTACGGCTTCTTCCACTTCAGGTGCCTGAGGCGGAATTTTACCATATTGAGCATTCAACTGCTCAATGGTCATTTTCGATTTAGTCTTGTTACGGAAATTATTTGTTTCGGGAGGCATAACGATTTTTTAGCAACAAAATATTTTTTAATTACTTTGTAATAATTAATTGAAATAGTGTGTAATAGCATAATAATTCAAGGAATCCGGAACCTCAGAATTTATCTGCGGATCGATGCTCTTATCTGTTCAAAAATAGTATTCAATTCCGGATTTTGAAACATGATAATGATCGTACTATCTTGTATTGGTTCCCGAATCAGGCGCTTGGCCTTCACAGAATAATTGTCAACACATGAACGAACATGGATATAAACAATTTGTGGATATCCATGTTCGTTGGTAAGTGCTTATACAGCTGTAATCTGTCAATTTCTGTTTTTAAGCCCGTCCTGAATGATATCTGTTAATAGGTCAGTTAGATCCATTCCCATTGCTTCGATTTGCTGTGGGATAAAGCTGGTTCCGGTCATGCCCGGGACCGTGTTTACCTCTAAAAAATAGAAGGTGTCATCTTTGAGGATATAATCAATGCGTACAATTCCACTACACCTGCAAAGATCGTATATTCGGGAAGAGAGTGCCTGAACTTTTAGGGTTAATTCTTCTGATATTCTTGCCGGAGTTATTTCTTCAACCATCCCGGGTATGTATTTCGATTCGTAATTGAAGAATTCGTTTTTAGGGATTACTTCGGTGACTGGTAAAACCAATTTCCGTTGACCTGTTTTAACTACGCCGCACGTAAATTCCTTTCCTTCAATGAATTGTTCAATAATTGCTTCGGGGCTTTCATCCAGCGCCTTGTTTACAGCTTCAACTAAATCTTTGGCTTCCTTTACTTTGGTCACACCAAAACTTGATCCGCCTGCACTCGGTTTAACAAACAAGGGAAGGCCTAATGACGCGATGATCTGTTCAGCACTGTATTTTTCACCGATGATCAGGCGCACCGATTGTGCCATTTGAATATCAAAGCTTCTTAAGTAGTTGTTGCAGAAAAATTTATTGAATGTTAGTGCTGATGATTGCACATCGCAGGAGGAATAAGGAACATGCAGCATTTCGAAATAGCCCTGCAATAATCCATCTTCACCGGGTGTTCCATGAATAATGATATAGGCATAGTCGAATTTGCATTTTTGTCCTTTAATCGTAAACGAGAAATCGGACTTATCGATATCAGATAACTTATTCTCCCCGTCAAGAACAATCCACTCTTCCCCTTTCATTCTGACTAACCATGGGGTAAACAGTTCCTGGTTGATAGCCTTTAGTACACTGGCTCCGCTTCTGACTGATACGACATATTCTGATGAGTCGCCACCAGTTACTATCGCAATATTTTTTTTACTCATTGTTCATATTTGTTGATCTGAATCTCTGTTTGATATATAGTTGCGCCATTTATCAACTAATTGTCCCAAATTCTCAGGCAATTCGGAATCGAAAAGCATTTCTTGTTTGGTTACCGGATGAACAAAGCCGAGAATTTTTGCATGAAGCGCCTGTCCGGGAATCATCGAGAAGCAATTTTCAACAAATTGCTTATACTTTGCAAATGTTGTACCTTTTAATATTCTGTCTCCGCCATATACGTCATCATTAAATAGCGGATGGCCGATGTGTTTCATATGAACCCGGATCTGGTGAGTTCGTCCTGTCTCAAGAACGCATTCAACAAGATTGACATATCCGAGTCTCTCGATTACGCGGTAATGGGTGACAGCAGGTTTTCCGGTTAATCCATCCGGGAAAACGGTGAAGACCTGACGGTTTTTCGTACTTCTTCCGATGTTTCCTTCTATTGTTCCTGCGTCTGAAGCCAGATTACCCCATACAAGGGCAACATACTTACGTTTCGTTGTTTTATTGAAAAACTGAAGGGCGAGGTTAAGTTTTGCCAATTCAGTTTTGGCCACAACCAGTAAACCTGACGTGTTTTTATCAATCCGGTGAACCAAGCCCGGTCTGGGATCATTCCCCCCATATAATTCGAGATCTTGATATTTGTATACCAATCCGTTAACAAGTGTTCCGCTGTAATTCCCGTGTCCGGGATGAACCACAAGACCAGCCGGTTTATTGATGATCATGAGCTCTTCGTCTTCATAGACGATGTTCAATGGGATATTTTCGGGAAGTACTTTTAGTTCGCGTCGTGGATAGTCAAGCATTACGGTCACCTCTTCGCCTGGCTTTACCCGATAATTTCCTTTGACAGTAACCCCATTTACAAAAATACTTCCAGCTTGTGCAGCTATCTGAATTCGGTTTCGGGATGTACCCTCAATCCGATTGGCCAAAAACTTATCGATGCGTAATAATCCCTGACCGGGATCAGCTATAAAACGGTAATGTTCAAATTGTTCAATCTCTTCTCCGGCATCATCCAATTCATCCGGGTCAATATCATTATTTATAGAATTCATCAAGTGCCTGTTAATTATTGTATTTCTGAATTGGTTGCGGCTTCTGTTTTAAGTTTTAGCCATAGATCAACCGATATTCCCGGCATTACCAGCGTTGTTGAATCTGGAAGGGGCATCTGCTTCCAAATGATGGCACTTAAGGTGTCTTCAGTAGTAAGAATGGCTGGATCGTATATGATGGATCCAACGTTTAATGACCTGCTTTTTAAGTTGTCATGGGCCGCAGTTAACGATAATGTGCTAAGGTCCGGAATGGTGGTTTCTCTGCCTACCGTATTTTTCCCGACCACTAAATCAATTGTTGAGCCGTTATCGATCCTTGAACCTGGCTTAATCATCTGCCCGTTGTGACTCTGTTCAAGTACGAGATCATTAAATTCTGATGAACGTTCCTCAACATTCCCAAGCTCAAACCCTTTTGATTCAAGCAGCACCCTTGCTTGCCGTATTGAGACATCGGTGAGCTTTGGAACTTCAACCTGTTCAGGCATAGATGAGGCTAATGTAATGTAAATGACTCTATTGGGCTTTATTTTATGCCCAGCTAATGGATTTTGCAATACAACTGTTCCAGGCTGAACCTCTTTTCGATAGATTGTATCTTCAATTTCGAACCGGAGAATGTTTTTATCAATTATCGACTTGACCTCGTTAATATTCAATCCTTTAAGATCTGGTGTAGATATGTTTTCTCCCTTATTGGTGTAGACTGAAAGCATTGTCATTGTAAACCAAATCAATACAATTGTCAGTACGACAGCGATTCCAAAGTTTATGAGGAAGATTTTGCTGGTGAAAAATTCTTTTAGCTGCATACGAGATGTTTCAATATTTAATCTTTGGTAGCAAAATTAATCCTAAACTTTCAATAAGAAAATTGTACAGCGCATATTTCGTGGATTTTTCTGAAGATGTTTGTTGCTGAAGGAGCTTTATCAGCGATTTAGGATGGAAAATAATCAGGATAAACACAAAAGGTAAAGAACACAGTTCTTTACCTTTTGCTTGATATTGTTGAACAACAATATTTTATCTCTTGTGGTGTGGTTCGTCCGAAACACTAAGTTTTGTACGACCTTTTCTGCGACGTGCTTTTAAAACTTTACGTCCGTTGGCTGTAGACATTCTTTCACGGAATCCGTGTTTGTTTATTCTTTTTCTATTCGATGGTTGAAATGTTCTTTTCATCTCGGACAAATATTTTATTAATTTACAATGTTTCTTCTATATTTTGGAGTGCAAAAATAAGTCTTTTTTCGTTTATGTCAAAACAAATAATGAATTAGAATAAATTTATTTCGAATGATTATTTGTTTACGGGCAGATAGACCACCTTTTTTGTCTCGAAAAAAGGCTCATTAAAAAAAATGGCGATTTCGGTTACTTCGATATTTCTCTTATAATCCTTTATTTCCTCCTGAATATCACCTCCTTTTAAATAAATGATCCCGTTTGGAAGTGCATTTTGTGGTTTGCGTGAAATATTTTTTTTCACCATTCCGACAAATGCAGGGAAGGTAGTCACCGCTCTTGAAATCACAAAATCAAATTCTTCCTTCACATCTTCGACTCTCCCATGAATTGCAGTAACATTTTTGAGTCCAAGTTCTTCTGATACTGCCTGAACAACTTTGATTTTTTTTCCTATTGAATCTATTAATACAAAATGGCATGATGGAAACAATATGGCAAGCGGAATTCCTGGGAAACCTCCTCCTGTTCCAACATCCAGAATTTTTGTCCCTGGCCTGAATTCAATGATTTTAGCGATTGCCAGTGAATGTAAAATATGTTTTTCGTACAGCGAGTCAATATCTTTCCTCGAAATGAGATTGATTTTTCCGTTCCAGTCGCGATAAAGTGAATCCATTTTCTCGAAACGGACAATTTGTTCTGATGTTAAATTAGGGAAGTACTTTAAGATTTTCAGCATATTATTCTTTGAAAAGGTAAGCTAATCGCTCATCTCTGTGTTTTTGAGGAGTTCGAAAAGCATCTCGCGTGATCGGAATAGTTGAACCTTAACTGTTCCTAACGGAAGATCCAACTCCTCGGCTATTTCTGCATAGGAATATTCTTTGAAATAGCGCAATTCAAGTAGTGTCCGGTAGCGAGGTTTTAAAGTGGAAACGGCTTTTCGTAATAGTTTCGCATTTTGTTCTTTAATAAATGCCTCTTCCGGTGAGTCGGATTCTGTCCGAATATTGTAGTTGTATTCGATACCAATGATTTTATCGTTGCCAATTGTAGGTTCAAGCGGAACGGTAACGGCTCTTTTCTTTCGTAAATGATCGATTGCATTATTTGAAGCAATGCGGAATAACCATGTACTGAAAGCGAATTGAGGCTCATATTGGCTAATATTGGTAAATGCTTTGCCAAACGCTTCGATCGCAAGATCTTCAGCGTCGGTTTTATTATTTACCATTTTTAAAAGCATAAAGAAAATCGCGTCTTTATATCGCTTCATAAGTTGAGCAAATGCTTTTTGATCGCCTAAACGGGCAGCATTAACTAAATCAAAATCATGCCTGGCATTTTCCGAGAGATTAGGGTTTACTTCCATTTGCGCTTCTGGCCGGTAAATAGCTGATTTAATGATATAAAACTGTTGAAGAGTGGAACCAAAGATCTAAATAGTAACAACCCTGGAAAAAGATTTTTTTCACCAAGGCGATTCGTAGCAACAATTCCCCAGACTAATTCATGAATAAATTTTACTATCCAGACTCCAAGTACCCAAAACCTCCAGGGTGAAAGGATCAGAAGAGCAATCATTGTCATATCAAAAACAAGCCTGCTAGTTGTATAAATCCAAAGAAAAACACTTTGCCCAACAGTAAATTTATTCTTTAGTAACAACTGTTTCTTTTTAAAGTTCATTCCATCGTACCAGTCTGTGTTTCCCACATAGGAAACGGCGGTTGGGCGGTTAAGAAGGTAAACGGAATTAGTGCGGTTCGATATTTTGTTCAGGTACAATTCATTTTCGCTAAACGGAGAATCGAGCACTGCAGCGAAACCTCTGCGACTCAGAAACTGTTCACGTTTGTAAGCAATATTCATGTCGGTGACAGGCATGGATAAACCAAGGTAACGAGCTGATCCGTAAAGTATAAATGAATTAAAATTTTCGTATCTGATAAATCTGCGCATCGAACCGTAGGAATTTGTATAGTTGACAAAACCAAATGCTGCTTCTGATTTTGAATTCAACTCTTCAGCAAATGACTTCAGCCAATCCTTGCCTGAAACCCGGCATAAAGGGTTCAAAAATATCAGCCATTCTTTTGAAGCAGCCCTTATACCGATCGTAATTGCCAGTGCATTAGGAAAATCAGTTTCCTGAATTATACGGCTCGTTTTGAGTTTATTGGTTTGTAATTTAAGTTCATTGAGATACCATTCAGTTCCGTCGTAGGAACAATCATCAACGACAACGACTTCAAAATCTGGATATTCCTGTTCGAGAAGTGTCGGGATAAGTTCTCTTAGATTTTCTTCGTAATTTCTTGATGGAACGACGATTGAAAAAGATGGATAATCAACTGGCTTATCTTTCTTTTTGCCGCTTAAGGTGAAATGAGCCATCAAAAGTTGATAGAACAATTGTATTAAAAACATCAAAACAAAACTGATCAGTAGTACCAGTTCTGAAACGCCAAAGGAGAGCCCGATTATTTCAATCATAATAGATTCATGGAAAGTGCTCAAAATTACACATTGGCATCAGAAATATAGCAGTTTTCAGGAATTATTAACGATTTATTCACCTTTAATGATATTCTTTCATAATGACTATCTTTACGCCGCGAAATTTTGAAAATGAAATTTGAACTTCAATGCACAGCGCCGTTATCAAAAGCACGGGCAGGTAAAATAGAAACAGCACATGGTCAAATAGATACACCTATTTTCATGCCGGTAGGTACATTGGGATCGGTGAAAGGTGTTCATTTTAAGGATGTGAAAGAGGATATTAAGGCTCAGATTATACTTGGGAATACCTACCATTTGTATTTGCGACCTGGTGTCGAAATTATCGAAAAAGCCGGGGGACTCCATAAATTTATTGGATGGGATCGGCCAATTTTAACCGATAGTGGCGGATTTCAGGTTTTTTCGCTTGGCGATATCCGGAAATTAACCGAAGAGGGAGCCCGGTTTCAATCACATATTGATGGTTCTCGTCACTTGTTTACTCCTGAAAATGTTGTTGATATACAGCGATCTATTGGCGCGGATATCATAATGGCATTCGATGAGTGTACGCCCGGTGATGCTGATTACGATTATGCAAGTAAGTCGCTTGAACTGACCCAGCGTTGGCTCGAGCGCTGTATCAGGAGATTTGATGAAACCGAACCAAAATATGGGTATTCGCAATCTTTTTTCCCAATTGTACAGGGATGTGTCTATACTGACCTGCGCAAAAAGGCTGCTGAACATGTAGCTTCTTTCGATTGTGACGGATATGCAATAGGTGGACTTTCGGTAGGCGAAAAGGAAGCTGATATGTACGAAATGATTGAAGTTGTTAATGCTATTCTTCCGGAGAATAAACCTCGATACCTGATGGGTGTAGGAACGCCGATCAATATTCTTGAAGGAATAGACCGGGGAATTGACATGTTCGATTGTGTGATGCCTACCAGAAATGGCAGAAATGGAATGCTTTTTACACGCAATGGGATCATCAACATCAAAAACAACAAATGGCGTGATGATTTTTCTCCTATTGATCCTGATGGAACTTCTTTTGTCGACCACCAATACTCTAAGGCATATTTACGCCATCTCTTTCAGGCGAAGGAGATGCTGGGTGCCCAGATCGGTAGTATTCATAATCTCGCATTCTATCTTTGGCTTGTTGGTGAAGCCCGTCAACAGATTTTGGCTGGTACTTTCAAAGGATGGAAGGATCAGATGGTTAAACAAGTTGGACAACGACTTTAAATTTAGTGGCTTAATGTTAAATATAAATTAAGACGAATGGTCATAAAATTTATTAAAAGGATTGACCGGTATATTATTAAGAAATATCTGGGAACTTTTTTTCTGGCTATTGCTTTAATAATCAGCATATCCATAATTTTCGATGTCTCCGAAAACATTGATGATTTTATAAGCAAAAAAGCACCTTTGCATGCAATCGTCGTTGATTACTATTTAAACTTTATACCCTATTACGCTAATTTGTTCAGTGCGTTATTTACATTTATTGCGGTGATCTATTTCACAAGCAAAATGGCTTATAACTCCGAGATAATAGCCATTCTGGCAAGCGGTGTTACTTATATGCGTTTGATGCGGCCGTTTATGATGGCCTCTACAGTTATTGCGTTAATGTCCTGGTTGTTGGGAAATTTCATTATTCCTTCAGCAACTGATGCGCGTGTTCACTTCAGAAATACTTATATAGACAATGAATTTGTCAATAGTGACAGGAACATTCATCGTCAGCTGGAACCTGGACTTTTTGTTTATATGCAGAGCTATAATAATAAATTGGATGTTGGTTACCGTTTCTCTATTGACAAGTTCGAAGAGAAAAGGCTGGTGTCGAAATTGATTGCAGAAAGTATAAAATGGGATAGAGATAAAAAGAAATGGGTGATTCAGAATTATTATATTCGTGATATGCGAGGTCCGGTCGAGATAATTACTACCGGGACTGCTATTGATACCACGCTTAGAATGTTGCCTTCCGATTTCGGTCAGCAAAACAGCAAGGAAGAGACAATGGATTATTGGAAGCTCAATGCTTATATCAAGGATTTAAAACTTCGCGGGGTTGACAATGTTGCCCGTTATGAACAGGAAAAATACAAACGAACAGCGCAGCCGTTAAGTACCTTTATTTTGTCAGTGATCGGTGTTTCACTTGCTTCGCGTAGAATGAGAGGAGGGATGGGATTACAATTAGGACTTGGCTTGTTGCTGAGCTTTTCATACATCATGTTTATGCAGGTTTCTACGATCTTTGCTGTCAAAGTAGGATTCAATACCCTTCTTGCAGTTTGGCTTCCTAATATTATATATTCAATGATTGCAATTGGCCTTTACAGGTGGGCTTCAAAATAGTTGGAATATTTTACCAGCATGGTCTATTCTTTGATTCATAAAGAATTAGTAAAGTTTTATTTTGAAATCAGGTAGTTAAAAGTGTAAAATGTTGTATTTTTGCAACCGGATTTTTTAGACCAATCAATGTTTGACTCTGGTAATAAACGATAAATTAGTAATTTAAAACGCACTTATGTCATTTAAGAGAAACATCCTTGACCTCCGGAAAAGAAAAAAGGAGGCCCAGCAGGGAGGTGGCGAAAAAGCCATCGAGAAGCAGGTGGCCATGGGCAAGAAGACTGCCCGTGAAAGGATAAAAGCTATTCTGGACGAGAATTCTTTTCACGAGTACGATCTTTTTGTTGAACACACAGGCCGTGATTTCGACATGGAGAAAAAAGTATTGCATGGAGATGGTGTTATCATTGGAACAGGAACTATGTATAATCAACCTGTTGCAATCTATGCACAGGATTTTACGGTAGCAGGGGGATCACTGGGACTCATGCATGCTCGTAAGATTACAAAAATTATGGATCATGCACTGAAGATGCGTGTTCCGCTAATCGGAATTAATGACTCTGGTGGTGCTCGTATTCAGGAAGGTGTAAATTCACTTGCCGGATATGGTGAAATATTTTACCGCAATACGATTGCATCAGGAGTAATACCCCAGATTTCGGTTATCCTCGGTCCATGTGCCGGAGGTGCGGTGTATTCGCCTGCACTTACAGATTTTGTATTTGTGGTGGAAAATATCTCAAAAATGTTTATCACCGGTCCAGGCGTTATCAAAAGCGTCCTTGGCGAAGAAATTTCCATGGAGGAGCTTGGAGGAGCTATGGTTCACAGCGAGATAACAGGAAATGCACATTTTTTCGCTAAAAGTGAAGACGAGTGTTTTGAGCAAATCAAGAAACTGATTACGTTTATTCCATGGAACAATGCGCAAAAAGCACGTAAATTTCCGGTACAGGAGCCTTTGTTAAAGAAAAGTATTGAGGAGATTGTTCCAGTAGATCCGCACAATCCTTATGATATTCGCGATATCATCAAAGCAGTGACTGATGGATCTGACTTCTTCGAAATCATGGAATATTTTGCGAAGAACATTGTTATTGGTTTCGGGCGAATTCAGGGAAATACAGTTGGATTCGTTGCTAATCAGCCAATGTATCTTGCAGGAGTTCTTGACTGCGACAGTTCTGATAAGGCAGCCCGATTTATCCGATATTGTAACGCGTTTAGTATCCCAATTGTAACACTTGAGGATATGCCTGGTTATTTGCCGGGCGTCGATCAGGAACATGCCGGAGTAATCAGGCACGGGGCAAAATTGCTCTATGCTTACAGTGAAGCTACGGTTCCTAAAGTAACAATAATTATTCGTAAAGCTTATGGTGGCGGTTATATTGCAATGAATTCACGTCACCTTGGAGCGGACTTTGTCTTCGCCTGGCCAACTGCAGAAATTGCAGTAATGGGACCTGAAGGTGCTGCTAATATTGTATTCAAGAAAGAAATTGAAGAAGCCGAAAATCCTGCAGAAATGCGTAAGCAAAAAATTCAGGAGTACAAAGATAAGTTTGCAAATCCGTTTGTTGCTGCAGCGAAAGGATACATCGATGAAGTGATTGAACCATCCGAGACAAGGGCAAGATTGATCCACTCACTCGAAGTTTCGGGGAGTAAAGTTGATCAGCGTCCTGCTAAGAAACATGGTATTCCACCATTCTGATTGAAATTTTGCGAAATAAAATTTAATTATGGAAGAAAACAACTCTAAATATCAGAATTTCGTTGTTAACAGTGCCAAATATCTGACATTGACGACTACGAAATTTGATAACCGTAAAAAGTGGCAGAAGTCCGATCCTAAAGAGGTTCGTTCAATTATCCCTGGATCTGTGATTGAAGTTTTTGCAAGTCCCGGACAGAAATGCAAAGAAGGTGATATGCTGTTGACGCTCGAAGCAATGAAGATGTACACGAAAGTGCAAATGCCTTTTGATGGTATAATTAAAAGTATCAATGTTGCAAAAGGTGACCGGATTCCCAAAAATACGGTGATGATCACAATTGAATAATAAAATGGGGTGTCCCAATATCTGAGACACCCTATTTTTTTCCATGACGGGGACAAGGGATCGTTAAAAATGAAAGATCTCCCTAAATCAGGATGCTATCCCTGTAGTATTTTGTATTTAATTATATTCCACTTGTGCAGTCTGTACAGGATCGACACTTTTAAAACTCCAAATCCATATTTTACACTTCTAAGAAAGCTAATTGATGAGGCTTCCTTGAAATATCGTGTAGGACAGGTGATTTCTGCAATTTCATAACCAGCACTAAAAATCTGGGCTATCATTTCATTGTCAAAAATAAAATCATCCGAATTATTATTGTAATTGATTTTCCGCAGAACTTCGGTGTTAAATGCGCGGTAACCAGTGTGATATTCCGATAATTTTTGCCACAAGACCAGGTTTTGAAATAAGGTAAGAAACCTGTTAGCAATGAATTTGTATACAGGCATTCCACCTTTGACAGCGCCCACACCTAAGATCCTGCTCCCAAAAACCACAGGATAAACGTCATTCGCGATAAGATAGCACATTGAATGAATAAGTTTAGGTGTATATTGGTAATCAGGATGTAACATCACAACGATATCCGCTTTTATTTCAAGAGCCTTGTCATAACAAGTCTTTTGATTTCCTCCATATCCTTTGTTCTTGTCATGTTTAATCACATACTGAATATTAAGCTTTGAAGCCAATTTGCTGGTTTCATCACTGCTACAATCATCAACAAGAATCACGTAATCAACAATATCCATGGGCACTTCGCTCAATGTAATTTCAAGTGTCTCTTCAGCATTATAAGCTGGCATTACAACAGCAACAGTTTTGTTCAGTATCATTTATTATTTGTTAAATATACGTTTAAGCAATACAAATCCGCCCTTTTGCTCCACTACTGTAAGTTGAGGATATTCAATGAGAATAGTTTGCAATTCGGTTATCTTGGTGACAAAATAAACATCGCAACCTGTGTTGCCATGCAGTAAGAATTCTGTCTCGTCAATTTCTGTGGTGGCTCTTTTCTGTTTATCGGCGTAAAAATAGGGGGCATAACTATAATAACCCAATGTGGAAACCCATACGGGTTTTCCCTTAAATGATGAAATAAACTCAATAGCAGCCCCCTGAGAATACTTCTCAATCTTCGGAACCAAAACAAACATAAACATGAATATAAATATGGCAGTACTGCCATAAATGGTAAGTATTTGTTTGATTCCATGCAAGTAAAATATAGAGACGATCAGGATTACTCCAAATGCCAAACCCAGGATGAACTCGAATCCGCTCCAATTAACTGTGATGTTGATACATGCTAACGCAAAATCGTCGTTGATAAACTTTTTCAACACATCGGGTGATATTGAAGTAGTTATTAATTGCAATAAACCAGGGATGATTGCGTAAATAAACCCGATCACTAAAAGAAGCACTTTCGTCAAAGTGTTTAGGCTTCCCCCCTTGTAACAGATATCATAAACCGAAACTGCAGCTAGGTAACTAAGCGGGAAATAGCATAGTGAACTGTAATGAACAATTTTTGTTTGAACCAATGAAAAAATCACTAGCACAACCAGGAACAATATTACCATTAATCGTTTATAATCCATATTGATATGGACCTTTCTGAAAAAAACATTTAATGCAATAATAGAGGTAGGAAATACACCAATAAATAATACCAATGGATGATACAGAATACTTCCACCATGTCCGGCATCCTCAGTTTTCATCAGTCGCAGCTGATAAATGAAAAAATCGTATATTAACTGCCAGTTTCCTAAAAACATTTGATAGATGTGATAAGATCCTCCGGTAATAATTAAAACAAGGGTAAATATCAATACATCGATCCATTTTAATGCTTTTGTTTTTCGTTGTATCAAAATGAATATGAGGAGCGTTACTCCAAATAGCAAAATTGCAACGGGCCCTTTTGTCAAGACGGCCAAACCAAGAATGCCGGCTGATAAAATCACATTTAAAAACCCCTTTTGGTTCAATTCTCTTTGATTAAAGTGCTTAAATGCGAAATATAATGAGGTGAAGATAAAAAGGTTAAACCATGGATCGATAATTCCTGATTTGAAATATAAAAATGGTAAAACCGATGCTCCATATACCAAAGCCCAAAGCAATCCAAATTTATAATTTCTTAGAACTTTACCTATTTCAAACAACGAAAGCAAGGTCAGCACGCCACATATTGTATTGGGAAACCTTGCCGCAAACTCATTTATTCCAAAAAGTTTCATGCTTAAAACTTGCATCCATATAAATAGAGGGGGTTTTTCCCAAAATGGAATAAAGTTGATACGAACGGTACTGTAATCGCCGGTTGTAATCATCTCGCGGGCCGATTCTGCGAAATTGATCTCATCCCAATCGAACAAATGGACCAATCCATTAAAAGGAAGAAACAGAAGAAGGCCTATGAATATAATTAAAACCCTGAACCGGGTTTCTATCGAAATGTTTCTGATCATATCGGTAATTGTCTGACGAAAATCTTAGGTTTAAATACCAGTTTTTTATTCAGCCTTCCACTTTTTAATTGTTGGCCAAAATAATAACACAAAATTGTGATTGTTACTGCGATAGAGGAACCTACAGCTACATCTTCAGGGAAATGAGCTGACAAATAAATACGCGAATAGGCCACCAAAAACGCAACGACAAACAAGAAGAATTTTACAACTTGTTTTTTGCTCAACATCGCCAAATAGAAATAAACACTAAAAGCAGTAGCTGAATGTCCAGAGGGGAAAGTACAATACATTGGGGGATCATAACCTGTAACAAGTCTTACTACCTCTGTGTATTCGAAATATGCTACTGGACGATAAAATTCGGGAAAAAATACATTTTTCAATATGGTTACGGCAATGGTTATTAATATGGTTATAACCAAAAATGTCAGGGCATCGCGAAAGGAAACCCAAAGCAAAATTACCACAAGAAAAAAAGCAATAATTCCATCTCCCAGGTTGGTGGAGATTAAAAAAAAGAAATCTGCAAACTTTGAGTGAAAACCATTTAAATGAAGGAATAAACGTTCGTTGCCGTAAATTCCTAAAAGGGCTGAAAATAAAGAAATTGAAAGAATGAAAGGAAGTAAAAAATACTTGTTTACCCTAATTATCTTATATATGCCAGATGCTTTTCTAAATTTTAAATCCATTACCGAAAAATTACCGGGGCAAATGTAACATTTGAATATTTAAGAATTGTGTCAGTCTTGTAATATTTCTGGTAATTATTCTTGTAAAGAATAAAAAAACGGTATTAAGTTCCAAATAATAAATGAATTAAATTTTTGGTAAAGACCGGAATAATATTAATTCCGGTTACTTTACTACTGTAACATTTTTATATCTGTTTTGAATTTCAGTTTTTGCTTGTTCCATCCGATCCATTGCTTTTACACAAAGAATACCTTTTTTCTTCATCTCCGGATTTCTGCTTATATGCGTCTCAGGGAATTTTCCATCTTTTAAAAGTACAATCCGGATTGATAATGCAAGAATAGCTGTTGAAACCAGGGCTATTGCAATCAGGACAATTTTTAACGTGATCATCTTCTATATATTTTAGCCGGCAAAGCTAACTACAATTTTCAACTCTTGTATCTAAATCTCTGTAAATTTCAAGAAGATTTTCAAGCGTAAAATAATTTTCAACCTGAATTCCAATATGTTGCAGTAAATTAGTCGCTTCGGCCTGTAGGTCACCACGAATATAAGACGTGTCGTGCGCAAAATTCAGATATTTTAAAATCCAAAATGCATCCAGCAAATGAAACACCCTCTTTTCGAGGACTTTTACGTTTGAGCAGTTACTCCGTAGTTCAATCAGTTTATCAATCGTCTGGGAGTTTTTACAAAATGATTGCAAGGTAGGATGCATCGTACTGATTACTTTTTCTATTTCAGAAGATTCCATTTGCCAAAATTGCGAGATATTCGAAAACAGCGGTTTTAGATTACCGAATGCTTCAAGTGTATAGGTGAAATTCAATTCAGAACTCCCTTCGAACCATTTCTTCATTGCAGCACCTGTTCCGAATGGAACACGGTCGGATTGACGGGTGGCTGGAAAAACAGATGTCGAATTGATATGGCCATAATTGCCAAGCAATACCAGTTTGTGCAAAAAATAAAAATCTTCGCCTGCTTTCCGTCTGTTCATCCCTCCTTGTTTAGCATATGCTGATGCTTTTAAGGCAAAGCTGGAACCGACTGTGTGGATTGCATGGGGGTAGCCGGTCCATTGCAGAGCGTTTCTATAATAGCGCATGTGGAGTTCGTAACGGATAATCCCTTCACGAAATGATTCACTTAACGCTTGATCGTGATAAGGATGTTCGAAACGAATCGTGAAGAAGTGATAGGACGGGTGATCAATAAAGGCGGATTCAATAGCTCGCAGGTAGTTTGGTAAAACTGTACTGTCCGCATCGAAAGAAACGAGTATTCCATCCGGAATATTATTTTTAACAATCTGCCTGACAGCTTCGTCCATTCCTATTTTTCGTGCCCAGCCAACGCCAGCCCATTTTTTGGGAAGGGCGGAAGCTACTATTCGTTGTATATCAAAAAATAGATGCTGATGTTGCAATTGCCATTGCTCAATGCATTTTGAGGTTAATTCATTCTGTACGACAGCCTCTTCAGGAGAGTCTTCCGCGTCGTTGATGACAATAAGTACAGATACTTCAGCAGTTGGAGGATTGCAGGCGGCGAGTGAGTTGAGTGTTGTAAGGATGTCAGGTTCATTGTAACAAGGGATCACGACAAAAATTGAAGCTCCCTTTATAGGATGGTCAAGGCATCTGGAATATTGATCGGTTTGCTGAACAATATAGTGTTGAAGAATATCCATCAAGAAAAGAGACCCGTCTTTCCGTCAGCTGAAGGACAGACAGGTCTCTTATTTTTTTTTATTTTGTAAAGGATTTATACCGGTCATTCAATCCCTGAGTGACCTCTTTCGTAATATTATATTGAGGAGAACCCTCCAGCATACTAGCACTGTTTAAAATAACGTCAAATTTCTTCGCTTCATTATAGCTTTTCAAGAATGAAGAGATACTGTCGACAATTTGCTGATTGATTTGCCCTTGTATTTCACTTAATTTCTGGGTGAAATCATAATCCATCTTTTGGATTTCTTGCTGAACTGCTCCCAGGCGTTCCTGCTCCTGACGAGCACGGTCTTCTGTTAAGAATCCGCCACGCTGAACTTTTTCCTGAAAGGATGCTAAATCCCGTTCGAATTTAATCCGTTTATCCGTGTATTCTTTTTTATAAGACTCCCTTTTCTCTGCAAATTGGGAATTTAATTTTTTAGCAAGTTCGTAGGTGAAAAGCATCGAATCCATTTTCACATACGCAATGGTCAAAGGTTTGTCTTCCCCTTTTACCATATTAGCCTCAGTCGATTTGTCTTTTTTATTACCTGTGAAATAAATAATGTAAAGACCTGCAACTGCAAGCGCCAAAACGATATTCACAATAGTCGAGTTCTTCATAAAAAGCATTTATGTTTTATTCTATGTAAAATTTTTGCGTGACAAATATAATCGAAAAGTTGAAGTGTAAAACTACCTTAAATATTTTTGTTTTAACCAGTAAAATCATCCAAAAATAATTTCATTTAAGTTGGGATTGAACTTCGCTCAATTATTAAGGATTCGTTTCGTCTGGTAAAAATATCAAAAATGACCATATGTATTGATAAACATCATAGATCATCCGGTAATAGCGCCATATTTTTACAAAGTTTAACAATAATTGAATTTTAAGGCTAATCCGACGAAACAATGATCAATACTTTAATTGCTAAAATGCTTCCCTATTTTCCTGAAAAGATTGTCTGGATTTTTTCAAAGCGTTATATTGCAGGAGAATATATCACCGACGCTCTTGCCGAATCGCGGGCGCTGAACCAAAACGGGATTATGGTTTCAGTAGATTTACTTGGCGAGTACAGTAAGAATCTTTCTGATGCAGAAAACTATAAGAGGCATTACATCGATTTGATCAGGCAATTTACGGATGAAAAAATAGATGGCCATTTTTCTGTGAAGCCATCAATGTTTGGTCTTTTGCTCGATCTGGAGGCTTGTTACCGAAACCTATATGATATCGTTGAAGTTGCCGATCAGTGTAACACATTTATTAGAATAGATATGGAGGATTCAGAATGTACCTCCAATGAAATTGCGATTTTCAGACGATTAAAATTGGAATTCCCTTCTCGGGTCGGATTAGTTGTACAGGCATATATGCACCGGACGCTGGATGATGTCAGAAACCTGATGGATTTGAACCTCCCGGAAGCACCTTTGAGTTTCAGACTTTGCAAAGGAATTTACATTGAAGAAGAGCGAATTGCATACAAAGGCTATCAGGAAATAAGGGATCACTATGTTGAAGATTTGCGTTTTATGCTCCAAAACGGTATTTACGTTGGCATTGCTACACATGATAAATATCTGATTGACAAAGCTTATGAGTTAATCAGTCAAATGAAAATTTCCAAAGATAAGTACGAATTTCAGATGCTTTTTGGTGTTACACCGAAGTTAAGGCAATCTATTGTCGATCGCGGACACCGGATAAGGGTTTACGTCCCCTACGGAAAACAGTGGTTTAGTTATTCGACTCGTCGTCTTAAAGAAAATCCTAATATGGTTTGGCATATTATTAAGGCTATGTTTGTGAGGAAATGAAACGAGCAGGGTGCAATTACCGCAAAAGAAGATGAATCGAAGATCAGCTTAACCAAAAAACTCATACGAGTTCCACCGATGATGCGGAATGGAAAAAGGAAAATTTAGTATAACGTACAAAAATTAACGGGTAACTATCGTATCAGTAGCTGCTTCAGGTTTCAGCATTATTTTATTTACGGCTTCGAAGTGTTCAAGTAAAATCGCACTTTCATTGTTTGTAATCATCTCTTTGGCAATTTTATGAGGCGTGGTAATTGGTGATCCATAGATGATGCTATTTGTCCTGTAACTTTGGGTTGATACACCAACGGAATTTTCAGGAGAGACGAGCATCCCTTTATATTCTGTACGCATTTGATTATTCCGTATCGCTTTTTTTGCATTCATATCGGCATCATATACCCTTGAATATTGGGTTAATCCTTTAACAACTGCATCATTCGCATGGCCTTGTGCGATATCCATCGTTTGTTGATCCGTCTTAACCGGTGTTATAATCATCGATGTTTCCGGCATCCGGGGCAAGATGATAATCTCTGCAAGTTTTATCGGTTGTTCATACATGAATACTCCAACCACATACTCATCCGATTTTAGTGTATCAGGTATTACGAGCATTGTAGGTTGGTAACCCATGTAAGTAAACTCAATGCTATCACTTGGGGATCCGTAAAATGAAAAACGTCCCAATTCATTGGTTGTAAAGACGTTTTTATTATTGACTTTGAAATTGGTATTCGATAACGGTTCATGCGTCTTGCTGTCGTAAGTAATCCCCGTAATGAAAACAGGTTTGGCGCTTTTGAGGGTGATTTCCTGTGCATTTGATATCCCCAATAAACTATTCAATAACAGCAGGATTAATATTATACGATTCAAGTAAAGACTTTTCATAGCTGTATTTATTAATCAGGATGAAGTTAATATATTTTTAACGGATTTAACTGCATTTAGTTCAAAAAAATACCAGGTTCTTTTGTTTGGCCGAATTTTGATTTTACATGTTTTATAACATCCTCAAATTAAATCATGGGCATGAATTAAAGATTAAGTTTGCAGAACGGATCAGAACAGATGGACCGATAGTTTTTGTGCATGAAAAAATTCAGTTTTAAACCTAATTTAGATTCAGGAATATCCAAAGTTCAGCAGCTTGTTGATGCTTTGATCCGTTCCATTAATTATAAGATGCTTCGCGAAGGTGATGCGTTGCCTTCTGTGAATGATTTAATGAAAGAGTCTGGTTTATCGCGTGATACCGTATTTAAGAGTTATACAGAACTGAAAAGGCGGGGTATTGTTGAAGCAATTCCTAACAAGGGTTATTTTGTGATTCGTTCCCAAAAGCAGGTATTTCTGTTTCTTGATACGCTTAAGGCTTATAAAGAGGTGCTTTATAACTCGTTCAAACAAAATTTACCAAAGGATGTGATGGTCGATATTAATTTTCATCATTATAATTTCGATCTGTTCGAATCAATTATCCGAAATAGCATCGGGAAATTTAATTCATATATCATTATGAATTTCGATCATCCGGATGTTCCTGGTATCGTTAATGAGATTGACCCTGATAAATTGTGTCTTATAGACTGGCACATACATTCCGAAGTGGGTCAGGCGAAAGTTTACCAGGATTTTGGCGAATCAGTTTACAGATGTTTAACTTCGGGATGGCATCTGTTACGAAAATACGACGAGGTGGTTTGTGTTTATCCCGAGTATACTTTTCATCCCATTGAGTCGGTTGAAAATGTCAATCGGTTTTGTGATAACAACAACATGAAATTTAGTGTGATATACAACATTGCCGACCTTGATATCCAGATTGGAAAAGTTTATTTTGTTTTCGAAGATATTGATCTGGCAGCTATTCTGGAACAGGCACAAAACAAGAAATTCAGACTTCGGGAAGATTTTGGCATTTTGTCTTATAACGACACGCCAATGAAGAAATTCATTGCCAATGGGATCACGGTTATTTCAACCGATTTCAAATTGATGGGTCAAAAAGCAGCAAAATTTGCTTTAGACAACGAAAAGCTCGATTTTCTGGTTCCCACCGAATTAATTATCCGGGAATCACTTTAATGATCATGACACAACAGAACAGATATATTAATAAACTTTGAACAACAAACCACTATGTATTTATTAGGAATTGACATCGGAAGCTCTTCGGTGAAGGCTTCCATTCTGAACGGTGAAACAGGTGAAATCGCCGGAACCTCATTCTACCCCAAAAATGAGATGACTATTGTTGCCAAAAAGTCTGGCTGGGCAGAGCAGCAACCAGAACTATGGTGGGAAAATCTGAAGCTTGCCATTCTCGAAGCCAAATCATTGGCAAAGTTATCAGGGAACGAGATTGTTGCCATTGGAATTTCTTACCAGATGCACGGACTCGTCATTGTAGATAAGCAGCAGAATGTATTGCGTCCTTCTATTATCTGGTGTGATAGCCGTGCAACTGAAATAGGAAATAAAGCATTCAATGAAATAGGTAATGAGAAGTGCCTTAATACTTTGCTCAATTCTCCCGGCAATTTTACGGCTTCGAAACTGAAATGGGTAAAAGAGAACGAACCCTCTGTATATGATAAGATAGATAAGATAATGTTACCCGGCGATTATATCGCGATGCGTTTGACAGGTGAAATCAGAACAACAGCTTCGGGATTATCCGAAGGAATGTTTTGGGATTTCAGAAAAAATGAAATATCAGAACTCGTTCTTAATTATTACGGATTTACTAAGGAACTGATTCCTGAACTCGTTGATACATTTGGAATTCAGGGACTTGTTTCGGCTAAAATTGCCAGTGAACTTGGCTTAAAACAAGGTACGCCAGTTTCATACAGAGCAGGGGATCAGCCAAACAATGCTTTGTCGCTGAATGTTTTAAATCCTGGCGAAATTGCCACAACAGCCGGAACATCGGGCGTCGTTTATGGTGTAAGTGGCGATGTGAAATACGATCCGCAGTCGAGGGTGAATACATTTGCGCATGTCAACCATTCCGCTGCGGAGAATCGTTTAGGCGTTTTGCTCTGTATCAATGGAACCGGAATTTTGAATTCATGGTTGAATAAGTATGTGGGGAATAAAGCATTTTCGTATGAAGAAATGAATATGAAAGCTGCAGAAATCGCCATCGGTTCTGAAGGAATAAGTATTCTGCCTTTCGGAAACGGCGCAGAACGTGTTCTAGGCAATAAAAATATTGGCGCTCAAATCTCGGGAATAGGCTTTAATATTCATACGGAGGCCCATCTTTTCCGCGCTGCGCAGGAAGGAATCGTCTTCTCATTCAAATACGGAATGGAAATCATGGAACAAATCGGTATCAAGGCAAAGGTTATTCGTGCTGGAAAAGCCAATATGTTCCTCAGTCCTGTATTCCGTGAAACGCTTGCCGGAGTTTCTGGTGCAACTATTGAACTATACAATACCGACGGATCAGTGGGTGCAGCACGTGGCGCAGGTATTGGATCCGGATATTATGCTTCAGCAAAAGACGCATTTGCAAATCTGAAAAAGCTTGAAACAGTTTCACCGGATACCAGCAAAAGTGCACAATATGAGGAAGCCTATCAAAACTGGAAAATTCAACTTGAAAAATACATCTAAGTAAATAACAATTCAAAAAATCAATTTTAAAAATTTATCGTTATGGCAGCTTTTAAAGGAAACAAAGAGTATTTCCCTGGTATCGATCAGATTAAATATGAGGGACCGGATTCGAAAAATCCAATGGCATTCAAATGGTACGATCCTAAACAGGTTGTATTGGGTAAACCAATGAAAGATTATCTACGTTTTGCAGTGGCCTACTGGCACACATTCTGTGGCGATGGTGGAGATCCGTTTGGTCCCGGAACACAAATTTTTCCATGGGTTGGCGCTTCTGATCCGATGACAGCCGCCAAAGAAAAAATGGATGCAGCATTTGAATTCATCAGCAAATTAGGTGTCCCATATTACTGTTTCCACGACACCGACGTTGTTGGAGGCGGAACAGTTTTCGAAATTGAAAAACGGTTGGCCAATATGATCGACTTTGCGAAAGAACGTCAGCAAGCCACCGGTATTCAATTATTGTGGGGTACTGCAAATGTATTCTCTGATCCACGTTACATGAATGGCGCTGCGACCAATCCCGATTTCAATGTTGTTACCAATGCAGCTGTTCAGGTAAAAAACGCGATGGAAGCAACGATCGCTTTAGGTGGAAGCAACTATGTATTCTGGGGGGGACGCGAAGGCTATATGACTCTTCACAACACCGATACCAAACGCGAACTGGAACATATGGGCCAATTTCTTGGTATGGCGCGCGATCATGCACGCAAACTAGGTTTTAAAGGCACCTTCCTGGTTGAGCCAAAACCAATGGAACCAATGAAACACCAGTACGATTTCGATACCGCGACTGTTGTTGGCTTCCTGAAAGCGCATGGTTTGGACAAAGATTTCAAAATGAACATCGAAGTGAACCATGCTACCTTGGCAGGTCATACTTTTGCTCATGAACTTCGCGTAGCTCGCGACACTGGCATGTTTGGTTCAATTGACGCCAACAAAGGTGACTACCAGAACGGATGGGATACAGATGAATTCCCAACTAATATTTATGAAGTGACAGAAGCGATGATTGAAATCATTCAGAACGGTGGTTTCACGACTGGCGGTATCAACTTCGATGCGAAGAGACGACGTAATTCAACAGATCTTGAAGATATGTTCATTGCACACGTTTCGGGTATGGACGTTTTCGCACGTGCATTGGTGATTGCAGATAAACTCTTAAAGGATTCAAACTATCTGAAGCTGAAATCGAACCGTTATGCATCGTTCGATTCGGGTAAAGGCGCCGAATTCGATAAGGGTAAACTCAGTTTGATTGATTTATACAATCATGCAAAAGAGGTTGGAGAACCAAAACAGATCAGCGGCAAGCAGGAAATGCTGGAGCAGCTGATTAACAGCTACATTTAACTATATGAAAGATCGTAATATTGTTTATATTATGGCAATCACCTTGGTGGCAACGCTGGGTGGTCTTTTATTTGGATACGACACGGCTGTAATATCCGGGGCAGAGAAATCTGTTCAGGCATACCTGATCACAAGTCTTGGACTTGGATCGCTTGCACATGGAGCAACAATCTCAAGCGCTTTGATCGGTTGTATCATCGGAGGGATGATTTCCGGACTTCTGGCTTCAAAACTGGGACGCAAAAAAACACTGATGCTTGCAGCAGTATTGTTCTTTCTTTCAGCGCTGGGCTCCGGTTTTCCTGAAGCATTGTTTTTCAAAAGGGGTGAGCCCACCATGGGATTGTTATACATGTTTAACTTTTACCGCATCATAGGGGGTATAGGAGTTGGTCTGGCATCAGCTGTAGTCCCGATGTACATTGGAGAAGTTGCTCCTGCAGATATTCGCGGCCGACTGGTTTCGATCAATCAATTCGCCATTATTTTTGGTATGCTGGTTGTCTATTTCGTCAACTGGGGTATTGCCGAGGGAAAAACGATCGAATTCATCAATGAAACTGGATGGCGATGGATGTTTTTGTCTGAAGCAATACCAGCAGGTATTTTTGGAGTATTGTTGTTCTTTGTCCCTGAAACGCCGCGTTATCTTGCACTAAACAATCAGGATAATAAAGCGTTGGAAATTCTCACGAAAATTAATGGGATTCAGCAGGCGAGACTCATTATGAATGATATCAAAAAATCTGTTGAAGCCGCTTCAGAAAAATTATGGGCCTACGGTAAAGTTGTGATCATAATCGGTATCCTGCTTTCTGTATTTCAGCAATTTGTCGGGATCAATGTTGCGTTGTACTATGCTCCACGTATTTTCGAAAGTATGGGAGCAGCCAAAGATGCATCGATGCTTCAAACGGTGGTAATGGGATTGATAAACGTGATATTTACGGTTGTTGCGATTATGACCGTTGATAAATACGGAAGGAAACCACTGCTGATGATCGGATCAATAGGCATGGCAGTAGGGATGTTTGCCATCGGCGGACTGGCTTTCATGCATGTGATTGGAATTAGCACGCTGGTATTCATCATCATCTACACTGCATCTTTCATGATGTCGTGGGGACCAATTTGCTGGGTTCTGATTTCTGAAATATTTCCAAATAAAATCAGAGGTCGCGCAATTGCGATCGCCGTTGCAGCGCAATGGGCTGCCAACTATTTTATTTCGTCAACCTATCCTGCCATGATGGAATACAGCGGTGGATGGACTTATAGTTTTTACGGAATTATGAGTGTTCTTTCTTTTGTTTTTGTATGGAAAATGGTTCCTGAAACAAAAGGTAAGACCCTTGAAGAGATGGAAGTTTTATGGCTGAAGAAGAAATAGATCCCGATTTAATTTGATTTAATTAATAAAAATCCCTCAAAGTATTTAATGCTTTGGGGGATTCTTCACTTCAAAAGTTCTGGTCTTATCACTAGTCTTTAAAAAGCCATTATTAATTGCTTATCATGCTAATGTATTGCATCCTATATTTTTTTCGATAAATTTTTCTTTCGCTTTTTTTGACTAAACCAAACAGACGGTGAAAAGTCTAAACCAAGTGCAAAAATAAATTGATTAGTTTTGTATAAAATTGTTTTAAATTGGTGGATATTTCAATCATAATAGTAAATTTCAGAGGGTGGAAAAGACTTACGCAATGTCTTGAATCTTTGAATGTAATAGAGGATAATCGGTTTTCTCATGAAGTTATTGTTGTTGATAACAACTCCGATGACGGAATAATGGAAAGCTTCCGCCAATTATTTCCCGGATTTACTTTTATTCTAAACGATGGTAACTTTGGATTTGCAAATGGTTGTAACCTTGGAGCGAAGAACAGCCATGGTTCCTATATTCTGTTTTTAAATCCTGATACAATTATAAATACGGAAGCTCTTTTTGCAATGTATTCTGAGGTTCGGATGAGAAAACCGTTTTCAGTAATTTCATGTTGTCAGGTAAAGGAGAATGGCACGGAAGAGCGTCCCTACGGAAGTTTTTTATCTCCTTTTAATTTAACCGGTTGGCTCCGGGCAATCAATAAGATATTTCTTCACCATCAGGAAAAATCATTCCCTCAGACTGAAGATTACCTTTATCCCGATTGGGTTTCAGGTTCTGTTGTCATGGTCAGCAAAGAAACTTATCATGGACTGAAAGGATGGGATGATGATTTCTGGATGTATTTCGAGGATGTAGATATTTGTCGAAGAGCCAGTTTGAAAAATGGAGAAATCGTTTTTCTAAAAACTGTTAGCATCGTGCATAATCATGGTGGTGCTTCACGAATTAATAAACAGGTCACAGCTTTAACCAAAACCTGCGTTAATATTTCTCGCCATATTTATATTTCGAAACATGAAGCAGGATGGAAAGCTTTTTACATGCATATGTTCCTTATACTTGATCATGTTTTGTTTGGACTTCTTCCTGCAATCGTAGGAGTTATTTTCTTTTTTAATCGGCGTCTTAATGTGATGATGTTAACCTATTTTCAGCTGCTTTCGTATTATCTGAACGTTTTGAAATCGGGTACTTGGTTAAGCAAAAGATCTGTAAATTACATTTCTAAATGATAAGCTTTAAAAACTGATCATCGCTTAATCTTGCTTTTTTGCCCGGGAAATACAACAACCTGAACAAGCCCCGCCGTATTTTCTACGAAGGATCACTCTGTCATATTCCTGCTTCTGTTTCTTCAATATTCAGAATACCATTATTTTGGTTATCGCTGCATATTTTCCCGTTGAGCTTTTACAAACGGATGTGCCATGGTGTCATCAAAAAGGATGAATATTTAAATGTCTATTTTCACCCGTGGGAGTTTGCTGATCTCGCTGCTCCCGAAGTGAAATTGCCGTCTTACATTGTCCGAAATTCAGGAAATAAATTAATCGAAAGGTTAGGTGATGTAATTGATTATTTCAAACAGAAAGAATATCGGTTTGGAACATTAAAAGAGTGTTCGAGACTATTCATGCAACTGTGTCTGCAAGTAATAACGATTAAATTTGCAGACGATGGAAAGGAAGGAAGAAAATGAAGAATTCAGTTTTGAAGAATTCGAGAAATCAGCGATCAAGGGACTTTATGAGAAAAAGAGTTTTATGGGCCAGAATGGTGTTTTCACGCCGCTGATCAAACATTTTTTAGAAAAAGCACTTGCAC
>Ga0209585_10000088_pt1 | contig 33776 bp, 22 predicted proteins | sample NGEPerone_FD_185491 | JGI IMG/M metagenome (GOLD analysis project Ga0209585, IMG submission 185491) | Arctic peat soil microbial communities from the Barrow Environmental Observatory site, Barrow, Alaska, USA - NGEE Permafrost154B-one... | ecosystem: Environmental > Terrestrial > Soil >... | reverse complement strand
TATCGGGTTTGTTGATTACAGTGGCTTTGGTCGGTCTTGACCAGAGTATGATGCAAAAAACACTCACGGTAAAGAATGCAAGGGATGCCAAAAAGAATGTTCTGACCTTTAGTTTCTTTATTGCTTTGGCGCAAACGATGTTCCTGGGCCTGGGTGTGTTGATTTACATCTATGCAGAGCGTAATGGAATAAAACTTGCCACAGAGGGTGGCCAATTTCTGAATACGGACGGACTTTTCCCATTACTTACCTTGAATTATTTAGGCCAGATAGGTGCTATTGCATTTCTGATCGGCGTAATTGCTTCTACCTTTGCAAGTATTGATTCGTGTATTGCTGCATTAACAACTGCTTTCAGTTATGATTTTCTGGACATCGAAAACCGGCCTGCAGAAACAATTAAAAGGATTAAAAATCGCGTATTACTGGGAGTGAATATTGTAATGTTTCTCATTGTGATGGCATTCTGGAGCAGCAAGGGTGCTATTATCAATACGATTTTCAAAATAGCGGGTTATACTTATGGTCCTATTTTGGGATTGTACCTGACTGGATTGTTTTCAACGATTAAATATAAAGAGAAATGGGTACCAGTAGCTTGCGTTGCATCCGCGTTTGTAACTTATTTGCTGAATGAATATTTCATAAGTGAATTCAAGTTTGATTTTGGGTTCATGAATATTTTTGTAAATGCAATACTGACAATTTTGTTTCTCATCATCATTAAAAAGAAAGCATAATGGAACCGAAAATGGAAATTGTTAATCTTCTTACAACCGATAGCCAACACATTGCAGATTGTGCAATGATGATGTCGAAGTCGGATCCCTGGGTTACGATGGGGATTGATTATGAACAATGTCTAAAGGCATTTAAAGGGAAATCTAAAGAGATCTGGGTGGTCGAAATTGACAAAGAGGTGGCTGGTTTTGTAATTCTTCAAATTGGTGGCACCTTCAAAGGATACATTCAAACGATCTGCATTGATGTTGTTTACCGTGGCAGGGGAATCGGGAAAAAACTACTGCAGTTCTGCGAAGAGCGTATTCTGAAAATTTCACCCAATATCTTTATTTGTGTATCTTCATTTAATGATAGGGCAATCAGGGTATATAAAGAATTTGGTTTTAAACTCGTTGGTGAACTGGACAATTTTGTAAAGGAAGGGTTTACGGAGTTATTGTTCCGCAAAACAGTTGGGCCGATGATGGGATATCAGATTAATCAATGAAATTATTTTAAAATAAGAAAGGAAGGCTTTTTTCTGATTGTTATGTTTTTACCATTGCATGTTTCTTCGTAAGTCAAACCAATTGACGAATATTCATGACAATTTATATTGACGATTATCAAAAACAACAATTGTAGTTACTTGTTTATTTAGAATAATTCTTAACAAGTATAAAATCATGAAACGGGGAAAATTTATTTTGACTGCTTTGGCATTATATCCATTATCCACTTTTTCAAAAATGGTAACTACAATGAAATCAATAGCAACTAATGGCTTTAAAGTAGCCGCCGGTGATGCAAGATTTGGTATACACTACAAAATGAAGGGTGTTACGCTCAATATGTTGGATGTAAAAATATCGTCTAAAGATACGAATGGGGAGTTAGCGGTATTCGAACAGACTGGTTTTACACCCCATGGCGGACCACCATTGCATATTCATCCGTTCCAGGATGAGTATTTTTATGTACTCGAAGGAGAATATCATTTCCAGGTGGGTGATGAAAAGTATGAGCTGAAAACGGGAGATACGATATTCCTGCCACGAAATGTTCAGCATGCTTTTGTTCAGCGGACGGAAAAGGGAAGGCTGATTGTATCGTATAATCCGGCCGGAAAAATGGAAGACTTCTTTAAAACAACAGATTCGTGGACTTCACCACCAACAATGGCTGAGATTACCAAAGCCTTCGAAGATCATGATATGAAAATTGTTGGGCCACCTTTGAAAGTGACCTGATATGATGAGTTAATTTGTCATCTTTGCAAAGATATTGACGAACAGATTTTTGAGAGATGCCTTTCTTTCAAGTCATCGGTTTGTCTGGTATCGAAAAGTCAAAGCAATTCATCGTATGCTGCGTAATATTCAGAATAAGAGAGAACATCCAATCGTAAAACCGGGATTACATCCGCGCAACAGGCATCGCGGGCGGTATGATTTCAAACTGTTGATTTCGGTTTGTCCGGAATTGGAACCGTTCGTCAGGGTAAATGTATATAACGATGAATCGGTTAATTTTTTTGATCCGGATGCAGTAAAGATGTTGAATAAGGCTTTGCTGAAGTATTATTACGACATTAATTTCTGGAATATACCTTTTGGCTATTTATGCCCGCCCATTCCTGGAAGAGCAGATTACATCCACCATATTGCGGATTTATTGGGTGGTTGTAACCATGGGGAAATCCCTAAGGGAAATCAAATAAAATGTCTCGACATAGGCGTAGGAGCCAATTGTGTTTATCCCATCATCGGGAATAAAGAATACGGCTGGTCATTTATTGGTTCCGATACTGATCCTGTTTCGATTGAATCAGCCAGCGAAATTGTTAAGATGAATTCCATTCTAAACGGAAAAATCGAATTAAGAACGCAAAACAATTCCAACGATATATTTAATGGTATCATTCAAAATGATGAACATATTGATCTGACGCTTTGTAATCCACCTTTTAACACATCAATGGAAGCCGCTCAATCCGGAACGCTGCGAAAATTGAATAATTTGAATGCCAGGAAAATTACAAAACCGGTTTTGAACTTTGGCGGAAACAATCGCGAATTATGGTGCGAAGGGGGAGAGGAGCGGTTTGTAAATGAGATGATCCTTCAAAGCAGACAATTTGCAACTTCGTGTTATTGGTTTTCTACTCTCGTTTCCAAAGAATCTAATCTCAAAGGGATATACGAGGCGCTTAAAAAATCGGAAGCGATTGAAGTGAAAACAATTCCGATGGGTCAGGGAAATAAAATTAGTCGTATTGTTGCATGGACCTTTCTCACCCGCGAACATCAGACTGAATGGATCAAGAGAAGGTGGTAAGATTGAAAAAATGGGGAGGATCGTTTTATTCCTTTTCTATTGGATTTTTGTATATAAGTTTGTTCTGATTATAAAGTTTTTACGGAACTTTAAACCTGCCTTTGAAATGGGGCGTATTATGTTGAAGTTCAGATGTTTTTAATGTTCATATGAGAAAGCGTATCCTGTTTCTATTCCTTTTATTGATTTCCTTCAATCAAATAGCATTTGGAATTCCGGCATATCCTTTCCCGGTGGCTGTAATCCAGCCGGATGGAACAACCATTGTAATTATTCAAAAAGGTGATGAGCATGTAAAATGGGCTCAGACGATTGATGGGTATTCAGTGATGCGAAATAAGAGTGGTATTTTTGAATATGCTACGCTTAGCTTAGCAAATGATATGATTCCTTCCGGGATTCAGGCTAAAAATCAAGCAGAAAGAAGTTCTTCGGATGTCCAATTCCTGAGTAATACCAGAAAAGGACTTGTTTATTCAAAAAACCAGGTAAATAGGTTGAAAAGTATATCTGATTTGTATCTGAAAAGTGCGCAAAAAGCATTTCCAACATCAGGTTCACGTAAGTTGATTTGTATTTTGATTGGATTTACTGATAAGGCTTTCACAAAAACAAAAGCAGACTTCGAAAACTTATTTAATCAGGTCGGGTATGCAACAGATGGAGCAACAGGAAGTGTTTATGACTATTATAAAGAGAACTCATACGGCCAGCTAAATTTGTCGGTAACAGTTGCCGGTCCATATGTAGCGGCGCATAATATGGCTTATTATGGTGCAAATAATGCCAGCGGAGATGATACAAATCCAGGCGCTTTGGTTAGAGAAGCTGTAACGCTTGCAAATCCATCCGTTAATTATGCCGATTTTGACAATGATGGTGATGGCTCTGCAGATGGGATTTGCATAATTTATGCCGGTTATGGCGAAGAAAATACAGGTGTCACTCCGGATGCTATCTGGGCCCACTCTTCAGCCATAAATCCTTTAACACTTGACGGTAAAATTGTCAGCAGGTACTCGGCTTCGCCGGAGCTGAGAGGGAACAGCGGAACTGGAATAACGCGAATTGGCGTAATATGTCACGAGTTTGGTCATGTTTTGGGCGCTGCAGATTATTACGATACCGATTACGAGGATAATGGTTTATATGATGGCACAGGTACCTGGGATATAATGGGCGGTGGTGCATGGAATAACAATGGTGTAACACCGGCACATCACAACCCATATACTAAAATATACACATATGGATGGGCAGCAATAACGACTTTGGCTTCAGGTGTCAATACAACGCTTAATAATGCAGCTCAATACAGCAACAGTTTTTACCGGATAAATTCGGCGACATCAAATGAGTATTTTCTGATCGAAAACAGGCAAAAGCTAAAATTTGACAGTTATATTCCAGGACATGGAATGATTATTTATCACGTTGATGATAATTATATCAGCACGACTGCAAACGGAATTAATACAGGAAGTCACCAGGGAATGTATCCAGTCTGTGCAAATGCCACCGGACTACCACCAGCAGTTTACGGAAATATAGATAGCGGCGGTTTACCTTTCCCGGGAACGGGTAATAAAACTTCTTTTACCGATATTACGATACCAAATATGCGGTCATGGAGCGGAGTTAATACTGGCATGCCAATCACGAATATAACAGAGAATGTTATAAATCGTACAGTATCGTTTACTGCCCCGATCATTCCTGATCCACCTTCAGCTTTCGTTGCAAATCCGGCTACAAATATAGGCCAGACAAATTTTTCCGCTAATTGGAATGCCGCTGCCACAGCAAACGGCTATCGTTTGGATGTTGCTACTAATATTGGATTTACTTCCTTCGTTGTGGGATATAGCGATAAAGATATTGGTAATATAACCAACTTTAAAGTTACCGGATTAAGTGCCAGAACACAGTATTACTATCGGCTGAGAGCATATAACTATGGAGGATTAAGTAGCAACTCAAATATTGTCCAGACAATAACACTATCAAATGCTCCTGCTGCACCTGTGGAATTATCGGCTGTATCCTGCAACAACCTTATGACAATTAAATGGCGGAAAAACTCCGGTCCGTATGTTACTCGCTACCGGATTTATAGTGGAATCACGAGCAATCCAACCCTGAAAATGGATTCAACCTCCAGTATTTCTGATACTTTAAAGATTATTTCAGGACTTATCCCTGGACAGACCTATTATTTTCGTGTTACAGCGGTTAATGATGACGGGCCCGAAAGTGTTTATAGCAGCCAGTCGACAGAAATAGTAAAAACTGGTGTTATACCAGTAATTAAAGCAAAATGGAGCGATGTGCTAATCTGTTCTAATTTAGGAGATTCAATTGCAAGTTACCAATGGTACAAAGGAGGCTCCACAATTGTAAATGCTACCCTTCAATACTATGCAACAGATAAACAAGCCGGCACATACAGGGTAGAAACGATTGACCGGAATGGTTGTAAAAATCCTTCAAATGCTATTTCAATTTCGGGTACAAAATCGCTAGTTATCTTTCCAAATCCGGCGTCAGTAAATTTTTCATTAAAAATTGGCGATTCGGGGGAGGGTAGTGCAATAATCCGTATCATAAATTCATCCGGGATTAAAGTGATGGAATTGCAGGCCGAATATGCGAACTATGAATTAACCAAAGAGATACCAGTCAATAATTTGGATGTGGGAATCTATGTGGTTCAGGTGGTACTAAACAGAAATGATTTGTATACTACAAAGCTTGTTGTCAAAAAGTAAATGTCAGTTCCGAAAAATACAACTAGAATGAAATTTAGATTTATATCGATATCACAAATTTTCTTGTTAGCACTTTTGTTGATCGGCTCTCAATATAATGGCTATTCGCAGGAATCTGATAGTATCCGTATTAAACCGGGACTGTTTGTCGGCCTTAGTTTCGGACCATCTCAGACCAGTATCTCAAATGAAGGAACATTATCGGTTGCGAATCTTGTTTCCAGTTCGCAAAATTCTTTTGGCGGATCATTGGAGATTGGTTACTTCTTTACAACGTCAATTGGAATTTCATCCGGATTGGGTTTCACTTCTTACAAATCTCAGCTTACCCTTGGCACCTATCAAAACAATTTTAATACCGCTGATTCAGAGAATGAAGCTTATGAAAGGCGAGTTTCCGGGACAGTTATAAAAGAGGTACAGAATGTAGGGTTTTTAAGCCTACCCGTTTGCCTCGATATCCGTTTACCCTTGAGCAAAAAAATGAGTTTCTTCTTACAACCGGGTATAAATCTGGCGATTCCAATCACAAAAAAATATACCAGCAGCGGAACATTTACCTATAAGGGGTATTATCCGGCATACAATGTATTGCTTGAAAATCTCCCGACATATGGATTTCCAAGCAATGTAAATAGTTTTACTAATGAAACTTTGGGAATAAAATCCATTAATATTAATGCCTTGGTTTCTGCTGGATTTGATTTTTCAATTCAGAAGAATATTCAGATTGGAGTTGGCGTGAGTTATAGCAAATCGCTGTCGAATATCTCTGACTATACTTCACCTGACAAATTTCAGCTTTCATCAGATGCAAACCAGATTAACAGCCTGATGGGAGGAAGTAGTAAAGCAACCGTTCAATCCTTGGGACTGAATATCAGGCTACGGTATTTTCTAAAGTCACTTCTCTGAAGTCAACGGCCCCTAATCTAAAACTTCATAGATGACAACCAGATCGGATTTATGTTTCAGACTTATTTCACCAACTTTACGGCAATTAAATGATTCTTTCACTTTTTCATAGGAGATACTGTTGATTAAAATCTGGCCCGGAACCGCTGCTGACTGCAAACGTTGCGCAGTGTTAACGGTATCGCCAATCACAGTATAATCAAGTCGTCGCAAACTGGCAGAACCAATATTTCCTGAAATCATTTCACCACTGTTGATACCAATGGATACCTTCGGAATGAAAGATATGGTTTTATTTAAAGGAGGCAATTTATCTATTTTAGCTCTGACTGCAAGGCTGGCATCGATCGCCCGGTCGAGGTGATAGTCGCCACGAAAAACAGCCATTATAGCATCTCCAATGAATTTGTCAATGTAACCACCCTGTGCAATAATCTCTTTTACCATTATTTCAAAATAACTATTTAGCAATTTCACAACTGTATCCGGTGATTCATTTTCACTAATAGCGGTAAAACTACAGATGTCAATAAAGACGATTGAAGCTTCAACAGATTCATTTGCCATTAATGAAGCTTCAAACTCACGACTACCCATGAAATTGAGCACGGCCTCATCAACATACATCTTCAGGATGCTATTCTCCCGAATAGCTTTGATTGATTCCCTGATTTGAGTGACTTGCCTGATAGTTTTTTCAATGGTAACTGACAGGTCCTCAAAATTGATTGGCTTGGTAATAAAATCGAAGGCACCGCGATTCATTGCGGTCCGAATATTTTCCATATCCCCGTAAGCCGAAACAATCACCGATTTTATAAGTGGACTGGATTCATTCAACCGGCTAAGTAATGACAGTCCATCCATTTCCGGCATGTTAATATCACTCAGTACAATTTCAACATCGGGATGTAACTGAATTTTATTCAGTGCGTCATTGCCGTTTACAGCAAATATGAATTCATATTCCTGTTCCCGTATCTTCTGGCGGAATTTCTGTTTGATGAGCATCTCGAAATCTACCTCGTCATCGGCTACTAAAATTTTTGCCATGAGTTTATAGTTTAAATTTTTCTTTTAAAAGATTAAAGTCTACCGGTTTGGTTAAAAAATCGTCGGCACCAAGCAGTTTGGCAGTATTAAAATTCTCGGCATCGCCATAGGCTGTTATCATCATTACAACTGGTGGAGGTTTCGAATATTTATGTTTTATAAGTCGCAGCAGTTCCAGCCCGCTCATTCCAGGCATATTGATATCTGATAAAATGATAACTATTTCATGTTCATTCTTCTCAAGATAAGTCAGCGCTTCCTCACCTGAAAATGCAAATACAAACTCAATGAGCTTTTCCCTAATTTCTTTCCGGAAACGCTGTTCAAACAGTGTTTGAATATCTTTTTCATCGTCAACTACTAAAATTTTCATTTCTAGAATGTTAGAATTAAACAGGCAGAATAATTGTAAACTCGGCACCTTCACCTTCTTTGGTATCCACTTTCAGTTCTCCACCATGAGCCTTGGTGATAATTTCGTAACTCATACTCAACCCCAGACCTGTGCCTTTTCCGCTGGGTTTGGTTGTGAAGAATGGCTGAAATATCTTATCCATTGCTGTTTTCGGTATACCGTTGCCATTATCTTTTACCGTAATCATAACTCTGCTGCCTGTTTTTTTTGTGATTACTGAAACTGTAGGTTCATACTCACTAGGCTGCAGTTGTTTTTTCTCAGTGACTGCATAAAAAGCATTAGTGATTAGATTAAGAATTACCCTTCCAATATCCTGGGGAATGATATTGATCTTACCGATTGTTTCATCAAAATCAGTTCTCATTGTTGCATTGAATGATTTATCCTTTGCCCGTAATCCATGGTAAGCCAGACGTAAGTATTCATCTGCCAGCGTATTGATATTCGTTGGTTCTTTTATGCCACTGCTGGTACGACTGTGTAGGAGCATTCCCTTTACAATGGCGTCGGCTCTTTTCCCATGCTTTGTAATCTTTTGTTCATTCTCGCCAATATCATTTGCTATTGCTTTTACCTCTCCCAGATCGCCACTATCAATTTTCTGCTTCATTTCTTCAATCAATTCAGAATTGACTTCCGAAAAGTTATTGACGAAATTCAGCGGGTTTTGTATTTCATGGGCAATGCCTGCCGTGAGTTCGCCTAACGACGCCATCTTTTCAGATTGGATGAGCTGGGCTTGTGTCGCTTTTAATTCAGCAAGAGCCTCTTCTGCTCTTTTCTTCTCCGTTTGCAGTTGTATCAAATCGAGATATGCCTGATGCGTTTGTAATTCAGCTAATTTCAAATCGTTGAACCGGGTGAACGTGAGATTAAATACTCCGGCAAACCGTTCAAGCAGCCTGGTTGTTTCATCCGGTTGTTCATCGGGTGACGCAATTCCAATAAAACCTTTTGAGAAATAGGCTATGTTATGTATCCTTCGCTTTTGAGTAAAGCCCTGCCTGAAGGGAACTTTAAGCTCATCACCTAAATAATGAAGATAGTCGGTCAGTTCTTTTCCCTCTATTTCCATTGTAATGGATTTTTTTTGTGCTTCCCATCCGTCATACATTTTTTTGATTGAACGGTTTCTGTTGCTATTTCCCGTGAACTGCGTGCTGACTCTTGTTCCATCTTCATCTGTAATCCAAAATTCGATATTTCCGTTCACATCTTTTATAATAGCAATATACAACCGATTAGGAGCAATTCCTAACCCAATAAGTTGTCTGAATACAACAGCTGCAGTTTCGGGAAGCTCATCACTTTTTTGCATAGCAAGCGTTCTGCTTCGAACCCTTTCAAGACCTGCTTCAATTTGCGATTCCCTGGCATTGGCTTCTGCTTTTTGTAGGTCTAGAAAGCGACGATATGTCAATCCAAAAACACCTGCAAACCTTTTAAATACCTGGGTAACATCAGCAGATAATGGTTCTGTGGTAAAGGCAAAGAGCGCCCCTTCCGGAAAAAAGAAATCAGTATTGATTTGTTTATTGGGGAGCGATTCAATTTTATATTTAAGAAGATAATCCGGGGATGAAATAATTGCTTTGTAATACTCTTTTAAATCCTCACCGACCAGTTCGTATGAAAAAATAGGTTTCTTATTTATCCATGCTTCGTGAGCTCCTTGCAGCAGTGGATGAATCATCATATCTATACTACCTATAAGCAGACTTACTTTGCCATTTGGATCAGAAGAGGCGGTCCAAACTTCCATGTGCTTTGATGCATCAATAATTAAAATGCCACAGCGAATCGTTTCAGCGCCAAGTTTAACCAATTCATCAAACATCGTTGAAACGGTATCTCCAATATCTTGACTATTTCGCATTGCCATCGTTTTGTTGCGCACCTTTTCCAATGCCGCTTCAATTTCAAGTTCCCGGTTTTGCGCCTTTACCGTTTTTCTATTCTGCGCAAGTTCTTTAATGGTTTCTTCCAGTAAAATAGCGGTGGTTCCGTTTACTTCCTCAGTTCTTTCCCGTTCGGATGCTGAAATAGCTAATTCCCATTCAGTATCCTTTACCACTTTCGCCAGGGTCGCTTTTTCTTCAGCAGATAAATGGCTGGCTTGCTTAATAAAGGTTGAAATTTTTTGCAGGTTTTGATTCATTTTAATTTTCTTTTAATGTCCTTCATCAAATAGTAATATGCTTTTAAAGGATTTGCAACAAAACCTTCCATCTAAGTTTATTATATACCATGTGCCAGTTTGTTTAAATACATTTGTTTAATTGGCTCTCGGTTTTCTTTACAAAATCCAGTGAAGTAATGGTGATTCTGAAGAAACGAAATTTGTGCTATATTCCATTCATCTAATGTTAGAGAAGGATTTAGGTGTTGAAGTTCATTAAATAATTTATCAGACTTTATCTCAAAATAGGAAGATCCAAGATATTCAAGGTCGGCGTCTGCAAGTATTTCTTCCAATTTAGTTTTAGGTAATTGTGGTATTTTTGTGGCTATTATCATCTCGCAAATTTTGGCAATATCAGCATCCGGAACACCATATCCGGGTAAATATTGCCTTGCCAGTTTGCAGCTTTCTGCTTCATGATCTTTATAGGTTTTAATGTAGCCTGTGTCGTGCCACATAGCAGCAATGGTTACCAATTCCAGCTCTTCATTCGTGCATTTTTCATGAAAGCCTATTTCCTCCGCTTTTTCAATCACATAAAGCGTATGTTCATAGTTATGGTAATAATAAAACTCCGAAAGATTGGTTTTCAGTAAGTTGATTACAAAATCTTTCATTGACAGTTTATTTTGCATGGCCCTTTGCTTTTAAAATTCCTCCAGTTGCTTCATTAATACTTTGAATATAGATAAATGCTTTCGGATCTATCTCTAATACAGCATCCTGTATCTTATTTATCTCCAGCCTGGTAGCGATGGTCACAATTATTTCGCAATCTGTTTTAATATCGAAACTGCCTGGAAGATAACCTCTTTCTCCTTTATACACTGTAATACCTTTCCCCAGTTCATTTACAAGAAATTTTTTGACTAAATCGTGTTTCGATGATATGATATTTATAGAAGTATATTGCTCAATACCGTCCACCACATAGTCGGTTGCCCTGGTAGCTGCAAAATAGGTGATCAATGAATACATAGCGGTTTCCAAACCAAAATGGAATGCAGCTCCGGCAAAGATGCATGTATTGAATAACATGATAATTTCGCTATTGGAGAACCCTGTTCTCCTTTTTGTAAACACTGCAATTACTTCGGCTCCATCTAGAACGCCTCCGCACCGTATTACCAGGCCAACGCCAATACCAATCAGGACGCCTCCGAAAATAGCAATCAACAATCTGTCGGTGGTAACAGGTTGAATATCTATTAATAATAATCCAATTGCAAGTAGGATTACGGCAATTATGGTTTGAATAGCAAAGGTTTTTCCAATTTTTTTATAACCAAGGTATACAAACGGTAGGTTAAAAACGATGATAAAGATGCTAATGTTTAAGTGTGAGATTTCGTGCAGCAGAATGGAGATCCCAGTAACTCCACCGTCCATAAATCGGTTAGGGATCATAAATCCTTTCATTGCAAAAACAGCCAAACCACTACCTACAAGAATTTGCAGCAAGTTCTTTGAATTCAATACTGTTTTCCAGTTAATGCTTTCACTTTGATGCTTTTTATTCATTTTTAAGAAGTTGTCTGAGTGATAAGAATGCTGATACGAAAAAAAACCTTAAATGTTCGGAAACATCCAAGGTTTTATCAAATCCGATAGCTATCAGATCAAAAATTGTTTTTGGTCTTTTCAGTCAATTTTGATTTTATAGTGCTTAAATATTGTCTCTTACCTTTGTTAATAAGTCAATACTCTTTTTGGTTAATTCAGAGGTTGAATAACGGATTAAACTAATAAAATTCTATCTTTAAATTTTAGTTTTTTGTTGGGAATTCACTTTATTCATAATGACTTATTATATTCTATTAATCCTTTGCCTTATTGTGTTAGTCTCCTATTTATTTGAGGTGACAAGTAAGTATTCAAAGGTTCCGGGAGTTATTTTATTGATGACAACAGGATTGGCGTTACGATATTTTACATCATATTACGAACTCGATATCCCTGATCTGTCCATACTTTTACCCTTAATGGGTACTTTAGGTTTGATTTTAATCGTTCTCGAAGGGAGCCTGGATTTGACTATTAGCGTTGCAAAGAAAACCTTAATTACAAAATCATTCACTTCTGCAGCGATCTTGTTCACATTAATTGTCATATTTTTTTCCTCCTTACTTTATTATCAATTTAATTGTTCCTTCCAAATATCGTTATTGAATGCTATCCCCTTTGCCATTATCAGCAGCGCAGTTGCAATCCCTTCATCCTTGCATCTAGATATCAACAACAAGGAATTCATTGTGTATGAGAGTTCTGTTTCTGATATAATTGGTATTCTATTTTTTGATTTTGTGCTATTTAACGAGTTATCAATAGGTACAGGACTTTTCTTTTTTACATTTGAAGTAATTGCGACCATTATCGTTTCAGTAATTATGAGTGTCGTGTTGGCGTATATGCTTCATAAAATTGGACATCATGTAAAGTATGTGATTATTTTAACTTCTGTGATTTTAATTTTTGTACTTGCCAAGCTTATTCATTGGCCTTCATTAATCGTTGTGTTGATATTTGGCTTAATAATGAATAACAATCAACTTTTTCAGACAAAATACATTAAAAAGCGGATTGATTTTCAGGAATTTAATAACACCTTAAAATCCTTCAAACAGATTACTGGAGAACTGACATTTCTTGTCCGGTCGTTTTTTTTCCTTATTTTCGGCTTTTACACTTCTTTCACTGATTTAATGAATCTTGAAAACCTCGCTGTCTCGGCTTCAATTTGCTTATCGATTTATTTACTAAGAGGCTTGATATTCAAACTAATACTTCACAAACCTTTGATTCCTCTATTTTATTTTGCTCCAAGGGGTCTTATCACTATTTTGTTGTTTTTAAGCATCCCCATAGAATTAAAATTGCCTTTTGTGAGTGAAGGTCTTGTAACGCAAACAATATTTATTACTATTCTTGTAATGACCTTGGGAAATATGTTTTCTAAAAGGCAAAAAAAAGAATTGTCAACAAAAAATGAGATTATAATATGATCAACTTGAATTATGGAGTAATAGGCAATTGCAGGAGTGCCGCCCTTATATCGGAGACAGGAAGTATTGATTGGTGTTGTATGCCCGATTTCGATTCTCCCTCAGTATTCGCCAAACTTCTCGATAACGAAAAGGGAGGATCATTTAGTTTTGATGTTGATGAAAGCTATACAATTAATCAAAAGTATCTTTACCGTACAAATGTGTTATGTACCCAATTCAGGTCGGGACAAGATTCATTCGAGGTAATTGATTTTATGCCCAGGTATAAAACCCCAGACAATGATTATTTTATCCCTGCCGAGATTTATCGCTATATCCGGCTTATATCCGGGGCTCCAACATTTAAGGTCATCTATCGCCCTTTGCTTAATTATGCGAGAGACGAAGTTTCACATTCTATAAATGATAGTTATATAAGATCTTCCTCAAAAGTAAGTCCGAATGATTGTGTTTACTTATACTCAAGTTTAACCCTCAATGATATTTTGGATGAAAAGGAAATTGTGCTTTCACACACCCAGTTTCTTCTTTTATCTTACAATCAAAAGTTAGTTGAGGTAGATATTACCAGGGTCTACCTGGAATATCAACGCACCAAAGTTTATTGGTTAAACCTGACAAATCGGACAAAAAAGTATAAGGAATACACCGAGGAAATTGTCAGAAGCGTCCTGGTGCTTAAGCTAATGACATTCCAATCTACGGGGGCAATTTTAGCGGCATTGACAACAAGTATCCCTGAAACAATCGGAGAGGTTCGAAATTGGGACTATCGTTTTTGCTGGTTACGTGATGCATCAATGTCTGTAGATACATTACTCAAGATGGGTCATTACAAATCGGCACAAGGCTTCTTAGGTTATATAAAGAGAATTCTTCAGTCTAAACACGATTCATTTCAGATCATGTATGGCATCAGAGGAGAACGGGCGCTTATCGAAGCCGATTTACCTCACTTTTCGGGTTATAGTAAATCGACGCCGGTTAGAATTGGAAATGCAGCCTATTCTCAGCGGCAAAATGATGTCTTTGGTTACCTGTTGAATGTAATTTACCAGTATTATGTGTTTTTCCAGGGCACCCTCGACGAAATTGAAGAAATGTGGGCAACAGTCCGAAATATTGCCCGCACCGTTTCTGAACAATGGGGAAACCCGGATAAAGGGATATGGGAAATACGAAACGATGAAAAGCATTTTGTTTTCTCTAAGGTAATGAGTTGGGTTGCAATGGACAGGGCAACCAAGATAGCCGATTTGCTGAATAAAAAATATTATGCAGAAATATGGCAAGGAACCGCAAATGACATTAAAGAAGATGTCTTAAAAAATGGCTGGAAGGAAGAGCAACAATCATTCACCCAAACCTACTGCAATTCGGATCTCGATGCCTCATTACTGCTAATGGCCGAGTATGGTTTCATTGATGCTGACGATATAAAATATAAAAAGACGGTAATTGCCGTTAAAAATGCCCTCTTTTATAATGGATTAATGTATCGGTATATCAATTCTGATGATTTTGGTAAACCAACCTCTTCGTTTACGATATGCACCTTTTGGTTGATCCAGGCATTGTATAAAATAGGAAATACCGGAGACGCCAAAATCATATTCGACAACCTCCTGGCTTGTGGAAATCACTTGGGACTTTTCAGCGAAGATATTGATTTTGCTTCAAAACGGCTTTTGGGAAATTTCCCGCAAGCTTATTCGCACCTGGCATTAATTAATACGGCAAGGCTGTTTTCGGAAGAGAAGTCTATTTCAAAATTCATTAAACCATAGCCTCTTGAATATAAATGCAATCTAACGATCAGCGTTATCCGAAATTGCAGGATTTAAATCAATATTCGTATTGATCCTTATTTTTGCGAATGAATCCGGGTAATTCTTGTTGATAAAATCAATGAGTTTCTCCCTAATATTGGTTCTTAAATCCCAATTTTTGGATGAATCGCTGCTGCTTAGCAGCACTCTCATTTCTTTAAATCGTTCGGTTGTGTTCGTTACTTGAACATTTACGGTTCGCCCATCCCAGTCGGGATTACCCTTTACCATTTCAGGCAATACAGTTCGGATACTATTGACAGGAAAATTGTAATCAACGTATAAAAAAATGGTGCCTGTAATAGCCGCGCTTGACCGTGTCCAGTTTTGGAATGGTTTTTCGAGAAAAAAATTCACGGGCAGTATCAGGCGCCTTTCATCCCATATTTTAACAACCACGTAGGTCAATGTAATCTCTTCAATATGGCCCCATTCTCCCTCAACAATTACGACATCATCAATTGTGATAGGCTGAGTAATTGCTATTTGTATTCCGGCGAGGATCATCCCAATGCTTTTTTGAGCGGCAAATCCGACGATAATACCAAGAACTCCGGCAGAGGTCAGTAAACTTAGCCCGACGGTTCTTGCCGCGTCGAATGTTAGTAGCGCTACCGCGATGGCAATTGTTATAATGATTGAACTAGCAATTCCTCCAAATACATTAATCCGGGTAAGCCTTTTTCGTGCATTATGGTTGTCGGAAGTACTGACATCGAGCTTACTATTTAAATAATAGGTACCTGTCTTAACAAACTGAATAGCAATCCATGAAATTGCGAAAATCAGCAACAGTTCATTGATATGCAGCAGATAGGGAAAGAATGAAAATTCACTGAGAAAGAGGTGTGTAAATAGCTTTAAGAGTACCCAATAAACGATCCATAAGGCAGGAATTTTAAATAACTCTAAAATGAAGCCATCGAGTTTACCCGGAGCTTTTGATACTTTCTTTTTAAAAAACCGAAACAGGTGTGTGTAAACGAAAAATACGACTACAAGTAGCGCAATAAATGAAAATGATTCAATTATCAGATTTATGGTTTCATTTGTAAAATTCTGATTCATAAGCCTATTTATTAATCCTGCTCAAATCTACCGAAATTTTTGTTATATTTGTGTTTAACCGGGATTCCTTTTACAATCAAGTCATGTAAAAATATCGCATAAAACATTATCCATATGGCCAATAAAACACCGTTTGACAGGTTAGTAATTGCTGCCTATCGCTTACCATTTAAATTAAGTAAGAAAAGGAAAGGCTATAAAGCCATTCAAAATTCTGGCGGTCTTGTTTCTGCGATTCTCGCTTTATCCGAAAACTTTAAAAACAGCAACAAAGATTTAAAAAACAGTAAAATCGTGTGGGCAGGCATTGCCAATGATTTACCCGATGATGTAACTCCTGATAGTTTCGAAAATGAGAGTTTTGATATATTACCGGTCACAATTGCTAAAGATGTAAACGACTTATATTACGGGGGATTTTGTAATGACCTCATATGGCCTTTGTTCCACTATTTTCCAACGTATGCAGTTTTCGACAACGACTATTTTAAGGCCTACGAGGAAGCAAATTTAAGGTTTTGCGATGAGCTTGTAAAGACGATCAAGCCCGGTGATTTTATCTGGATACACGACTACCAGTTAATGCTGCTACCCGAAATGATCAGGAAAAAAATGCCTGAAGCGACAATTGGTTTCTTCCTGCATATTCCATTCCCATCGTTTGAATTATTCAGATTATTGCCGCGGCAATGGCGTGAATCTGTAATCAAAGGGTTGCTTGGCGCCGATTTGGTCGGATTTCATACGCACGACTACGCACAGAATTTCATTAAGTCGGTAAAGCGAACAACTGGATACGAGTGTCATCAAAATACGATCTATACGCCAAATAAACTTGTAAAAGCCGACGCCTTTCCCATTGGGATTGACTATGACAAATTTCATGATGCATGTCTGAAAAAACAAGTATTAGCTGAAAAGGAAAAACTCAAAAATAATCTCTTAACGAATAAACTGATCTTTTCTGTTGACCGGCTCGATTACTCAAAAGGGTTGTTATTAAAGCTTAAAGGATATGAAACATTTCTAGAAACCTACCCCGAATGGCGGTCAAAAGTAGTATTCAATATGGTCGTTGTTCCATCGCGAGACAATATTGATAAGTACAGGAATATGAAAAGGGAGATCGAATCAACGGTAGGGCGGATTAACGGAAAATTTAGCTCCCTGTCGTGGCAGTCGATCATATATCAGTATAAATCGCTGACATTTAATGAGCTGGTTGCACTTTATGATTTTAGTGACGTCGGGCTGATTACCCCGCTTCGCGACGGGATGAACCTGGTTGCAAAGGAGTATGTTGCCTGCCAGGTTGAAAACAATGGAGTACTCATTCTGAGCGAAATGGCGGGTGCTGCAGCAGAGTTGAACGAAGCGCTTATTATAAATCCTGTTGACAATATTGAGATGGCGGAGGCAATTTTTAATGCCCTTGAGATGAAACTGGAGGATAAACAAAGCCGTCTCGAACGGATGAAAAACAGGATTTCGAACTACAATGTTTTCACGTGGGCTTTCGATTTTTTTAACCAGACCTACGACACTAAAGAAGAACAAAAAAAAATGCGCGTCAGATTTGTCAATCCTGCTATCACGAAGCAAATAGTTTCCGATTATCAAAAAGCGGAACGCCGGATACTTTTTCTCGATTACGACGGGACACTTGTCCCGTTTGAGAAATATCCCGAAATGGCCATAATTTTAAAAGAGACACGGGGAATTATTAAGAAATTGTCAAAAGATCCTAAAAACCAGGTTGTGATCATCAGCGGGCGGGATAAAGAATTTCTCGAAACACAATTTGCAGGAATTAATGTCAATTTGGTTGCAGAGCATGGTTATTTTATTAAGAAAGGTTACGACGACTGGGAAACCGCAATCACGGGCGATGAACAGTGGAAAGAAGCTGTTTTGCCCATTCTAAATGAGTATGTAAGTCGTTGCAACGGAACGTTTATCGAAGAAAAGACTGGAAGTATTGCCTGGCACTACAGGAATGCGGAATCTGATTTTGCACAGTTGAGGCTGCACGAACTGAGGGACGATCTTGCAGAAATCATCCGTCATAAAACGGATTTTGAAATTCTCGAAGGGCATAAAGTGCTGGAAGTAAAAAGCGGGAAATATGATAAAGGACAAGCGGCCATTGCGTTGATAAACGGCCAGGATTTCGGATTTATTTTTGCTGCCGGCGACGATAAAACCGACGAATTTCTGTTCAAGGCACTTCCCGATTCGTCTTATACGATTAGAGTTGGCCTCAGTCCCTCATTCGCAAAGTACAATGTAACCAACATTTCCGAATTATTGAATTTGTTAGGGGTAATTGACGAATAATCTTCAATTATGATCAGAATTCGTAAAATATCCAATCCCTATCTCGAAGTAAATATTCTGAAGATGGAAAAGGTGAAGCGAATTATTAAAACCCACTTTCCTCTTGTTGCCGAAAAAAAGATAGAAGAGATTGAAAGCCAAATGATCCATCCGCTTAAATATAAATATCAGACATCGCTTTTCATTGCCGAAGATATTCATGATACAGTTAGGGGATTTGCCCTTATGTCATATATGTCCGACCTGAGATTTTGCTTCCTTGATTACATAGCGATATCGCCTGAAAAAACTTCATCAGGGCTGGGAGGTGCAATTTACGAAAGATTAAGGGAAGAGGCTGAATCATTGGATGCCTTTGGGATTTTCTACGAATGTTTACCAGATGATCCAAAACTTTGCGGTGATGAGGAGATTATCATTAATCAGAACCGGAAGCGACTCGCTTTTTATGAACGTTTCGGAGCGAGGCCTATCGCAAATACCCGCTATGAAACCGCCGTCAATCCGGGGGATGATTATCCCCCATATCTTATTTTCGATGGTCTTAGCAAGCACGAAAACATACCAAATCCATTGGCCCGTGATATTGTTAACGCAATTTTAGATCGTAAATACGGCGACTATTGTCCCAAATCCTATATTAAAATGGTAATTGACAGTATACAGGATGATCCCGTAGTATTGCGGCCACCTCATTACACAAGAAAGAAAGATCTCAGCCTTTACAAGACACCTTTGGAAGAGAAGAATAAGATATTATTGATTGTAAATGAACAACATACTATTCATCATATAAAGGAGCGGGGCTTTGTTGAATCGCCGGTTCGGGTTAAAAGCATTCTAAAGGAGCTCGATAAAACGGGTTTATTTCGATATGCGAAAGTGATCGAATATCCCGATAAATTTATACTGGAGGTTCACGATCGTAATTATTTTAACTACCTCAAAAATGTATGCCGGAGTCTCCCTAAGGGTAAATCGATATATCCTTATGTATTTCCGATAAGAAATGTTGCCATTGCACCAAAAGATTTGTCAGTAAGAGCAGGTTATTATTGCTTCGATACATTTACTCCTCTAAATCAGAATGCTTTCATAGCTGCCCGCGTCGGAGTTAATTGTACCTTAACGGCAACCGATGAAATAATTGGCGGGAGAAAGGTTGCTTATGTCCTGACAAGTCCTCCGGGTCATCACACTGAAAGGTCTGTCTTCGGAGGATTTTGTTATTTTAACAATTGTGCCATAGCTGCGAATCGATTTAGTAAATTAGGGAAGGTTTCTATTTTAGATATAGATTTTCATCATGGGAACGGACAACAACAGATTTTTTATGCGCGCAATGACGTTTTAACCATCTCAATTCATGGTCATCCCTCATTTGCTTATCCATATTTTTCAGGTTTTTCGCACGAAAAAGGCGAAGATACAGGTTTGGGTTTCAATGTTAATTTTCCTTTGCCCGAGAAAATCTCCTATGAATACTATACAAAAACACTTGGAAAAGCATTAAAACTAATAAAGGATTACAGGCCAGACTATTTAATTGTAGCTTTAGGACTTGATACGGCCAAGGGTGATCCGACAGGTACATGGAATTTCACGCCAGATTATTTTCTCAATACAGGCAAACTAATTGGCAGCTTAAAAATTCCGTCTCTAATCGTGCAGGAAGGTGGATACAAAAGTCATTCCAAGGGTTCAAATGCACGGGCATTTTTCAACGGATTTCATTATTCAATCAGCAATGCAGCAATGAATCAGGTAATTCATGGATGACAAAACTTGTAGCCCCTGAAGTTTTCAAAAGGTAAAAATTCTTTTCACCCATTGACTTATAGAGAAATTAAGTATATTTACGAAAGTGCTCATAAGTAGCACTGTTTCTCCCGGGCAGACAAAAACAGCTAAATTGTTTTCATTAATCAACAATTTATTTTCAGGGCAAAAAAATATAAAAAGATATATGCAGACAAAAGATAAAATATTCTACGAACCTAGAAGGTACAATACAATTGAATTGTGGAAAGATGTAACTGAAGAACAATGGAACGACTCAACCTGGCAAATAAAAAATTCTATTTGCAGTATTGAACAATTAAAACAAGTTATAATATTAAACGAATTTCAGGAAAAGGAAATTGAAAGGACTTTAATCGCGTTAAGGAGCGAGGGAAAAGAACCATTGCGGATTACTCCCTATTACGCTACAATTATGCAGGCAGATCCATTCCATCCAACAATGTTGCCTGGCGAAAAGTCTGAAAATCGCCTGGATCCAATTTTCTGGCAAAGTGTACCTACACCAGCGAATCTGTTATTCCCTGATACAGGGTTAGAAGGTTCAATGGGAGAAGGAACAAGGAGTTATGGCGCTGCTTACCAGCGGTATCCTAACAGGGTTGCCCTTTTCGTAGCCGAAAACACAAGTTGTGCATCTTATTGTGTTCATTGCCAGAGGGCAAAATCATTAGACGGTACAGTTGATGTAAACAGAATTGAGATAAACAAAGGATTGTTCTATATCAGATTTAATAAAAACATCAACGAGGTACTTATAACTGGCGGCGATGCTCTGATGATTAGTAGAAGCCGTCTTAAATATATTTTGGAAGAATTAAGCAGTATTCCGCACCTTCGGGTTCTAAGAATTGCCACCCGGGTTCCGGTAGTAATGCCAATGGGAATTACCGATGAGTTGCTTGAATCAATCAATGAATCTGCAAATAAACTGAATAAAGGAGATGAAAAATATGTGTATTTTATGACTCATATTAATCATCACCATGAAATTACAGAAGATTTGGCACTTGCAGTAAAAAAAATTCGCAATCACGGTTTTACTATAAGAAATCAGACTGTATTCTTAAATCATGTGAACGATTATTACAAAACATTGGCAGAAACTTTCAGAAGAATGTTTTGGATTGGAGTACATCCTTATTATCTTTTACAGTGCCATAAAGAAAAAGGAATTGTTCATTTTATTGCCCCAATCCAAATAGGCAAAATTTATATGAAACATCTGCAAGGTTGGATTTCAGGTATAACTGTTCCAAGATACGCCGTAAATGTTGAAGGTGGTGGCGGTAAAGTACTCTTAATGCCATCAGGACATGATACTTTAAATGATGAATCAAGTATTGATGATAAAATATCTGAAAGTTATGCAACGATTAGCACATGGGACGGTAAAGAGTTATACCGGTACGAAGCCCTTGGCAGATCTTCACGTGAAGAATTTGATGATGCGGTAAAAATAATGGATAAGTTTATTGGTCGAACAGGGGTATTCCTGCCAAAAGTTATTATTATTGACAGCGAAGGGCGGCATGTAGAAACAACGAACAGAACAAAACTGCCTGATATTACCCAATTAAAAAAGTCAACACTTTTAGGATACGATTTAAATGCAGATGATATGCCATTGACAAACCCTGCAGACATTGCGAATGAGTTGGAGAAACAATTTATTAAATCAAAGTATTACAATATTGAACCATAATAAAATAACAATGCATAAAAGTGTATTTCAAATTGAACGAACAAAGTATTCTCCGAAGATGCCAAAGGCTCTTGATGGCGCGGTAAAAGTTGTTGAAGGAGGAAAGACCGATTCAGTAGCTGATCAAAAGGAGATTAAGAAATTTTTTCCGGGTACTTACGGAATGCCGATTATCACGTTTGAAGAGGGTGGAAAGAATGTTTCTTTTCCGGAAATTAACGTTGGCGTTATATTATCCGGCGGACAGGCACCGGGAGGACACAATGTTATAGCAGGATTATTTGACGGTATGAAAAAACTCAATCCTTCCAATAAGTTATATGGATTTCTCGGCGGACCCAGCGGTCTGGTTGATCATAAATACCTCGAACTGACTTCAGAGATTATTGACGAATACCGAAATACAGGTGGTTTTGATATTATCGGTTCCGGACGTACAAAACTGGAAGATAAAGCTCAATTTGATAAAGGAGTCGTGATTTGTAACCAATTGGAAATAAATGCAATTGTGATTATAGGTGGCGATGATTCAAATACCAATGCCTGTGTATTGGCTGAATATTATCTTCAGAAAAATACAGGAATACAGGTCATAGGTTGTCCCAAGACGATTGATGGTGATCTTAAAAATGAGATGATTGAATCTTCTTTTGGTTTCGATACTGCCTGTAAAACCTATTCTGAATTGATTGGCAACATAATGCGAGATGCCGTTTCAGCTAAAAAATACTGGCACTTTATTAAATTAATGGGCCGTTCTGCATCGCATATCGGGTTGGAATGTGCCCTGCAGACGCAACCTAACGTTTGCATCATTTCGGAAGAGGTTGCAGAGAAGGAGCAAACCCTGGAACAAATTGTAAACGAGATTGCAGATGTTGTTACCACTCGTGCCAGAAATGGCGAAACATTTGGTGTTGCGCTTATTCCTGAAGGTTTAGTTGAGTTTATTCCCGAGATGAAGGTATTGATCTCAGAGTTAAATGATTTGCTTGTTAAAGGTGAAACTGCGCATATATTTCAGACACTTGAAACGAATACGGAAAAGCGGGATTTTGTTATCGCAAATCTCACTTATGAATCCTCCAAGGTTTATGCTTCACTTCCTAGCCGAATTGCCCGTCAGTTAACGCTCAGTCGCGATCCTCACGGAAATGTCCAGGTTTCGAAAATTGAAACGGAACGACTGTTAATTGAGATGGTTGAGAAACGTTTGACAGAATTGATTAAAAGTGGAATTAAAGTGAAATTTTCGTCACAAAACCACTTCTTCGGATACGAGGGACGATGTGCTTCACCTTCAAATTTTGATTCAGATTATTGTTATTCATTAGGTTATATTGCCTCTCTTTTGATCGGGAGCGGGAAAACAGGCTATATGGCATCAGTTCGAAATACTACCGCTACGGCGAGTGAATGGATACCTGGCGGTGTGCCGATCACTATGATGATGAACATGGAACGTCGTCATGGCGAAATGAAACCAGTTATCCAAAAAGCCTTGGTTCGTCTTGATGGTGCGCCATTTAAAACCTTTGCGTCAAAACGTGAAGAGTGGGCAATTACAACCTCATATGTATATCCAGGACCGATTCAATATTGGGGACCTTCTAAAGTTTGTGATGCACCAACGTGGACGTTACAACTTGAACATTCAAAATGAAATGTGAGTATCAAATTACATTTTCAAATGAGAAATGAAATAAAGCATCAAAAATGGCGATAAAACCAAACTGTGACTTTTTCAACATTATTTTTTCTCAAACTTGTTTTTTAAATATTGGTTGACTAGAGCTGCATGTGTCTGATCGGATGTGTGATAACTAATTCTATAAATTGAGTAGTCTTTTTCTTCCTTTACAATATTAATTTTTGGTGTGTGATTAACCGATACTTGGGGTAGCAGTAATAATTCAGTGATTAACTTTTTCTTTGTTTCCTCAATCTTTAATGAAGGTGAGATTTGAAGTAAAAGTTCATGACTTCTTATGCTTGCCTCAGGTGGTTGAATACGATAGATTTTGTTTGTTAATCTACTGAATGGAACTCTCGATATTTGCCCTGATTTTGATTCAATTTCAATTGATCGCGAACCAATTTTCTTTATGGTTCCTTCGAAATTTTGTGTTTTTATTAACTGGTTGATTGTAAAAGGCTTTTCGGCTTTTAGAACAATTCCGGCTATAAAATCTCTAAGAAAATACCAGCTTATCAACAGAATCGGAATGAAAATAATTGCAAGTGAAATCAAACGATACTCATTCCAATTTCCGAAAAACTTACCGGTAACCCACAATGCATAAGCGATCCATACAATCAATTCGAACAATGGAAATACTTGCAGGGTCACTCTGAACATTTTTTTCCCTGATGCCAGAGAAAGCAATGCTTTGTTTAAAGAGCGAAAAAGGAAAAATAATCCAAATCCAACTGCTATATAAATTATTGTCATCATTTATAATAAATTTTTTCGCTTAAGTTCTTCAACGAGAAACGGTTCCAAATGAAAATTAAGAGCGTATACACCAGGGAATTTTTCTTCAACAAGACCTGCCCGAAGCATTTCGCCAATTAGTCTTCCGGCTTTTCCTTCCTCCTCACGAAGTACCCTTGACAATTTGCTAATAGTTAACCGTCTATGTAAGACAAATTGGAGAATCAATAGACAGATATCATTACTTAACTCTTTAAGCCGGCTCGTATTTGGAATGATAGGGGCCCTGATGTATAGTACTTTACTGTTTGCTTCAATTATATTGCTTATCCATGCTCTTACTGTATAACCGGGATTTCCGCCGCTCAGGTTAAAATATTGGTTAAAGAGTTTTGCATAGTCATAGGCGTTAAGATCTTTTTCTTCTTTACCGTTTAGCATGAAATGAAGCCCGCCTGCCCCGTGTCTTTGCAAAATCATTTCTTTCAATTCAAGGGCGTCAAAAGGATTACAAACAATATGGGCCAGGAAATACTTATCAAGACTATAAAGTCGGTTTAAAAATTCGTAAGCCTGTGATCGGCAGTTTATAATGAATAGGTGCTTTTTACTATATTCTTCTATAAAAGACAAAATCTCATCCATTGCCAGCGAGCCTTGGGGAGTTCTTTCCCACCATAATTCAAAGTCATTGAAGATGAAAACCTGGTTTGCGGGTAGCTGCTCGAAGAGCATATTAATAGGCAGGTTGTTTTTCATGGCTTCTTGTATTGCCAGGTAGAGTTCCGTTTTTATAACCGATCCTGCAAAAGGAGCCTTTATAATATAGCATTGTGATTCGGGAAAATACTCCTTTGCAATGAATTTAGAGAGACTTGATTTTCCTGAATTGCGCTCACCTGTAATAAGTAAAGCTCCTCCAAATCCCTTGTGATACCGTTTAATGGCAATACCCGCCTGCATGATAGGACTCTTCATCCCTACCCATAATTCTTTGTTTATGGTTGAATTGCCTGCGAATAGGTTAGAGTAGTACGAAGGTATTTTTTTTGCAACTTCATCATTTGGTAATAATGTTTCCAATAATTCATGGACGGATTGATTACTTATTTTATGCTCTTTCTCAAAAGTTGATAATCGTTTTGCCAGGAGCATACCTTCGCTTCGTCTGTAAATTAAGCTAACCCATTGACTTCGCAGAAATAGCCAGGAATTGATAAAGGTACCCACTAATGTTGAATGAAGTTTATTTGTTGGTCGGTGTGCATCATTTCTTATGGTAATTGAACCGGCTAATAATTGATTATTAATAAGTTCAAATGATTCTCCAAGCAAAGTATTCATTTTCTCAATCGCTTGCAGATAGATTTCACGAGTGGTTGTCTGCTCTTGCTCAATCCTGACGAGCATTTCATTTACAAGGGATTTACGCAGATCTAAATTTTCCTGATTTTTATTGTCTACTTCGGTGTGGAAAATATTTTCAAGGTTGAAAACCGTGAAATGAACGATATCGCGAATGTTATTCAGCACATCATTAAACTTCTTTCCTGTCTTATCCATTTCGACGCGAAAATTGCTGATCAATTCTACACCAATATAGAAACCCGCATGTTTCTGAAATTCAAAAATATCAAAGTCGTGGTCTGTAAAGTTCCCTTTTTCAATTTCCCTGATAAACGCTGCCTTGCTGATTTCAACCTCCTTAGGCAGCTCCTGTATCATATTCTGGATATCCCGGAAGAACATCTGGGAATCCATTTGTAAATCAAACACATAAGAAATATCAAGATTTTTAGTAAGATCTGTATTTTGAATAGATTCTGACTCATTGCTTAATGATTCTGCAATTTTTCTTACCCGATCCAAAGGAGCAAGAATTCTGTCTGCGATTCTTATATCCAACTCATCGGCTTGTTTTGCCAGTTTAGTACTTATTCTGCCTTTGAGAGAATAAAGAATAAAACCGGCATGGATCATATTAAGATAATAGGCCAGGTTCTTAGACAGATAAACATGTGCATGACCATCATCTGCAATTATAGTATGGTTCTTTTTAAAAACCTTTTTATAGGTTTTTAGATTTGTATCTGTATCAGGATTACTTAGGAATGCGTTGATTTTTTCAAAGTTCAGGTACAAATCATTAAACGAATGAAGTAAAGTGTTGTTAATGCTTTGATCGATTTTCTGTTGAACGTTTTGGTTTAGGATTGCCGTCTTGGTTTTTTCCTCATCAAGATTAAATTTCAATAATGTTTGCCCGGGTGAAAGTACAATGGCATTTAATATGATTTCATGCATATGTACAAGGTTCTGACGAATAGACTTGAGATATTCGAATGAGGCTATACCAATACTCTGAAGTAATTCTTCATTGAGTTCTAATCTTTTATAATAAAGAAATAGAGCAGAAGGTTTCCATAAAGCCGTTTTGCGGGTAACCTGTTTATTTAAGAGCCTGGCTAGTGAACGCTTTTTAAATTTATTGATTCGCGTAAAGAATCCATCATTTTTTTCAGTTTTAAATTCACGCCAATTGTACTTCACAATAACCATTTCCGGAACCTGCTCGAGCCTTCTTATTGATTCCAGCAAATATAAATGAGTGGCTGTATTAATTTGATTGTTTATCAAAGGCAACAGTTCATTCATACAGGAAGTTATCAGGCTATCAGCCTGTGAGAGGTAGTTGCTATTTAATTTGTAGAAGGCTTTTGTGCTTATAATATTATTTTTTTCTTTTAGTATTTGTTCTAAAGAACTGAATACAGATTCGTTAAGTTCGGTTACACTTTTTAGCGAATCGTTAAAAACCATCGCCATTTCGGACAAAGGTTGTTGCACATATTTTCTATGTATTTCTTCATAATCTACAGCAATCCTGTATATTTCACTGGCAAGAATTTCTTTATCCGGATAGGAAAGCTTATCAGTTATTGACAATGTTGTTTCAGGCTCTTTAAAATCAACAGGCGCCTGAACTTTCTGATTAACTGGTAACCCAACACTTTCGAATGTGCTGCCTGCACGAATAATCAGGGATGTTCCTGATTGAGATAATAGTTGATTCAAATTTTCGTAATTACTCATCGGAGATATTTCTCCGCTAACTGCAAAGTCGAGAATACTAAGGTCGGTATCCTCACTGTAGGATCTGATGATTTCATTAGTTGATTTCTTTTCAATATTGTTATTGATGATTTTTATACTTCCATACATTCGGTGGTTATCGAGAACCTGACGGATGATTTGATGGAGGTTATCACCAATTCTGCTTTCGTTGTTGATCAAGAGGATCCTGATTTTTGCACGTCTCCAACTGGGATCTGAAGTCATGAATTTAATAAGTGTGATGCCAAAATCGAGGTTTCCACTAGTGCCGTTCCACCACAAATCAATATTTGTTTTATTTCCAAATCCTGTTTCTGCATTATAATTAAGGAAAACCAGATTAAAATCCAGGTTCTCAAGATTATTAACCATCCCGACAAATTTTTCTGGTTCGCTGGTATTCTTGCCCCATCCCATTAAAATAGTATTGGGTTCGAAACCAGTAAATCCATAAACACGACTGATGGTATCCATCCCTTCATAAATATCCTGGCATAAAAGGCGACGAGTATAAACATTGTTCCCCTCGCTGTCAGTCGTGGTTATCACATCTGCCGAATTAATAAAAAGATTTTTTTCGCTTTTCCCCTGAATAAGTTCGAAGTTGGTAAATATGCCGAGTTTTCCAACCAAAGATTGCCCGATGCTGACCAGATGTGGCCTTGCAGATACGCCACCGCTAAATAAAATAATATTGGGTCTCCAGTTTCGTTTGTCTTTACCCTGTTTTGCCGATAACTTTGACAATCCATGTTTTACAACTGATGACCAAAAACCACCCCAGGTATCACCGGTTTGCAGCGATAACTCTTTCCTTTTTAAAAATAGAAACAGTGCTATCAGAATGGCTGAAGCAGCAATCATGGCAACAAGATCAAGTTCAATCATAACAATGAAACAAGCGGCTGCACCTATTAAACTTACCCATCCGGGGATCCTGAAGCTTGGCCGGAAATCGGAACCGGCCAGCGTTTCGATGGCACAAGTAAGGTTTAGAAAACCATATGTAATGATAAAAAAGATAGTGACTACACGTGCAATAACGTTAAGGTCACCGATCATGATGCCAACAAATGCGATAACAAATGTGAGCAGCAAAGCATTTCTTGGTTCATTTCCTGCTCCATAACCTTTCGCAAATATTTTTGGAGTAATTCTGTCAATGGCAGTAGCTTGCAGAATACGTGGCGCTGCCAGAATACTTCCAAGAGCAGATGAAAGCGTGGCGCCCCATATACCGGCTACAACCAGCGGAGAATAAAGAGATATCTTAAAAAGGACAGCCGGGTCCATTAACATTTTCCGATTCACGGTAAATGATAAGAATAATGCCAGAGCTATATAAACGATCAATCCAATCAGAATCGCTGCAATCGTCCCTTTGGGAATCGATTTTTTTGGATCTTTCAGATCACCAGACATTGACACCCCAGCCTCAAATCCGGTAACTGCCGGAAAGAAAATAGCAAACAGTGCTATCCAGGGTAGTGATCCTGTAACTGTCTCCGCCAGGGGAATGGTAGGTGCGAACTCATGCTTACCTGAAAAAACGGAAACCAGCGAGAGCATCATCACCGCAAGAATAATGAACTGGGTCTTTAAGGCAAGGCTGGTACTGATGAAGGTTAGAATCGTAACAGATAAAAGGGTTAAGGCCCCGGCAATCCTAATGTTATTAAGGGTTGGTTCGATGCCTGCCGAGTTGAGCAAAGTCTCTGCAAATCCAATGAGATATAGACTTACGCTGAAAGATAAACCAATAAACAAGGCAATGCCAAGTGTGCCACCTATTGGAAGACCAAGACTGCGGGAAATGATAAAATAGGTTCCTCCCGTTTCTACTTTTTTATCAGTAGCTATAGATGAAACGCTTAGTCCGGTGGTGGCTGAAATAATATGAGCCACAAAAATAATTCCTAATGTTGCCAGCAGACCGGCTTGCCCCACAATCCAGGGTAACCTCAGGTACATGATCACACCTAGAATTGTAAGAATGGAAGGTGTAAAAACCCCCTTGAAAACTCCGAATTTGTTTCCTTTTATACTCATATTGTCAGGTATGTATGCAATATTAACAAAAAAATCAGTGTAATCCGGTTTTTCCGGCCAATAATAATGAGAAATAAATTAATGAATATTGTAAGGTATCGCGGTTTTATATAGCTTTAACATACGGGTTTACTGAAATAGGGGATATTGTCCAATAAATTAACGCTTGAAAATTAGCAGTGAAATCTCAATTCCGAATAGATACGATATATATCCCTCGTTCTCTGGTGTTAAAAATATTTCTTAAGGATAAGTAGGGTTACTGTTTGCAACATCAATCTCTTATAGTTTTTGCTATTCGATTGTCCAATATTTTTATGTCCTTAGCTCCTTAAATTTTAATCATTAATTCAAATAAATATTTGCTGTTCATCATTTTTTTTACTTTATTTGAGGGAATTGTAAAAATATAAGCGATTATGTGAACATCAATTTTGAATGCATGAATAAAAAACTTAACAACTTAGAATTAGAGAATCAGATTACAAAACTCACCATACAAAATGAAGTTGTTCATTTGAATTCAAAACCGGAAGTTTCTGCTTCAAATAATCATTTGAAATTCTTATTTGATAATTCTATTAATGGCTATGCTTACTGTCAAATAATTGCTGAGAATAATATTCCTTTCGATTTCATCTATATAGAAGTTAATTCTGCTTTTGAAAAACTCACAGGCATAAAAAATGCTATAGGTCGAAAGGCCTCCGAGGTATTTCCTCAGCTTAGAAAGCAAAAACCCGAAATTGTTAAAGTCTTTGGTAACGTTGCATTAACTGGTATCCCGACTAAATTTGAAATATTTCTTGCCCCTTTAAAGATCTGGTTAACTGTTTCTGTAATATGCCCGGAACGGGATTATTTTATAGCAACGTTTATCAATGTTTCAGAGTCCAGACAATTAGAAATAAAATTAAAAGAAGGTGAAGAGAGATTCAGACAGCTTATCAAAAATTCATTTGATATGATCGTGCTTTTAGATTTAGATGGGAATCAGCTTTTTGTAAGTGAATCATGTGAAAAGATTCTTGGTTATCGCCCCGAAGAATTAATGGGCATACCTGTGATTGCGCAAATGATTCACCCTGACGACCTGGAAGAAACTGTTTCCGGTTTAAATGCAATTATTAACAGAACAGGAACCGGTGGTGCACAATACCGGCATCGACATAAAAATGGAAGTTGGGTTTATCTCGAAGCATTTGGTTCAAATCAAACTGATAATCCATTTATTAATTCTGTAGTTCTCAATGTTCGCGATATTACTGAACGTAAAAACTTTGAACAGGTATTGAAAGAGCGTGAAGCCCGTTTACGGGAATTGATAGCCACTAAGGATAAATTTTTCTCTATCATAGCCCACGACTTACGTGGTCCATTCACTGGATTTTTAGGTCTTTCACAAATAATGGCGGAAGAATTGACCAGCCTGACAAAAGATGAGATTCAGGATATTGCCGTGAGTATGAATAATTCAGCTGCCAATCTTTTCCGTTTACTCGAAAACTTGCTAACCTGGGCGCGAATGCAACAAGGGCTAATTCCGTTTAAGAAGGAACTAATTACATTGCATCAAATAGCCGGAGAAAGTTTAGATCCGCTTAAAGAATCTGCTAAAATAAAGGCAATTGAAATAGCTTACGATATTCCGCCTGATATAGAGGTTTTTGCCGATAGTAATATGCTTCAAACAATTATCCGGAACTTGGTTTCAAATGCTTTGAAATTCACCGCCCAAGGCGGTAAAGTAAATATTTTAGCGAAGACTACCTCTGATAAAAATGTTGTAATATCCATTAAAGATTCTGGTATCGGAATGAATTCCAAAATGGTTGATCATTTATTCAGACTAGATATTAAAACAAGCAGACCAGGCACCGATGGAGAACCCAGCACCGGACTTGGTTTATTCCTTTGTAAAGAATTTGTGGAAAAACATGGTGGCAAATTATGGGTAGAGAGCGAAGAAGGTATAGGCAGTGTATTTTATTTTACAATTCCTTGCTGTTAGTTTTATGTTGTATGAATCTTGCATGGTTTACCTACGTTTATAAATAATTAACAGGTAGATAGCTATTTCGAGTGAGGCGGTATGAATCTGGATCAATATAATCGGAATGGAGATCACGCTTTAATCTTCAAATATTACCGTAAACTTTAATGAATAATTCAAAGGACAAGCAAATTATTTAAATTGTTAAAACTAAAACACAAAAAATATGAATGAATACTTTTCAAAATGGGCAGTACAAATCTTGCCATGGCTACTTTCACATGGTGTTAAAATAGTATTAATTGTAGTCGGAGCTTATTTCCTTAATAAAATTCTTGACAGATTTATTGAAAAAGCAGTTAGAATAGCTGTTGTTCCTGATAGTTTTTCATCCAAGGATGCAGAAAGGAAAAGGGAAGATACTTTGATTCATATTTTTTCCGCCACACTAAAAATAGTACTTTTCACAATTACCATTTTGATGGTTCTGCAGGAATTTGGTGTGATGATTGGTCCTATTTTAGCAGCCGCCGGGATTGTAGGATTAGCATTTGGTTTTGGTGGTCAATATCTTATACGGGATATTATTTCCGGACTTTTTATTATTCTTGAAAATCAGTACCGTATTGGTGATGTGGTTAGTTTCGATAATGTTAGTGGTTTGGTAGAAGAAATCAGTTTGAGAAAGACAACCTTAAGGGACCTGGACGGAACCGTTCACCATGTACCTCATGGAGAAATTAAAAAGGTTTCGAATCTCACAAAAGATTATTCCCGCGTCAATTTAGATATTGGAATCTCCTATAATTCAGACCTTGAACAAGTGATCAGCGTTATAAATCAAACAGGAAATGGTTTAGCAGAAGATCCTCAATGGAGCGGATTTATCATCAAACCACCCCAATTTCTGAGAGTAAATGATTTTGCAGATTCTTCAATCATGATAAAAATATTAGGAGAAACCATGCCGCTTAAACAATGGGAAGTAGCAGGAGAGTTTCGCAAAAGAATTAAGATTGCATTTGATAAAGAAGGGATAGAAATTCCATTTCCTCAAATGGTTATACATCAAGTTGAAAGACCTGAACGCTATAAAGAGGATATTGAAATACAAAAAATGCAATCAGGATTACAAACCAATCAATTGGACCAGTAATGCAGTATTGTTTTTGTAATGATGGCTACCCGGTATCTCATGTATTGTTAGGCTTTCCTTTTTTATAAGAATATTTTTGAGATGAAGGTCTTCTTTTAATCCAAAAATGCAAACTATTGGTAAAGACGATTCGTTGATTTCTGGCCCAAGCTTGTACTTTCTTTTTTTATGCTTACTATCACCGATCAGGTCGCTAAGATTGATCACAAAGTCAGTACTTAAAGAAGGCGAAAGCAAGGCTATATGATTCATTTTAGAAAGAAGTGCAGTTGATAAGCGTCTGGGGAGAAATGCTGTCACATCGGCCCCGAATGAATAGCCTACTATGATAAGCGAAGTTTTATTCCATTCACTCATATAATGTTGCGCCAAATGTTCGATATCCTGTGCGAAAAAATCAGGGGTTCGCTTATTTCGGAAATATTTTCGGGTATTTAAGGATACAACACCATACCCCTCTTTTTCAAATTCGTGTGTCAATTTTTGGCTGAAGTCGTTCCATCCTCCATCGCCTGTGAGGTAAAGCACTAATTTATTGTTGGTCCCTGAAGTGCCTGATAGTTGTAGCGGTAGGTCTTGAACGGATTTTAATTTCCGGACAGGTAAAGTCAAAGCACATGTTGTTGTTAGCAAGAAAACGCAGAATAATATTATTTTCATATTTATTTTGTAATGCGCAAATAGATTGCCAATATCTTTATAATCAGATCCCATAGTCTATTATGACTACATTCCCAAAGCTGTAAAAAATTAAACAACATACATTATTAATTAATTGTCAAAATATCTTATTGGGAATCATCCTTCAGTGCCTCAAATCCGGAAACGACATCAAATAGTTCTTCATCAATTGTGCTCTGACGCAAACTATGGAACTTATAGTTAAGATC
>Ga0209585_10000087_pt1 | contig 33789 bp, 30 predicted proteins | sample NGEPerone_FD_185491 | JGI IMG/M metagenome (GOLD analysis project Ga0209585, IMG submission 185491) | Arctic peat soil microbial communities from the Barrow Environmental Observatory site, Barrow, Alaska, USA - NGEE Permafrost154B-one... | ecosystem: Environmental > Terrestrial > Soil >... | reverse complement strand
TCGCCAGCAGCCGGGCTCGCGCCTCGCTGGACGTCACCGCCTCGGCGAAGGCGGTCGCGGTACGCACCCTCGTCCTGCACGCCGACGGGGACCGGGCCGTGCCCTTCGAGCAGGGCCGCTTGGTGGCTGGGCTGATCCCCGACGCGAGGTTCGTGCCGCTGCACAGCACGAACCACATCCTCCTGGCTGACGAGCCGGCATGGCCGGAGTTCCTCGCGGAGGTGACGGCCTTCGCCGGTGGCGAGAGCCCGGGCGGTGCGACGACGGCGGTCCTCACCGGCCGCGAGCTGGAGCTGCTACGCCTCGTCGCCCACGGCTTCAGCAACGTGGAGATCGGGTCCCGTCTGTCCCTGAGCACGCGGACGGTCGAACGCCACCTATCCAACATCTACGCCAAGCTCGGGCTGACGGGGAAGTCGGCCCGGGCGGCAGCAGCGGCCCAGCTGCCCGACCTCGAACGACGCTCCACACCCGGCTGACCGGCACCCCGAAGGCCGGGTCCTGAGTGGTACCCGCCACGGTGGGCAGTGCTGCCCGCCGGAGTTGGCGGCTATCGCCGATGCGCCCGTTAGGACGGCTGACCTAGCGTGAAGACGTTCTGTTCCAGGGACATTCATCAACAAGGAGACCCACTGTGCCACTCATCAACATCAAGGTCATCGAAGGTGTGTTCACCCGCGACCAGAAGCACGAGATCGTCCGCAAGCTCACCGACGCCATGGTCGGGATCGAGGGCGAGAACATGCGTTCAGTCACGTGGTGCGTCGTCGAGGAAGTCGCCAGCGGCGACTGGGGCATCGGTGGTCAGCCGCTGTCAACCCAGGACGTCCTCACGCTGGCCAAGGGTGTGCCGGTCGGGTGACCCCACCAGTAGCCCCCGGCCCGCCCGCTCGCTCGTCCAATGCAGGTCCGGACGACCGTGGACCCAGACCGGGGCCGCCCGGGTGAGGGCAGCCCCGGTTTGCGCGACCCTCACCCCGTGGGCCCCCAGTTCGTTGCGTTCCCCTCCGAAGGCGCCACGCTGCGCGGCTGGCTGTACACCCACGCCGAACATACCCACGTCGAACCCCGGCGCCGGCCGGCCCTGGTCATGGCCCACGGTTTCACCGCGACAATCTCCGGCATGGTCGCGGACCGGTATGCCGAGCGGCTCCATGCATCGGGCCTGCAGGTCCTGCTGTTCGACCACCGCGGTTTCGGCCTCAGCGGCGGCTCCCCTCGGCAGCAGGTCAACCGGTGGGTCCAGGCTCGTGGCTACCGGGACGCGATCGCCTTCCTCGAACGGCGACCGGACGTCGATCCCGGGCGCATCGGGATCTGGGGCGACAGCCTGAGCGGCGCCGTGGCCATCTGCGTCGCGGCCTTCGACCCGGGCGTGCGCGCGGTGGTCGTACAGGTGCCCGCTTGCGGCGCGCACCACGCATCCCCAAGCGTCGGGCGCGGTTTCGAGGCTCTGCGCACGGTCTTCAGGAGCGCCGACCTGACGTCCTTTCCGGCGCGCGTCATCGGTCCGGCGCCGGTCGTCTCGCCGGACCAAGTCCGCGACCCGAGCCTGCTCAGGCCGCACACGGCATACCGGTGGTTCCTGCAGTTCGGCGCACGGCCGGGGACCGGCTGGAGCAACGAGGCCACCGTCGTCGAGCTCGACACGCAGCCGGCCCTGCACGCTCAGTTGTGCGCCCCTTACCTCACCTGCCCGTCCATGTGGGTCATCGCCGATGACGAGATGCCCGGCGCCAACCCCGCGGTCACCATGACTGCCTATCGATCAGCCCCCGGGCCGAAGGAGCTCTTGAGGGTCGAGGGAGGCCACTTCGGCCTCCTCTACCCCGACACCGCGGTTTTCGACCACGTCGTAGACGCCCAGTCCCGCTTCCTGGCCACGCACCTGACCCCTGGCATACCGGTCTGATCATGACCGTGAACGATGAGGCGACGGTGGATCTGGTCAGTTGTCCCGAGTGCGGGGCGTGGTCACCGGCTCGGGTCACAGCTGGCCCGGCACCGAGGAGGAGCCGGACCTGTTTTCGTGGACCGGCAGCCCTGAACAGTCAATCGATGTTCTTGCCGACGCAGAGACCCGAATCTGTGTCTGTCCCACACCCCAAAAGGTGCTCGATGGTTTTGGAGACATGCGTCATTCCGCCGCCAAGGACCGCACCTTCAAGATCGTCCGTCCGAATCAGGGAACGGCCAGCGGACGCCGTTAAGCCCGGCGGTTCTCGCGCCGACGATCGTCACATGAGGATCCCGCTACGGGCACGCGCGGAGGCTGCGCCGGCCTGGCTCAAACGTGACCTTCGTCGTTCCGGAGCGGGTTCCTGATTCGGATGGACGATCTTGAAGGTGCGGTCCTTGGCGGCGGAAGGACGCATGTCGTCCACCCGCGCGGATCGCGCCAAGAGCGGACCTTCGGTGGCGAGCCAGCCCATACGATCCTCGTTTGCAGTCCGGGAGTAATCTCTGCGGCATGCCTGAGAACGAGGACTACGAGGAGCTAGGCCGACTCCTCGCTAGCCCGCCGTCCTGGACTCTACCGAGGCGGCCACCATGCATAAGGTCATCGGGTCACGTGGCGGTGCCACGGTCGTGTTTGCGACGCATCCGATGAGTTTTGCGTCCTTAGCCACATCGGTAGTGAGGGTCGAGCATGGCCGCGTTGTCTGAGCACAGTCACCGAAGTGCGTCGCCGCGGGCGCGACGGAGTGCGGTCGCGATGTTCTTCACCGTGGGTCTGTTAGCTTGCGGCGCTTGCGGCGGTCCGGGGGGCACGAGCGGTACGGTGCCATCCCCTCGTTCGAGCCAGACAGGGAGCAGCCTGCGGGAGGGGCGGGCCGCCGCGCGTGAGGTGTTGGCGGTGATCGACGCTTACGGGCTGCACGCGAAAGAACCTGGTTGGACCGGACAGAAGCAGAAGTTCACCGACTCGGTCGACGATGCGGACTCACCCGAGGGGGTCCAGCGCGCCCTGTCCTTGGCGTTGCGGGAAGGCGGAGGTCCGCACAGTCGGCTGGTCAGGCAGGCGGATGGGACACCGGCGCCAGGTGCGCGGCCAACTGTCACGGTCGAAGGGCAGTTCGCGGTGATCTCGGTACCGGCGGATAAGGGGTTCACCGAGAAGCAGTGGCGTGACTATGCCACCACGCTGGACGAGGCGATCCAGCAGGTACGCGGTCAGGTGTGCGGCTGGGTGATAGACCTGAGGTCGAGTACGGGAGGGGGCGTGGTCCCCGGCTTCGTCGGCCTGAGCTCCCTGCTACCCGATGGACCCGTCATCGCGTTTGTCGACCGGGACGGCGTCGCGGGGTCTGCGTACTCGTTGGCCGGCTCCACCCTCACCGTGGCCCCCTCGGCCATTGTGCCCGATATCGAGGTCCCGTACCCGCCTTTCCCCCGTGTGCCACCGTCGCCGAAGATCACCCAACCCGTGGTCGTCCTGCAGTCCACCTCGACCGGCAGCGCGGGAGAGGCCACCGTCGTGGCGTTCAAGGGCCGCCCGCAGACCCGCTTCGTGGGCCAGCCTACGTTCGGGTTGAGCTCCGGCAACACGGCGCTCGTCGGGCCTTTCGGCAGCACCGCCGTTCTCACCGCCGGACTCTTCCAAGACCGCGCCGGAGTCACCTACCCCGAAGGGCCCATCCCCCCACAAACCGTTACAGCCCCGGACGAAGAACTACCCACCGCCAAAGTATGGCTCCAGACCCAACGATGTGGGAGCGTCCGATAAACGGTGTTTCCGGCGTTCATCTTGTTGGAGGTTCTCGGCGGCTGGCATGCCGTCGGCGAGGGTGACTGCGAATGCGTTCAGGGCGGGCTTCCAACCCATGGTCCATCGCGGCTGCCCCGTTGCTTTGAGGCCTAGCCCGCGGATGACACTCAGGCGTCTAGGACGGCACCGTGCGGCGTGATGGCAGCGGTGCTTGCCAGCATCAGGGCGGCCTCATGTCGTATGCCGTGCTGGCGGGGTGGGTCAGCGGCCGCAGGTAGTCAGGAAGTAGTTCCGGCCCGTCCTTATTTGAACGATCGCGGTGTGGGCGCCGGTGCTGTCAACATAGGTGAGTCTGGCTTCTGAATCAGTCCATGCTTCGCTCTTGATAGAGGTGCTACTGAGCCGGCACTGCTCCTGGACGAGGCCGCGCACATCGCTTCTTGTCTGTGCGGCAATGAAGAAGAGTGCGCCGTAGATGGTGCCGAAGACCACCACGAAGAGCACCAGAACAGTTAGCAGCGGTCGCATCCCCACGGGCTGGCGGGCATCCGTGCCTGGTCTGGACCCGGGTGACGTGACTTTGCCTGGCACCTTCACAATATGAGTCCTCTGTTGGATGGATCTGGCTCACAGGGCTGGCACTCACTGACGCTTATGGGCTGGAGGGTACCAACGGCCGCAGGTGACCATGGACTTGGACCGGCGCGGGCTGTCCCTAGCCGGCGTCCACTCATCGCCACGTCCGGCCGAATCATCACGTGTATAACCCCGATGAGCGGACGTCCGCTCATCGGCATTATGTGCGTTGTTTCGTCGGGGACGGCCCCCTGCGTCTATCTGGGCGGAATGACGCTTCCTTGTCGCGGTTGTGCCACGGACAAACAGCTTCGTGTCAGCCGGCCAGCTCACTGTCATCGGCACGAGAGGGAGTCCCATTAGCGGATCGGCGTACGGGCACCGAGGCTTAGCTCCGATGCACCCGGTCATCGTTGCTCTACGGCGAGTGGTCGCACGTCGTGGCCAGATCTGGACCGGCTGATCCGCCCCGTGCCGGCACGATCGGCCCTGATCCGCCTGGAGCCGTAGGCCGACCGTGACACGGTGCGTCGCGCCGTCACCAACCTAGGCGACGTGGCCGCCTACGAGGACAGCCAGGCACTCAGGCGCGCCTTCGACGGCCTGACCGGGCTCTTCTTCGGCTTCATGGGGGCGATGCTCGCGCTCGGTGGGCTCATGGCCTTCGCCATCATCTTCACCACCATGTCGGTGAACATCGTCGAACGCCGACGGGAGGTGGCCACGTTGCGCGCGGGTGGCGTGAGCCGACGAGCGATCTCGGGAATGATCGCGGGTGAGAACCTTCTGGTCACCCTCCTGGGCGTCGTGCCCGGGCTGGTCGTGGGAGTCCTCGGCGGCCGAGTCTTCCTCGACTCCTACTCCAACGACCAGTTCCGCCTTGACCTCGTGGTCAACCCCTTGACCCTTCTCGCCTCGGGACTGGTCATTTTGGTCGTCGCGGCGCTTTCCCAATGGCCCGGGCTGCGCGCCGTCGGCCGACTCGACCTGGCCCAGGTCGTCCGGGAGCGCTCAGGCTGACTGCTCACGGTGGCATCGCGTGGGAACGGGACCGTCGCAACCGACCTGCTCCTCCTCGCCGCCCACCGAAATTGAGGAGGGTACTTGCCTCATGACGGCGCCGCTGTCGTGCCGCGGGATGCCCAGGAGGAGACCACCAGCCCAACCTGCGAGGGCCGTGGTTCCCGGCTTGCTGCTCACCGGGCGGGCAGTGTTGTGCCTGCGACCGCCACGCCACTGCGACGTGCGCGGCGGTCGAGGACGGCGTATGTGGCGAGCTTGATCCGATCGTTGACGAGGAACCAGGCGAGTGCGTAGGCCCACACCATGGCGGCCCGGCCCCAGCCCAGCGGGGTCATGAACAGCCCGGTCGCGGCGATGACGGTGGCCAGCAGCTGCGTTCCGAGGACTGCAGCGAACAGCAGCCGCGACGGGGCCGGGCGTGACCAGAACGGCCCGCGGGTGCGGGTGATGAAGATCGTGAGGTGGCCGGCGACGGACAGCTTGAGGTAGATCAGGGTGCGGATCAGGTCGTGATCCAGCCCGAACACCTGGTCGGCGAGGGCGAACAGCAGGAACGATGCGGTGACGCCGGCTACGCCCAGGACGGTGGCGATGGTGAGCACGGTGCGCATGTCCCAGACGGCCGGTCGCGCTGAGCCGTGGACGTGGTCGTAGGCGATGGACAGGATCGCGCCGTCGTTGAGCACGGCGAGCAGCACGATCATGATCGCGGTGACCGGGAAGAAGTTGAACGCGACGATCGCCAGGCTGATCAGCAACAGGATGCGGATTGTCTCGGTGATCCGGTAGATGGCGTAGCTGGTCATTCGGGCGAAGATCTCCCGCGCGAGGCGAATCGCGTCGATGACCACGGACAGGCCGGGGGCGAGCAGCACGACGTCGGCGGCGGCGCGGGCGGCGTCGGTGGCCCCGGAGACCGCGATGCCGGCATCGGCTTGTTTGAGCGCGGGTGCGTCGTTGACCCCGTCGCCGGTCATCCCGACAATATGGCCGCGTTCTTGGAGCAGTTGCACGATGCGGTACTTGTGCTCGGGGAACACCTGCGCGAACCCGTCAGCGGTTTCGGCCAGGTCGGCGACCTGGTCATCGGTGGTGGACGCAGTGGTCTGCAGCGCTTCTGCGGGCAGGATGTGCGCACCCAGCCCGACTTCGCGTGCGATCTGGGCACCGATGGCGATCTGGTCGCCGGTGATCATCTTGACCTGGACGCCGAGCTGGCGTGCAGCGGTGATGGTGGCTGCGGAGTCCTCACGGGGCGGGTCGGCCAGCGCGATGACACCGAGAAGCTGCCACCGGCCGTTCGGACCGGTGCGGGCCACTGCCAGAGAGCGGTAGCCGAGCTCGGCGAACTGGTCGGTCTGCTTGGCAGCTGTTGGGACGGCGGGGTCCGCGACGCAAAGCTCGGCGATGACTTGGGGTGCCCCTTTGCTGATCCGGAACCGGCTCCCGCCCGGCGTGGTAACGGTTGCCTCGGTCCGCTTGCTTACCGGATCGAAGGCCATGTAATTCTGCACGGTTGCCGTGCGCTGGGCAGGCAGTTGCGCCGCAGCGGCGAGGATGGCCGCGTCGATCGGATCCTGATCTTCGGCGCGGGAGGCCAGTGCTGCCGCGGCGAGCAGTGCGCCGGGCTTGACGCCGGGCGCGCACCACGCATCGGTGACGGTCAGCCGGTTCTGGGTGAGGGTGCCAGTCTTGTCCGAGCACAGCACATCGATGCCACCGAGCTCCTCGATAGCGGGAAGGTGGCTGACCACTGCTTGCTGGCGGGCCAGCTGGCGAGCGCCGACGGCCATGGTCACCGCGAGCACCGCCGGTAGCGCGACGGGCACCGACGCGATCGTGACCACCAGAGCGAACTCCAGCGTCTGCAGCGCCGGATTACCCCGAATTAAAGAAACCACCGTCGTCACCGTCACCAGCACTGCAGCGATCACGATGAGGTAGTTCCCGATACGCAGAACAGCCTTCTGAAGATGGCTGACGGTGCCTGCGCCAGCCACCAAAGCGGTCGTCTTGCCAAAGAAGCTGTCGGCACCGGTCGCGTAGACCAGCGCGTCACCTTCGCCCCGGGTGATCACCGCACCGGAGTACATGACCCCGCCCCGGTCGCGACTCACTGGCAGCGACTCACCGGTCAATGCGGACTGGTCGACCTCTAGGTGCGCGTCCTCCAACATCCGAGCATCGGCCGGAACCACATCACCCAGACGAAGGCGGATCACATCGCCAGGCACCAACTCCCCAGTGCGCACCACCACCCACACACCGTCCCGCAACGCACGGGCGCTGGTGGCCAGGGACTGTTTGAGGGCCGCGATCGCATTCGCAGCTTGATGCTCCTCGGTGAACGCCACCACCCCGTTCATCGCCAGGAGGACGCCAATGATCACCGCGTCGGTCCAGTGCCGCGCCAACAACGACAAGATCAGCGCGGCCTCGATCATCCACGGGATCGGCCCCCAGAAGTACCCCGCGAAGACGAACACCAGATTGGGTCGCCGCTCGGCGACCTCGTTGCGGCCATAAAGCGCAAGACGTGCCGTCACCTCCGCCGAAGACAGCCCACCGGGTCCCGCGCGCAACTCACCGTGTAGCCACTCAAGCGGCACCTGCGAAAAATCGACTCTCGCTGTCACGTCCCTGCGACCCTCCCGGTGCGTCTGGTCGGCCATGAACCCAAGGGGGTCCGTCCCACCTCACGACGGCGACCCTCCACTGTGGCCAACCTGCGCAGGACCCAGCCAAAGGATGAGGACAAACAGGTCGAGTCGACCGGCTCCACGTGGACTCGCGGCCCCCCGTACCCAACCGAGGCGTCCACTCCAGGAAACATGCGCGTCTCAAACCAGACGCCTGGCAAACGAGAAACGGCCGCGCCTCGTCCTAACATCTCGAAATCTGGGACAAGTGCATCGACAACCCGGCCGGGCAGCGAGTCACCAACGACTGCAGGCACGACAGACTCCTCCCGAAGGTCCCTCCCAGCAGCGTGCCCCTTCCCGCCCGCCGACGGAAGCCTTCCCGCCCGCCGACGGAAGAGAGACGAACCATCCCAAGCCCCGCACAACCACTAAACGCCAACGCTCCTGCTAACCACAATGCTGGCTCCCCCGAAGACATCCTCAATTCAGATGCCAGATGCGGGATCCACCGAGTCACTGGCTGGCGCAAGAACGGTTAATTATTCACATTCACGAGGCTCTACGCAGCCAGGAGACGCGCTCTGCGCAGTGAGCGGATGTCTCACGGGGCAGCCGATCTGTGGGTGCCGTCCCGGCCCTGGGGCCGGACCACCCGTCGAGCGGCATGGGTTATCGCTTGGTGGGTCCCGGACCGGCCATGGTGGGGTGCACGTCGTCGTATGCCGCGGTCACCTCAACGTCCAGACGCACGATGCCTGGGACCCGACGGACGAAGTCGCTGACGACCAGCACCTGGCTGAGCAGCATGGCCGACCCTTGCAGCACCACGACGCCGTGACGGACCGTAGCCGAGATCGCAGGCGACGCGGAGCTGTCCACCATGGCGATGGCTTCCTTGACCGCAGCGAGAAGGTCCTCGTCGGAGTCAAGGAAGACCGTGAGAAGGTCACTGCGAGTCAGGATCCCGATCAATCGACCGTCGCGATCGACCACTGGCAGTCGGCCGATGTGCCGTTGGTGAAGTACTCGCGCGGCCTGGCTGAGCGGCTGCTCTTGGTCGATGGTTACCGCGGGGGACGTCATGATCTCGCCTGCCGTCCAACCGACCAACCGCACTCGTCCATGATGCTGCAAACGCGTCCGAACATGCTCTGCAGTCAACTCATCGCCCAGCAAGTCGCTCACAGCGACGATGCCGAGCACACGCCGCACGTCATCGACCACAGGCAGCGCGTGCACACGGTTGTCCCCGATCGTGCGGACGAGCTCACGGAGGGTCGTTTCGGGACAGGCCACCCGGACGTCTCGGGTCATGACGTCGCGCACCAAGTCGCGCCTGGCACCCCCGACAGCCTGACTCGATCCTTGCGTGTGCGAGGTCTTCCGGGACGGCTGAGTCATGACGCGCTCTTCTCTGTGGTCCGCGCCACTGGCCGAGAACCACCAAAGCCCGGAGTATTGCCGGACCAGCCAACGCTTCCGAGGCGGAAGGGCAGAAATACCAACGCTACGCTCGAAATACGCTCAAGAACATAGTCAGAAGATCGCAGCAACGGGTGCTGATGCCCTTGGTCTTTGAACCCTAGGGGCAACATGCTTTGGCAAAGATCCCCCAGCCCGACGCCCCGCCTGCGTGCGACGGGAGACGGGGCGTCGGACGGGCACGCAGCCAACGTCCTCAATTCGGCATAGAGCAAGCGTTTCGTCGGGGACGGCCGCCTGCGTCTTAGTGGGCGCTGTGATGTCTGCCCCAGGTGGGCGATAGGCGGCGGTTAGACGCACCTCGAAGCGCCCGTGCAAGAGGACTGCGATCTCGCGGATGAGCAGAATCTTCACCACCAGCGTCGCCTCTGCGTGATTGCTGGCCGGGGTGAGGGCGGATTCGCCGAAGGTGCCGCCATAGTTTCCTAGATACCCCGTAGGGGTATAGTGCAGAGCGGGAATCGGCGGGCGAACGAATGGGAGCGAGCAAGCATGAGTGCCATCGGAGACGCACTGTCACTGGTCGGGTCGATGACCTGGGAGATCCTGTGGGCCCTTGTCCTGGGGTTCTTCCTCTCGGCTGTCGTCCAGGCTGTGGTGCGCCGCGCCACCGTGGTTCGGTTGATGGGCGATGATCGGCCCCGCGCAGTCCTCGCTTCCACCGGGTTCGGGATGGCGTCCTCGTCGTGCTCGTATGCCGCGGTGGCGCTGGCGCGGTCGTTGTTTCGCAAGGGCGCGAGCTTCACCGCTGCCATGGCATTCGAGATCGCCTCGACCAACCTGGTCCTCGAGCTCGGCGTGATCATGTTCCTGTTGCTGGGCTGGCAGTTCACCCTGGCCGAGTTCATCGGTGGCCCGATCATCATCGTGCTGGTCGCGCTGATGTTTCGGGTCGTGCTGCGCGAGCGGCTCCTGCGTGAGGCGGCCGAGCAGGCCGACAAGGGCGTTGCCGGGTCGATGGAGGGCCACGCCGCGATGGACATGTCCATCCAGACCGAGGGCGGCTTCTGGCACCGGCTGACTTCGGCGGAGGGGTTCACGTCGGTGGCGCACGTGTTCGTGATGGAGTGGGCCGCCATCTGGAAGGACCTTGTCGCGGGCCTGCTGATCGCCGGGGCGATCGGCGCGTGGGTGCCTGACGCGTTCTGGCAGGGGCTCTTCCTTGACGGGCATCCTGTGCTGTCCGCGATCTGGGGTCCGCTGATCGGCCCGATCGTGGCCATGCTCAGCTTCGTGTGCTCGATCGGGAACGTGCCCCTGGCCGTGGTGCTGTGGAGCGGAGGCATCAGCTTCGGCGGGGTGATCTCGTTCATCTTCGCCGACCTGCTGATCCTGCCGATCCTCAACATCTACCGCAAGTACTACGGACTGAAGATGACCGCGGTGATCACCGGCGTGTTCTACCTCGCCATGGTCGCCGCCGGCTACGCCGTGGAGCTGATCTTCGGCCTCACCGGCCAGACCCCCGACCCGGCCAGCGCCCAGCTGCCCAACGAGGGCATCACCTGGAACTACACCACCTGGCTCAACATCGCCTTCCTGATCCTTGCCGCACTGCTGACTGTGCGGTTCTTCCGCACCGGTGGGCGCCAGATGCTCGCCATGATGGGCGGGGCACCGACCAGCGACACCCGGCACGGCGGGCCAGCCTCCGCGGCGTGACCAAACCGGCTTCTACATCGTTTCTTCATGGTTTCTCACCACGACCGCAGCATCTGGGCGCGAGGGTGGAGGTATGCCCGACCAACCGGGCAGGTCAAGCAAAGGAGTTCATCATGATGGGCTGGAACAGCGGCGACGGAATGGGTTCGCTCGGATGGCTGGGTATGGGCGTGTTCTGGCTCATCCTGCTCGGGCTGATCGTGTGGCTTGTCGTGCGGTTGCTGCCCGACAGCAGCAGCAGCAACAGCCCGGCCCGAGGGAAGGGTGACTCCGCACTGGACATCCTGGACCGCCGGCTGGCCAACGGGCAGCTGGATCTGCCGTCCTGGCAGGCCCAGCGGGCCGCTCTCCTGGGTGTCCAGGACATCAAGAAATGACCACCCCCAGACGTCCCCTGCTGGTCGGGGCGCTGGTCGCGGCCGTCGTCGCGCTGGTCGCCTCGGCAGCGGTGGCCGTCGGCGCCATCGGAGGCTCGTCCTCGGGGCCGCTGGGGGTACGCGGCGGGGCAGGCCCCGGCGGCCAAGGATTTGCCTCCGGCACGTCACCGGCGGCCCCCAAGCTCCCCGGAACCGTGGTGAACGTCTCCCTGACAAACATGGGCGGACCGATGATGGGCGGCCAGGGAAACACCATGATGGGCGCCGGCGCCATGGGCCTAAGCACCGACCACGCCACAGTGCCGCACGGGACCGTGTCATTCCTGGTGACCAACAACGGCAGCATCGACCATGAGATGGTCGTCCTGCCGCTTACCGGTTCTCAGAGGCCCGGCGCCCGCCCAACGGGTGGCGACGGCAAGGTCGACGAGGCGGGAAGCCTCGGCGAGGCATCCACAACAGAAGGCGCAGGCTCAGGCGACGGGATCACCCCGGGAGCCTCAGGCTGGGTCACGCTCACCCTGGCGCCCGGACACTATGAGCTGGTCTGCAACCTGCCCGGCCACTACACCGCCGGGATGTTCACCCAGCTCGACGTCACCTGACCCCTGCTCATGGCATTGCTCGAGGTCGAATGCATCGACCTGGTGTACTGCAGCAACGAAGTTCCCGGGCAGCAGTTCACCTGGCGAGGTCCATCGCCCACGAGGATGTGATGTTCATCAACTACTTATAGGCGTGAACGGTGACTTGAGCCGTTCTGTCAACTGACGCTAAACCCAAAGAGGACTCTCAAAAATGGCAAGACTCAGCGCATTCACTGACGCCAACCTCAATAAGCAAGGATTTGGAAAGCTTGATGAGGCGGCTAAATCCCGCTACGCGTTGCCACTGCGGTTCACGCCCGCGGTGGGCACTAGCTTGATTGTCATAGGACTAATCCTGCAGTCGCCCGTGTGGTTGGCGTCAATGGCGCTTGTTGCCTTTAGTGGCGCAATACTCCCCCGAGGTATGGTTATTGACCTGACTTACAACCTCGGTGTTCGTCATCTCTTTGGTGCTCCGCAGTTGCCATCCACGCCCAGGCCCCGGCGGTTTTCGTACCTCCTTTCCACTGTTTTGTTAATGGGTTCTGCGGTGTCCTTCTACGACGGAGTATCGGTCTTGGCGCTGATCTTGGGAGGATTGGTCGTCGTCGGGGGCACAATCCTCGCCACTACGCTCTGGTGTCTTGGATCGTGGTGGTACACAATGTTTTTCGGGCAAGCAGCGACGCAAGTAACTCACCCCAGCGGAGCCCCATCCGGCGTTCAAAACGACTGATCATGCAGCCTCGCTGAGACTGTGACGACGGAGTGCATCGTGGGCCGCCGAACTATTTGGGCGCTTCGCGGAAGTCTGTGGGTCATGGCGTAGCCGGGTAGAGCTGCAGTCCACCGAGGTGGAAGTAGATCGAGGTCTTGAAATGCTCGCGGTTGCGGTAGCCGCGGGCCGATACCCGGATGGCTTGGATGCGGGAGTTCAGGCCTTCGGCGCCGGCGTTGGTGATCGGGTGGGCGAAGTAGGACAGCAGTCCCGCCTCGTGACGCTTCAGTGTCTTGGCAGCGTCGATGATCGGCATGGGATTCCGCAGGCGCGACTGCAAGAATTCCAGGGCGGCCATCTGTTCAGCATCTTGGGGGGACGCCACCAGGTTGCCGCGGCAATCGACACCTTTCCTCGTGAGTCGCCCCCTTGGCCGACCGCGGCTGTTACTGGAAAGCTGTGACCGCATACGCCGCGAGGTTTCTCGGTCATCATGCCGCCAAGCCGGCGTGCCACAGACAGACAGCCGCGACAGAGCGCAGTCGGTCTGGTGCGTCTAACTGGGCGCTGTGATACCTGCCCCACGGTGGGCGATAGGCGGCGGTATGACGCACTCTTCGCGGTTGAGGATGCTTAAACGTCCTGACGAACCGCCTTGTCAGACCTCGACAGTGTCCCAGGCGGGCAGTGACGGCCCATGGCGACCAACTTGGCGAGAGAGTTCCCTGCCCGTTGGATGCACTACCGTTCGGACAACTCGATCTGAAATGAGAGTCTCACAGTGGGCAACGAGGTCATTGTGGTTGGGTCTGTGAACGCCGACCACGTCATGGCGTTGGTCCGGCGCCCGGCCGGAGGTGAGACCGCCCTGGCGACATCGGACACTATCGTCACCCCGGGTGGTAAAGGGGCGAACCAGGCCGCCGCGGTGCCGAGGGCCGGTGCCAGGACAGCCCTCGTCGGAGCAGTGGGGGACGACCCTATCGGCGCGGACCAACTCGAGGCCCTGCGTATGGCTGGCGTTGAGACGACGTTGACCACAGTGGTAGGGGGCTGTCGCACCGGGGCTGCTGTGCCTGGTGGGTCCGTCCATGCCTCTGCCCATACTGGCGGCGTGCCGTTGCGCCCATGACCGGGCTCATCAACCAGATCCTGAACGCCCCCACCTGGGCGGTCCTGGCCTTGGTCGCCCTCCTGGTCTTCGTCGAGGACGCACTCTTCGTCGGGTTCGTTATTCCCGGCGAGACCGCAGCCATCCTCGGCGGAGTCGCCGCGAGCCTGGGCCACGCTCCCCTCACTGGCGTGATCGCGGTCGTCGTCGCCGCTGCGATCGTTGGCGACAGTGTCGGATACGAGGTCGGACGCCAGATGGGACCCCGGATCCTGAGCCTGCGCATCCTCAACAAGAGGCGCAAACGTCTGGACGACGCCCAAGACTTCCTGGCCCGCCGTGGCGGAGCCGCGGTCTTCCTCGGCCGCTGGGTCGCATTCTTCCGCGCCGTGATGCCCGCCCTGGCCGGTACCGCCCGCATGCCCTACCCCAAGTTCCTCGTGTACAACGCCGCCGGAGGCATCACGTGGGGCACCGCCGTCGTCTTGGCCGGACACTTCGCCGGCCAGTCCTACGCGAAAGTCGAAGCCACCCTTGGGCGCGACGTCGCCCTGATTATCCTGGGCATCGCCCTGATCGCCATGCTCGTCTGGCGGATCCGAAAGCACCGCGCCGACTCCTCCAACGAGACGACCCCGACAACGTGACCCAGCGCGAATGCTGCTGGCGCACCACGCCGCATACCCATCGGCCAGCGGTGCACCTACCGCTAGTCAAACGCCTCCACCCATTCGGCCCGCCAGCTGGGTGCCTCCAATGTTTTCGCGTAGCAGCGAGTATCACGCATGATCGAGCCATCTACTCCAAGCTCCAAGATGGCCACCAAATGCCACACGTCCCCGGCATAGTCGATTGTCCCATCGACGACCCAGACCTGCCCGGCCCCAACAACTCGGCGCAGAGTGACCGAGGGGGCACCGGAAAAGCCTCTTGCATCGCACGCATGGCATCACGTCCACGGATTCGCTCGCCCGACTGTGGCATCGCCATCACGTAGTTCTCGTTGCGAAGCCGAACCTCCGCCTCAGGAGAGAGCTCATCTCCTGTGAGCCCAAACAAACGCTCAACGGTCCGTTCAACACGTCCTCTTCCAGCTGAGATGAGTGACATCGGCAAGTGGCGCGACGTAGGTCCGGAGCTGGTGGCACAGGACCGGATCCTTGATCTCCGACTGCGGCCCGTGCCGTAGAGCCCGCCGTACAGCGTCCTCCCACAATCCACCCAGAAACCCGTGTCAGGCTTGTTGACCATGGACCAGAACGCGAGCTCCGCCTCGATGCGAGCGACACCAGGCCTGACATGAGCAGGACCACAGCCACGGCGGCCGACGCGTTGGTGATCTTCGGGATCACCGGGGACCTGGCGCGCAAGATGACGTTTCGCTCGCTGTATCGCCTGGAGGTGGCGGGCCGGCTGGACTGCCCGATCATCGGCGTGGCGATGGACGACTGGTCCGAGGACCACCTGCGCGCCATGGTGCGCGAAGCCGTGACGGCAGACCAGGACGTGGTGGACGAGGTGGCGTTCCATCGTCTGGCCGGGCGGCTCAGCTATCTGAAGGGCGACTTCACCGACCAGGCGACCTACGAGGAGCTGGCCGTTCGGTTGAACGCCTTCTCCCGGCCGCTGTTCTACCTGGAGATCCCGCCCTCGCTCTTCGCTCCGGTGGTGGCGGCTCTTGGCCGAGCCGGTCTGACCGAACACGGCCGGGTGATGATCGAGAAGCCCTTCGGGCGCGACCTGGCCTCCGCACGGTCCCTCAACGCCGAGCTGCACGAGGTGCTCGCCGAGGACCAGATCCTGCGCATCGACCACTTCTTGGGCAAGCAGCCGGTGCTGGACATCCATTTCCTCCGATTCGCCAATGCGCTGCTCGAGCCGGTGTGGAATCGCGAGCATGTGGCCGCTGTGCAGGTCACCTTGGCCGAGGACTTCGGCGTCGAGGACCGGGGCGCCTTCTACGACTCGGTGGGTGCGCTGCGTGACGTGGTCCAGAACCACCTCCTGCAGGTGCTTGCCCTCATCGCCATGGAGCCGCCGGCAGGGTCCGGTCATGGTGCGCTGTGGGACAAGCGGGTCGAGGTGTTCCGGGCAATGGCCGACGTCGACCCGTCCATCTGCGTGCGGGGCCAGTACGACGGGTACGGCGAGGTTCCCGGCGTGCGGAAGGCATCCGTGACCGAGACCTACGTGGCGCTGCGGCTGGAGGTGGACAACTGGCGTTGGGCCGGCGTGCCGTTCTTCATCCGAGCCGGCAAGGCATTGGCGACGACCGCCACCGAGGTCAGAGTGATCTTCAAGCGTCCGCCCCGCCTGGCCTTCCTCGACGAGCCGCGTCACACAGCCCCCAACCAGCTGGTCTTGCGTGTCGACCCGGACGCCGGACTGCGTCTGGTCATGCTGTCCAAGGGCCCGCAGGGTTCGGTGCCGCAGGACGTGCACATGGACATGGCGTTCACCGAGGAGCTCGGCAAGCCCCGCACTCCCTACGAGCGTCTCATCCACGACGCGCTCGCCGGCGACCTTTCGCTCTTCACCCGCGAGGATGCCGTCGAGGAGACCTGGCGGGTCATCCAACCGCTGGTTGAGCACCCGCCCGCACCAACGCGCTACCCGCGCGGGTCATGGGGACCGCCGGCGGCAGACGCACTCCTTGCCGGCCATCCGGCATGGCAGCTGCCGTGGCTGCCCAGCCCGGCGGGGAGCAGCAGCTGACCGCAGGGCCCGGGCAACAGTCCCAAGGAGAGCCCGACGTGAGACACCAGGTCACGAGGCACCAGCTCAGAGACACCCGATCAAAGGAGACAACACGATGACAACAGACACCCCGATGCAGCTCGGCGTGGTCGGCCTCGGACGAATGGGGGCGAACATCGTTCGTCGCCTGATCCGCGACGGCCACAGTTGCGTGGTCTTCGACATAAACGCCGACGCGATCAAGGATCTGGAGAAGGAAGGGGCGACAGGTGCGAGCTCGGTGGCCGACCTCGTCGAGAAGCTGTCCCAGCCTCGCGCCGCGTGGGTCATGGTGCCCGCCGGTGAGATCACCGGCAAGGCCATCGAGTCACTGGCCACCCACATGGTCGCCGGGGACACGATCATCGACGGCGGCAACTCCTACTACAGAGACGACATGCGCCGCGCGACCGAGCTGTCCGAGCGCGGTATCCACCTGGTCGACTGCGGGACCAGCGGCGGCGTGTGGGGGCTGGAGCGGGGCTACTCGCTGATGATCGGCGGCGATGTCGACGTGGTTGACCGCCTCGGCCCGATCTTCGCGACCATCGCGCCGGGCATGGGCTCGGCACCGCGGACCGCTGGGCGAACCGGGAACCCTGATCCGGCCGAGCAAGGGTACTTGCGCTGTGGTCCCAACGGTGCCGGGCACTTCGTGAAGATGGTCCACAACGGCATCGAGTACGGGATGATGGCCTCGCTGGCCGAAGGGCTCAACATCTTGCACAACGCCGACGCCGGCAAGCGCGTCGCCCAGGCCGATGCCGAGACCGCGCCGATGGAGAACCCAGAGTTCTACCAGTTCGACATCGACACCGCTGCGGTGGCCGAGGTGTGGCGCCGCGGCAGCGTCATCGAGTCCTGGCTGGTGGACCTGACCGCCGCAGCCTTGCTCCGTTCGCCCGACCTGGACCAGTACGCCGGACGGGTGTCGGACTCCGGCGAGGGCCGGTGGACGTCGATCGCGGCGCTCGAGGAAGGCGTACCCGCCCCGGTGCTGTCCAGCGCGTTGTACTCCCGATTCGCCTCCCGGGGCCTCGACGACTTCGCCGACAAGGCCCTGTCGGCCATGCGCAAAGGCTTCGGCGGCCACGACGAGAAGAAGGCCTGAGATGCCCCCAACGGCGAAGCCGACACAGGCGGCCAAGCCGGTCGTCGTGCTGTTCGACGTCGACGAGACCCTCGTCCATACCGGGGGTTCGGGGACGAGAAGCTGGAGGGCGGCGTTCGACAAGCTCTACGGCATCCCCGCCGATATCGGCGAGCACAGCTCGGCGGGGGAGACCGACCCCCAGGTGGCCCGCGCCACCTTCAACGCCGTGCTTGGTCGCGACCCGAGCGACGACGAGCTCAGCCGGCTCTACGCCCAGTACCTCCTGCACCTGGCCACCGACATCGGGGTCTCGGAGGGCTACCGGGTGCTGCCCGGCGCCGAGAAGACCCTGCTCCGACTGGGAGAAGCCGGCGTCATACTCGGCCTCGTCTCTGGTGCCATGGAAGGCGCGGCGCGAACCAAGCTCATCCCAGCCGACCTGAACCGGTTCTTCGTCTTCGGCGCCTACGGCTCGGACTCACCCGACCGCACCGAGCTGACCGGCATCGCCATCGAAAAGGCCACCCGCCTGTACGAGCGGCTCAGCGCCGACCAGGTCTATGTCGTGGGCGACACCCCCCACGACGTGAAGGCGACCAACGCGTCGGGCGCGGTGTCCGTGGGGGTGGCCAGCGGTCACTACTCGGTCGCTGAGCTCGAGGCGGCCGGAGGCGCACACGTGCTCCGCTCGCTCGAAGACGGGTTCCCGGGGCTGTGACGACCGGGCGGGTAGTGCCTCGGCAAGGGTCGCCCCGGCAGGTGGTGAGCCCCCCTGTGGCAGGCGGAACGCTTCCCTGCCACGCCATCGCCGCAGGGTCAGTCGCCGGGTCGGCGACGGTGCACCTGGATGCCCTGGCCGATGAGGACGTCGCTCACCATGGCGGGCGGGAACAGGCCGTGCCCCACCACCCTGGGTATCGCCGACAGCCACTGCGCCAGTTCGCCGGGGTCGCCGATCGGCCCGAAGTAGACCGCGAGCCCCCCTTTGTCGGGGCTCGCCGGCTTGTCGGTCACGCGGGCGGTGTCGAACGTGGCGGGCGAGGTCGGCTACGGCTTCGGCGGCGAGGCGCTTCTCGGTGTCGATGGATCCCTGGTTGTCGTTGTCTGTCATCTCAGCTCCCTATCTCGACTGTGCCCCCTCCCCACTCGATGGAAGCGGCCTGCCGAGTACCACCAACCGATGAAGAAGGATTGCCATGACCTCACCACGTCGCCCGTCCGGCGATCTTGACACGATCTGTGTCAACACCCTCCGCACCCTCGCCATCGACGCCGTGGAGAGGGCGAACTCGGGCCATCCGGGGACGCCGATGGGCATGGCGCCGGTCGGCTATCAGCTTTGGCAGCGCCAGCTTCGCTTCGATCCCGCCGATCCGATCTGGCCCAACCGGGACCGCTTCGTGCTCTCTGAAGGGCACGCATCGATCCTCCTCTACGCCCTGTTGCACCTGGCACAGGTAAAAGCGGTGAACCCCGCCTATGAGAGCGTCGGCCGAGCGTCGGTGACCCTCGAGGACATCAAGTCCTTTCGTGAGCTCGGGTCCCGCTGCCCGGGGCATCCCGAGTACCGCTGGACCTCGGGGGTGGAGGCCACGACGGGGCCCCTCGGCCAGGGCGTCGCGAACTCGGTGGGTATGGCGATCGCCTCGCGCTGGCTCGCCGAGCGCTACAACCGACCTGGCTTCGAGCTGTTCGACTTCGACGTGTACGCCCTCATGGGCGACGGCTGCATGATGGAGGGCATCTCCGCCGAGGCGGCCTCGCTCGCCGGGCATCTGGGGCTGTCCAAGCTGTGCTGGATCTACGACAACAACCACGTCACCATCGAAGGCAACACCGCACTCGCCTTCAGCGAGGACGTGGGGACGATCTTCTCCGGCTACGGCTGGAACGTGACCCGGGTCTCCGACGCCAACGACCTCGGTTCGCTCTCCAAGGCGTTCCAGGTGTTCCGGGACGAGACGGAGCGACCAACCCTCGTCATCGTCGACAGCCACATCGGCTACGGCGCGCCCGACATCGTCGACACGAGCGTGGCGCACGGCCAGCCGTTGGGCGCGGCAGAGGTCAAAAAGGCCAAGGCCAGCTACGGCTGGCCCGAGGAGGCCAAGTTCTTGATTCCCGACGGGGTCTACGAGCACTTCGCCGCGGGTATCGGGGCCCGCGGGTCGGAGCTTCGCGAGGCGTGGATGGCGCTGTTCGCTGGCTACAAACATGAGCATCCTGATCTCGCGGTGGAGCTGTTAGCCATGCAGCGCCGCGAGCTTCCCGCGGGATGGGACGCCGACATTCCAACCTTCGACGCGGATCCCACCGGTGTGGCCACCCGGGACTCCTCGGGGCAGGTCCTCAACGCCATCGCGCCTCGGGTTCCCTGGCTGATCGGGGGATCGGCCGACCTGGCACCGTCCACGAAGACCCGCCTCACGTTCTCAGGTGCGGGGGACTTCGAGGAGGACAGCTACGGAGCTCGGAACTTCCACTTCGGCATCCGCGAGCACGCCGCGGCGGCGATCACGAGCGGGCTGGCGCTCTCCAAGGTCCGGGCCTACTGGTCGAGCTTCCTCGTCTTCTCCGACTACGCCCGGGGAGCGATTCGCCTGTCCGCGCTGATGGAGGTCCCCGTCATCCACGTCTTCACCCACGACTCGATCGGCATGGGCCAAGACGGTCCCACCCACCAGCCGGTCGAGCAGCTCGTCTCGCTACGAGCAATCCCGGGCCTCGTCGTTCTGCGCCCCGCCGACGCGAACGAGGTGGCCGAAGCCTGGCGGGTCATCATGGGCCTGCAACACGACCCGGTCGCCCTGGTGCTCACCCGCCAGGCCGTCGCCACCCTCGACCGATCCCGCTACGCCCCGGCGTCGGGTCTCGCCCAGGGCGCCTACGTGCTGGCCGAGCCGGCCGAGGGACCGCCCGAGGTCATCATCATCGCGACGGGCAGCGAGGTCTCCCTCGCCGTCGCCGCCTACGAGGAGCTCAGTACCGAAGGGGTAGCGGTCCGGGTGGTGAGCATGCCGAGCAGTGAACTGTTCGACCGCCAGCCGGCCGCCTACCGCGACTCGGTGCTCCCTCCCGGGGTCCGGGCGCGGGTGGCGGTCGAGGAGGCATCCACCTTGGGGTGGCACCGCTACGTCGGCACCGACGGCGCGGTCATCGGCATGCACACGTTCGGGGCCTCGGCGCCGCTCAAGGATCTCCAGACCAAGTTCGGCTTCACCCCCGACAAGGTGGCCGACGCCGCCCGCCACCAGATCGAACGACACAGCCAGCTCGAAGCACAGCGCCAGCTCGAATCACAGAGGAGACACTCATGACCACCCCGGTCCACCAGGCTCTCGCCCTCGGTCAGAGCATCTGGTACGACGGCATCCGCCGCTCGCTTCTCACCTCCGGCGACCTCGCGCACATGGTGGAGAAGGAGGGCTTGCGGGGCATGACCTCCAACCCCTCGATCTTCGACGCAGCCATAGCCGGCTCAAGCGACTACACCGACGCCATCGCCGAGCTGCGCCGCTCGGGGCCGACCGACGCCAAGTCGGCCTACGAGTCCCTCGCCATTGCCGACATCCGCGGGGCGGCCGACATCTTCCGACCCGTCTACGACGAGAGCGGCGGCGACGATGGGTACGTGAGCATGGAGGTTTCCCCCGAGCTTGCCCATGACACGGCCGCCACCGTGGCTGAGGCCAAGCGGCTGTGGGGTGCTGTCGACCGGCTCAACGTGATGGTGAAGGTGCCGGGCACCGAAGAAGGTATCCCCGCGATACAGGAGCTGATCGGTGCCGGCATCAACGTGAACGTCACCTTGCTGTTCGGTCTGGCCGCGTACGAGTCCGCCGCCCAGGCCTACCTGGCCGGCCTCGAGGACCGCCTCGCCGCCGGCGCCGGCATCGCCGGCATCACCTCGGTGGCGAGCATCTTCGTTTCCCGCCTCGACTCGGCGGTCGAGCCCCACCTCGACCGCTCGTATGCGGGCAAGGTGGCCATCGCCAACGCCAAGGTCGTCTACGCCGCCTCCCGCAAGCTGTTCTCGGGCAAACGTTGGAACGCGCTCGCCGAACAAGGAGCCCGCTCCCAGCGCCTGCTGTGGGCGTCGACCAGCACCAAGAACCCGGCCCTGCCCGAACTGCTCTACGTCGAGGCACTCATGGGCCCCGACACCGTCGATACCATGCCGCCAGCCACCTTCGAGGCCTTCGCCGCCCGCGGCAAGGTTCGCCCGGCGCTCGAAGAGGACGTGGAAGGCGCTCACGCCGTCTTGGACAGCCTTTCGGGTCACGGCGTCGAGCTCTCCGAGGTGCTCGACCAGCTGGTGGCCGAAGGGGTAGAGAAGTTCGCCACTGCGTTTCGCGATCTCCTCTCCTCGGTGGAACGCGCCCTGGCCGGCGACGCTGAAAGACCGGAGCCGTGGCGGCTGCGCACGTCGCTGCCGAGGAACCTGGCCGACCAAGTCGACGGGGTCATCGACGAGTGGCGCTCGACCGCCAAGGTGGCCCGGATCTGGGCCCACGACGCAACGGTGTGGACCGGAAAGGGCGAAGACACTTGGCTGAGCTGGCTCTCCGTCGCCCTCGACCAGGCAGCCCACGACCATCGCTTCGACGCGTTGGTGGAAGAGGTACGCGAGGCCCGTTTCGCCGACGCAGTGGTGCTCGGCATGGGGGGATCGAGCCTCTGCCCCGACCTGCTCGCCCACACCTTTCCTGCGAAGACGGGTCTCCCCCGGCTCCTCGTGCTCGATTCGACCGACCCCGAGCAGGTAAAAGCCATGGAGGAGCGCGTCGATCTCGCCCACACGCTGTTCTTCGTGTCCTCCAAATCGGGCACCACCTTGGAGCCCAACATCTTCGCCGCCTACTTCTACGACCGCATGGCCACGGCCGTCGGCGCCGAGGCGGCCGGCTCACATTTCATCGCCATCACCGATCCCGGCTCGCCCCTTCAAACTATGGCCGAGCGACAGGGGTACCGGGCGGTGTTCTTCGGCGTGCCCTCGATCGGCGGCCGCTACTCAGCGCTGTCGGACTTCGGCATGGTGCCCGGCGCGGCCTGCGGCGTCGACGTCGGGCGGCTGTTCTCCTCGGCCGAGAAGATGGCACACGCCTGTGCCCCCTCGGTGCCGGCCGCCCACAACCCCGGCCTCGCTCTCGGGGCGGTCATCGGCACCTGCGTCAACGCCGGACGTGACAAGGTCACCCTCGTCACCTCCCCCGCAGTCGCCCACCTGGGGGCCTGGCTCGAGCAGCTCCTGGCCGAATCGACCGGCAAGGAAGGCAAAGGCGTGGTGCCGGTCGACAGCGAACCGCTCGGCGAGCCTTCGCTCTATGGAGCCGACCGGCTCTTCTGCTCCATCACGCTCGACGGCGACGACGACGCCGAGCAAGCAGCCAAGATCACGGCGCTCGAAGCGGCAGGCCATCCCGTGGTGCGCATCGAGCTGTCCAACCTCTACGACATCGGCGGGGAGCTGTTCCGATGGGAGTTCGCCACCGCGGTAGCCGGCTCGATCATCGGCATCGACCCCTTCGACCAGCCCGACGTCGAAGAGGCCAAGGTCCTCGCACGCCAGCTCACCGACCGCTACGACCAGGAGGGCTCCCTGCCCGAGCTTTCCCCACTGTGGGAAGGCGAAACAATCAAGCTCTACGCCGACGACCGCAACGGCGCCGAGCTGACCCGGGCTGCCAACCCTTCGAATTCGGGAGCCAGCCGCCCCAACCTGGCCGACTACGTCCGGACACATCTCGCACGCGCCAGGACCGGAGACTATGTGGCCTTGCTCGCCTACGTGCAGATGGCCCCCGCGCACGAGGCCGTCCTCACCGAGATGCGGACGCTCATCCGAGACACCCTCCGGGTGGCCACCTGCGTCGGGTTCGGGCCCCGCTTCCAGCACTCCACCGGACAAAGCTACAAGGGCGGCCCCAACACCGGGGTGTTCTTACAGATCACCTGCGACGACCCTGTCGAGGTGGCCGTGCCCGGACACCGCTACAGCTTCGGGGTGGCCAAAGAAGCAGAGGCCCGAAGCGACCTCGACGTACTCGCCGCACGCGGGCGGCGCGCCCTGCGGGTCCATCTCGGCGCCGACGTCACCGCCGGATTGGAGCAGCTTCGCGCCGCGCTCGCCGAGGCCATCGGGACGCCCAGCGGCCGGCAATGAGCGAGCCTCGGGTCGTTCGTCGGGGCAGAGCCGACCTACGTCGGCCACGACGAGTGGGCGCGGCATCTCTTCCCCATGAAGACCCTCGATCAGGGCCTGGCGCTGCGCGGCCGGATCCTCGACCCCTACGAGGTGGCCGGCGCCCCGACCCGGCGCCCGTTCCGTTATCGCGGTCTCGGCACCATGGCCACCGTCGGGCCCGTGTCGCGGTGGGCGACACCTACGGCCTCGAGCCCTCTGGCGTCTGGGGCCAGGCGCCTTGGACCTTTGTTCACATCGCCTTCCTCGTCGGTTGGGGCAACCGGTTCACCACGCACATCCAGTGGCTGTGGGGCCTCTCCGGTCGGCATCGAGGAGAGCGGGTCATCTTGTCCGACAGCCCCATCCGAGCGGTTTCGGCCACCGCCCCCGGTACCGGCAATCCATCGAGTCCAGACCAGTGAGACCACCACAACCACCCCTGAGGAGCAACATGGACGTTCACCAGCTGCTGGGCAAGGAAGCAGACTCCCTGCTCGGCCACACGTGCAAACGGATCCCCAAAGAGTCCCTGATGCTGCCCGGCCCCGACTACATCGACCGAGTGATGACCCAAAGCGACCGGTCGGTCACCGTTCTGCGCAACTTGGCTCACATGTACGACCACGGCCGGCTCGGGGGGAGCGGTTACCTGTCGATCCTGCCTGTCGACCAGGGCGTCGAGCACTCGGGGCGCGGCCAGTTTTGCCCGCAGTCCGGTCGACTTCGATCCTTGCCGTCGTGCTCGTCAAGCTGGCAGGGGCAGGCCAAACTGACCCCCGACTCTGTTGTCGACCCGTCGATCTACACCCCGTCCCTTTAGGAGGCCCTCGTGGCCCGCTGCCGCAGCGACTACTCGAGCTGGCCTCTGCATGAGAGTGGGCGAGGCTCTTGTCGAAGTCCGCAGACCTCACGGTCCGCAATCCTCAAGCGTAGATTCAAAGGAGCATGATGCAGGCGTTGACCGTCACCCCGGGAATGCAGGACTCGTTGCAGTTGCGGGAGGTTCCGGACCCGCTGCCGGGGGAGGGGTCGGTCCTGGTCGAGTCGTTGGCAGTGGGCTTGTGCGGCACCGATCGGGAGATTGTCGCGGGAGCATACGGCCAGGCACCGGCGGGTGAGTCGTTCCTCGTTCTGGGACACGAGAATCTCGGGCGCGTGATGGATGCCCCACGTGGTTCCGGCCTCTCGGAGGGTGACCTGGTCGTGGGGATCGTCCGCCGGCCGGATCCGGTGCCTTGCCCTGCCTGTGCGCGGGGTGAGTGGGACATGTGCCGTAACGGCCAGTACACGGAGCACGGCATCAAGGGTCTGCACGGTTTCGCTCGCGACCGGTGGAGGGCCGACCCGGATGGGCTGGTTCGCCTTGACGCGGGTCTGGCCGATGTCGGGGTCCTGCTCGAGCCGGCGACCATCGTGGCCAAGGCGTGGGAGCAGATCGACAGGATCGGAGTTCGCGCCTTCTTCGAGCCGACAGTGGCTGTTGTCACCGGTGCCGGGCCAGTCGGCCTGCTTGCCGCTCTCCTTGGTGTCCAGCGCGGGCTGGAGGTCCATGTGTTCGACCGGGTCACTGACGGTCCGAAACCGGGCCTGGTCCGCGATCTCGGTGCGATCTACCACACGGACACCCTCACTGGTTCGGGGGTACGCGCGGAGGTGATGGTCGAGTGCACGGGGGTCAGCTCGGTGGTGCTGGAGTCGATGAAGTGCGGTGCGACAGATGCAATCACCTGTCTGACCGGGGTGTCTCGGCCCGGTACCAAAGTGCCGGTTGACATCGGGCTGGTGAACAGGGGTGCGGTTCTGGGTAACGAGGTGATCTTCGGCAGTGTCAACGCCAACCGGCGCCACTATGCGGCGGCGGTGACGGCCCTGGAGCAGGCTGATGCACGCTGGTTGGGGCGGTTGATCACCCGTCGGGTCGTCGTGGCCGACTTCGCCGAGGCTTTCACCCGCCGAAAGGATGATGTGAAGGTTGTGCTCGAGATGAAGGGGCACTGACCTTGGCGAGGATCGAGGACTACGCGATCGTCGGGGATCTGCATACCGCTGCCCTGATCGGCACGGATGGCTCCATCGACTGGCTGTGTCTGCCGCACTTTGACTCCCCGGCCTGCTTCGCCGCGCTGCTCGACTCACCTGATGCCGGCCGGTGGCTGCTGGCCCCGGCATCAGGGGGATCCTGTGCCACCCGTCGATACCGTCCGGGGACCTTGATCCTGGAGACGGAGTGGGAGTCGGCTGACGGGCGCGTGCGGGTCACGGACTTCATGCCGCCTCGCGACGAGGTGGTCGACATCGTCCGGATCGTCGAAGGTCTGAGTGGGGCGGTGCGCATGCGCGGTGAGCTGGCGCTGCGCTTCGACTACGGCCAGGTGGTGCCGTGGGTCCGCCGGGACAAACGGGGGATCCGGGCCGTGGCCGGGCCGGACGCGGCCTACCTGGACACACCGGCCCCGGTGCGGGGCGAGAACCTGCACACCGTCAGCGACTTCACGGTGCATGCGGGGGAGCGGGTGCCCTTCGTGCTGACCTGGACGCCCAGCCATCTGCCCCGTCCCAGGTCGGTGAACCCCGAGAAGGCCTTGCAGGGCACCGAGGAGTTCTGGACAAAGTGGTGCGGAAGGAGCCAGGCTGCGGGTCCCTACAAGGATGCTGTCCAACGCTCCCTGATCACCCTGAAGGCCCTGACCTACGCGCCCACTGGCGGCATCGTGGCCGCTGCGACGACCTCCCTGCCCGAGCAGATCGGTGGGCCACGGAACTGGGACTACCGGTATTGCTGGCTTCGGGATGCGACGCTGACCCTGCAGTCCCTGCTCTCGGCCGGGTATACGGAGGAGGCCGCGGCCTGGAGGGAATGGCTGCTGCGCGCCGTCGCAGGGGACCCGGCGGAGCTGCAGATCATGTATGGCATCTCCGGGCGACGTCGGTTGCCCGAGACCGAGCTGACCTGGCTGGCAGGCTATGAGGGTTCCTTGCCGGTGCGCACCGGCAACGCCGCTGCCGGTCAGCTCCAGCTCGACGTGTGGGGTGAGGTCCTGGACGGTCTCTCTCTGACACGTAACGCCCTGCTCACGGCCGAGGACGACTCCTGGGATCTGCAGACCGCCCTGATGGAGTACCTCGAGGGGGCGTGGGACCAGCCGGACAACGGACTGTGGGAGATGCGCGGGCCGCGCCGGCATTTCACTCACTCGAAGGTCATGGCCTGGGTCGCGGCCGACAGGATGGTCAAAGGGGTCCGCGACTCCGGGCTCCCCGGGCCGGCGGACCGCTGGGCCGCGCTGGCCGAGACGATCCACGCTGAGGTGATGACCCGCGGGTTCAACACCGAGCTGAACACCTTCGTGCAGTCCTACGACAGCACGGACCTCGACGCGAGCCTCCTGCTCATCCCGAGAGTCGGTTTCCTCCCCCCTGACGACGAACGTGTCATCGGCACGATCGAGGCCATCCAGCGGGACCTCACCCAGGATGGTTTCGTCATGCGCTACCGGCCGCAGGACAGCGACGACGGGCTGCCGGGCGGTGAAGGCGTGTTCCTCGCCTGCTCGTTCTGGCTCGTGAACGCACTACAGGGCGCCGGACGAAGGGCCGAGGCTGTCGCACTCTTTGAGAGGCTGCTCAGCCTGCGTAACGATGTCGGACTACTGAGTGAGGAATGGGATCCCCGCACGAACCGGCAGCTGGGCAACACCCCTCAGGCATTCAGCCACTTCGCCCTCATCAACAGCGCCCTGCTGCTCCATCATGGCGGGGCCGAACACAGCAACAGGGAGATCGGCGCGTCGCGCCCGATGCCAGGATCAGGACTTTGACCCCATCTCCCGGGATGGGATTCAAGGCAACAAACCGACTCGACAAGGTCTGAGGTTGGCATCGTCCTGAAAGGCTTCGACGGACTGCTCGAGATCGCCGGCGGTGTCCTGCTGCTCCTGATCAAGCCTCAATACCTGAACCAGCTGGCTTCAACCTTGACGCAGCTGTCGGGGCCAACGGGCGCTACTCGGGCAAGACGGCGTCCTTCATGGTTTCGCCCCGGCCGACAAACCGGCGTTCGTTGTCGCAGTGATCCTGCAGAACCCGATCATCGGCTACTTCGGCGGGTCCACGGCCGGGCCAGTCTTCCGGGACGTCATGACATACGCGTTGCAGAAGTTCTCAGTTCCGCCCACGGGCACCCCGCCGCCGCTCATGCGGCTCAAGTTTGACCAGGCGCCCACCTCGGTGGAGAGGGCTACGGCCGCGCTGCAGGCCTCTCCTCGCTAACGCCCGGCTATCTCGGGCTCGATGATGAACAGGCCCGTCGTCGAGGGGTGTTCGCCTCAACAGGCTCAGGCATGGCTGCGCATGTCGGGAAAGCTCGCCCGGGTCTTGGACTTCACGACATCGCCCATCGGAGCGCTTCGACATAAGCCAGGCAGGTCGCAATGCGGGGGCTCTTGTCCGACTTCGCGCGTGACCGATGCTCGGACGATCGCTTGGATGACATGCCGGGGCGAGCTGACCGGACCCGACCATGCGGGATCAGGGTGTCTCCCCCCGCGAATCGCGTGGCGCTGGTTTCCGTCGCGGTCCCGGTAGCCCAGTTCGCGCTGCGGCCGTGCAGCAGTTGCAAGACGAAGTGGACGAACCACAGGCCGACTGCGGCTACCACCAGCGGCACAAGGGCTGCACGGCGGGGGAGCCGTCGGGCTCAGCGTTCAGTGGGTGACCGTTGTCAGGAAGCTGGTAACGACAGGGAGCGCTGCGGTTGCACCGAACCCGGCGTCCTCCACCAGCACTGCCACCGCGATGTTGCCGCGGAAGGCCGCGAACCAGGCGTCGGTTGGCGGGTTCTTCCCGGTGCCGTGCTCGGCGGTTCCGGTCTTGCCGTAGACGGGAGTCCCTGGCAGGTTCGCGGAGGTGCCGGTTCCTGAGGTGACCACGGCCCGCATCACCTCCCGCAACCCGCTGGCCACGGCAGCCGGCAGTGGGTGGCTGACCGGCGACGCACCCGGGGTGAGGTGGGTTTGGTGCCAGGTGCCGGAGTCGGCCGCAGCGGCGATGGCCGCGATGGCCAGGGGGCTGGTCAGGACGGTCCCCTGACCGATGGCCGAGGCCGCGTAGGCAGTACCCGTGGCGCCGGCCGGGTAGGAGCAGCCATAAGAGGGCACCGGAAGCGGTGCGTGGCCGGTGTTGCAGCCGAGCAGCGTGGCCGCTGCGGCCAGTGTGCCGGTGGGGAGGCTCTCGGCCAGATTGACGAACGAGGTGTTGCAGGACACGGCGAAGGCCCGGAGCAGGGGGATGCTGCCGAAGGACTCACCACCGGCGTTGCGAAGGGTGTAGCCGTTCACGGTGACCGTGGGGGTGCATGAGGTCGGGGTGGCCAGGGTGCGCCCGGACATCAGAGCCGCGGTCAGGGTCACCATCTTGAACGTGCTTCCGGGCGGGTAGCGGCCGAGCAGGGCGCGGGGATAGCCAGCCGGCGTCGAGGACGCCGCGAGGACCGCGCCGGTCCGCGCATCGATCGCCACGAGAGCCGAGGGGTGGCCGGTATGGGCCAGGGCGTGGGCAGCCGCCGCCTGCATCGTGGGATTCACCGTGCTCGACACCGCTACGGGTTTTCGGCCCGCCCACCGGGCCAGAGTCGCCACAGTGTGCCCCGTTGAGTCGACCAACGTCAGGTCCCCCGAAGGCTTCCCGCGCAACGCCGCGTCGCTGGCGGCCTGAAGCCCGCTCTGGCCGATCGGGTCGCCGGGACGCAGGCTCGGGTCGGCCTTTGCCTGTGTCGCGGTGGCGGGCCCCACGGTGCCGACCAGTGCTCTGACATCGGCGCTGACCGGCAGCGGCTGACCATCGCTCCCCAGAACCGCGGCACGTCGAGGCATGGTCCGGGTCACTCGGAAGTGGTCGCCGGCCTTGAAGGCAGGGGCGAGGGCCTGCGGTGACCAGTCGATGAGAGACCGGTCCCCCGCGGCCCGAAGGTGAAGCCTGACGGGGTTACGCCAGGGGCCCAGACCCGGGACCTCGATGGTGATGGTGGCCAGCACGGTGATGAGCTCACCGGACCCCATGGGCGCCCCGAGCTCGACTTTGATCGGTAGCCCCGCGGCCGGTGGCGTCGGCGTTGGGCTTGCGGCCGCGGTGCCGCCAGGTTTCGTGGCGATGCCCAGGGCGAGGTCAACGGAGGCATAGGCCTGGGCGACAGTTGCAGATCCGGTCACCGTCTGGGCTGGTAGCGCGGAAAGGTTGCCGCTGGCCCACGTTCGAAGGAACTGGGCCGCTGCCGCCGAGGCCTGTTGGCGTCGCGTGGTGGCCGCTGACTTGCCGTGTGCGACGACGAAGACGCCCACTCCCAACACCAGGGCGAGGCAGATGAGCCCGACCAGCAGGTACTTGCCCCGAGATGGACGCTTCGATAGCCGGACCCAGCCAGTCGCGGACTCGGCCCGTTCGGGGTTCTGCGAGTTGGTCATTCAGACGAAGGCTCAGCCTCGGTGGCGTGGCACATCACCAGGACGGGGCATGTGGCGTGGGTGATGACGTGCTCCCTGACTGAGCCGGGCAGCATCTCGGTGAGGCCACCATGACCGCTGTTTCCGACGACGAGCAGCTGCGCGCCGACGGAGGCGTCGAGCAGGACCTGGGCCGGGTGCCCCGCGATGACAGCCGAGGAGACCTTCACGCTGTCGGCGCCTGGGGCCCTGTCCACTGCGGTGTCGATGGTCTGCTGTGCCCTGGTGCGCCAGTCGATGTGGGTGGTCATCGGGTCGACCCCGGACAGGGGCGGGTACTCCCAGGCGATCACGGCCTGGACGCCCGTGCCGGTGAGCGCGGCCTGGCCAACGGCCCATGTAAGGGCGTCCAGCGAGCTCGGGGAGCCGTCGACTCCAACAACGATGTGTCCGGGGGTCTTCATAACGCCATACCTACCTTCTGTCGAGTTCTGAGGGGGACATCCCACTTCACCGGTCACGGTGCCCCGGTGGGGATCGTTGTGGGCGGTCACCTGACACCGGGACCGAGGGGGCGCAATCCTGTTCTTGAGTGGGAGGAGACAAGGCGGCCACGGTTACCAGCCGAGCCGGGCGGTGGTGTCGGCGGTCGGGGTGGCTTCGCCGGCGGCTTGGGCGAAGGCGTTGAGCGCCGCGACCACTTCTTGGCGGCCTTCTTGAGGCATCGCGGCGACGATGGCGGCGATCTCGGCCCGCCGTCGTTCGGTGACCTCGCAAACCAGTCGGGCACCTTCGCGGGTCAGGGCGATGAGTACCTCTCGCCGGTCTGCCTTGTTCTCCTCACGGGTCACCAGGTGGGCGGCAATGAGGCGGTCCACCATGCGCATGGCGGTGGAGGAGGTGACGGCGAGTCGTTCGGCGAGCTGGTTGAGTCGGGTGTCTCCGTGGCCCTCCAGGACCACCAGGGTGCGGAACTGGGTGATCGTTACCGCGTCCTCGACATGGGCCAACGATCGGGCGGAGACGCCGACCAGTGCGCGTGAGGCCGTCAGAAGAGCGGAGACCAGCTCGTCGGCGCCCTCGGAGGTGATGGCGTCGTTGCCTGGTGCGGGTGCGGTGATCACGGTGCTCTCCTCGTGTCGTGTTCTGGCCGGTCAGGGTCCGGTCCTCTGGGCGGTATACCGGCGGCTCACTGCTCGGTTGGGTGGGTTGCCAGGATTCTCGGATTTCGTAAGTGACAGCAATTGTTGCATACTGCAAGTCATGAGTCATACTTTGTCACCTCCTGGGCCCGCACCGGTAATCCGTCGAGCCCCCAGGGTGGCAACGCTCGCGTTGCAGCACGGCCGCGCCAGGCTCGCCACCCGGCTGCGATCCTCGAACTCGGGTTTGATGCTGCTCGCTCTGCTCGTCGGCCTGGGGGCCGGTGGTGGGGCGATCGTCTTCCGGTGGCTGATTAGGACTTTCACTCTGCTGCTGTCCGGCCGCGCGGACTACTCCCTGGCCGGCCATGCCGCCCACCCGGGCCTGCCAGGCCTCGGGCGCTGGTTCGTCATCGGCGTGCCGGTTGTTGCCGGGCTGCTGTACGGGCCGCTGGTGCACTTCTTCGCGCGGGAGGCACGCGGTCATGGGGTGCCCGAGGTGATGTTCGCCGTGGCCCGCAAGGGCGGGCGGATCGCGCCGCAGGTCGCCGCGGTCAAGGCGCTGGCCTCGGCCCTGTGTATTGGTGGGGGCGGGTCGGTGGGCCGTGAGGGCCCGATCGTGCAGATCGGCTCGGCGCTGGGCTCCACCCTCGGACGCGTTGTCCGGGTCAGCGAGCCGCGGATGCGCCTGCTCGTGGCGTGCGGGGCGGCCGGAGGAATCGCGGCGACGTTCAACGCCCCGCTGGCCGGTGTCTTCTTCGCGATGGAGCTCATCCTGGCCAACTTCGAGGTGCGCTCGTTCGGCATGATCGTGCTGGCTTCGGTGACCGCCAGCGTCGTCGGGCGCGCAGCGATGGGCAGCGCCCCCTTCCTGAAGCTTCCCAACTTCACCGTGGGCCACCTGTGGGAGTACGCCCTGTTCGCCGTCCTGGGCCTGCTCGGAGGTGTCGCGGGAGTGTTCTTCACCCGGGTGCTGTACGCCATCGAGGATGTCTGCGACGGGCTGTGGCACGGCCCGGAATGGCTGCGTCCCGCCGCCGGTGGCGTCCTGCTCGGCCTGCTGCTCCTGGTCCTGCCGCAGATGTACGGCGTGGGCTACCCGGTCCTGGCCGCCGGAGTCGCCGGCAAGTACACCATCGTCTTCCTGCTCGTGCTCCTGGTCGCCAAGATGTTCGCCACCAGCCTGACCATCGGTATCGGCGGCTCAGGAGGGGTGTTCGCCCCGAGCCTGTTCATCGGGGCCATGCTCGGCTCCGCCTTCGGGCAAATCATGCACATCGTGGCACCCGGGATCGCCGGCCCGGTCGGCGCCTACGGCCTGATCGGGATGGGCGCCGTCTTCGCCGGAGCCGCCCGCGCGCCGATCACCGCCGTCGTCATCATGTTCGAGCTCACCGGCGAATACACGATCATCCTGCCGCTGATGTCAGCCATCGTCCTGGCCACCTTCATCAGCCAACGGCTCGCCCCCAAGGACACCATCTACACCCTCAAGCTGCGCCGGCGGGGAGTCGACCTGAGCTCCCCGGCACAGACCCGCCCCCGCGCCGACACGATCCCCATCTCAGCAGTGATGATCCCCGTGCCCGCCGCCCTCCATGACCGCGACAGTCTGGTGAAGGCCGGCCGAGCCCTGGCCCATTCTCGCCAGGGCGTCCTACCCGTCGTCGACGCCGACGGGGCCTACGCCGGAACGGTCAGCGCCCACTCCGTCGCTGAGGCCCTTGCCGACGGCGAGCACGACGCCGCCCAGGTCGGGCAGGTCACCGACCTTCCCCCAGCACTTCGCTCGGTCGACCCCCTGGACTTCGCGCTACAGGTACTCGACGACGCAGGCGGCGCGGTGCCAGTGCTCGACGCGGACGGGCACCAGGTCGTGGGCTGGCTCACCCACCAAGCCGCCCTCAACGCCCTACGCCCGGCGGCCGCGACAGCATCGGCAGCCACCAATTAACGCCCGGCACCCCGGCACCTTCAGTGCTGAACAGCTCGAATACATCATCCAGACCCTCGAACACAACTGATGAGGCGACGATGGCGGCGGCGGATGGCGTGGGGGCCGTGGTGCCTCATGTCAATGTGCTCGCGAAATGGGATGCGCGTGCCTCACGTAATTTGCTCACGAAACTTGATCCCTGAGGGTGAGGGTCTTGTCTTTGGCGGAGAGGATGAGGGCTTGCTGGATCCGGTTGATGTTCCGGGTCAGGTCGGCCGGGTTGGTCTGGGCGTAGAGCAGCTGTAGTCGGTGTTCGGCGTCGTCGCCCAGGAAGCCGGCCTCCGCGCGCAGCCGCTGGTAGGGGGTCTTGG
>Ga0209585_10000086_pt1 | contig 33810 bp, 28 predicted proteins | sample NGEPerone_FD_185491 | JGI IMG/M metagenome (GOLD analysis project Ga0209585, IMG submission 185491) | Arctic peat soil microbial communities from the Barrow Environmental Observatory site, Barrow, Alaska, USA - NGEE Permafrost154B-one... | ecosystem: Environmental > Terrestrial > Soil >... | reverse complement strand
CTGTCCAAGGAAAGCAAAGCAGAGAGGCCGAAGCCGACGGTGCCTAAGTCACCGTCTGCCTGGAGGCCACGATGCACGCCGACCTCGACACTCTCTGCACGGTCGTTTATTGCACAGCCGACGATCTCTTGCCAGAGGCGCGGCCCAATGCTCGCAGGCGCGTCACCGACGCCGAGATCGTCACCCTCTGCGTGGCCCAGGCGATCATGGGCATCCCCTCCGACCGCAGGTTCCTTGCGACCGCGCGAAGGCAGCTTTGCCACCTCTTTCCCGAGCTGCCATCTAGGCGCGCTCCTCGAAGAAGAGCGCGCCGGCGCGCGGCCGGCCGCAGTGGTCGGTGCACATGCTCTGGCAGTAGCCGCCGATACCCACCATGGCGACGATGTCGCCCTCGGCGACCTCGGGGAAGGCGACGTCCTCCCCGGAGAGGTAGTCCGCCTCGTTGATGTTGCCGGCGACGGTGACTCGCCGGGCTCGACGCCGACGGCCAGGCCGAGGTCGCGGAGTGCCCGGCGAGGATGCCGGCGTAGGCGTCGAGGTCCATCGGCCGCTCGCCTTCGTGCAGCGGCATCCCCAGACCGCCGCCGACGTTGACCTCCCGCAACGGGCAGCTTGCGTCCACGAGCCGGCGCACCAGGCGCGCGCCCTCGCCGAGGGCCTGGTCGAAGACCGGCAGCTCGTCGTCCAGCATCCCGTTCGCCAGGTGGAAGTGCGCCGTGTCGATGGTGAGGCCGTGTCGCGCGGCGCGCGCCACGGCCTCCTCGAGGTCGCGTTCCGAGATGTTCGTGCCGGTGTAGGTGATCTCCTGGGGCAGGAATCCGCACTCCAGGCCGTGGAGCACCTCGCCCGGCGAGCAGGCGTCCAGCCCGATCGCCGCCGGGTCGCCGGGCGGGCCGAGCCGGCGCAGCACGTGCAGGGCCGCAGATGCGCGGAGGGCCTTGAGCGCGAGCCGGACGCGATGGCGTAGACCCGCTCAGCCCAGAGCGTCCTGCAGGGCTCGCGTGACCTCGGCCACGCACTGCAGGCCGTAGACGTGGAGCGGCGTCCCGTGCTCGAGGGCAAGCGCCTCGGCGTCGCGTCCCACGACCAGCAGGCGCCCGCCGGAGACGCTCATCCCCGCGTACTCCCAGGGACGAGAAGGATCGCCGGCGGCCATGCCGGGAGCGTGGCTCAGCGGAAGCACTCCCGGTACGCCGTGACCCCGTACAGGATGAGCCCGTAGATGACGAACAGCGTGAGACTCCAGAGCGGGAACGCGCGGAAGGCCACGAATCAGATGATGAACTCGGCGAGGGCGAACCACACCCAGGCCCAGAAGGACATGTGCTGGATGAGCGCCGCGTCCTCGCGGAAGACATCCGGCCTGCTCAGCGCCGCGATGCCGGCAATGACGTTGAAGGCGCCGGCGACGATGAAGAACAGGCCGACGAACTCGATTCAGCCGCGGCCCTCGCCGGGCTCATGCGCACGTGTCATCTACACTCCTCCGTCGTGTCGATCCGGGTTCTGGCCGCGGGCGCGCCCGAGCGCCGAGCCGCCCAGCCAGGCGCGCAGGCTGGCCTCCACGGCCTCGCGGCCGCGCTCGACGCGCGCGTCGAAGCGCACCGGGCGCTCGCGCACGGCCTGCAGCTGCGGCGGCACCGTGGCGCCCGGCGCCAGCTCGGTGACGACGTCGAGCAGGCCGATGTCGTGGCCGGCGCCGGGGATCGGCGCGCCGGCCGGCACGCCGCGCAGTCCGCGAACCACGTCGACGGCGAACTTGCTCCAGTGCGCAGTGCTCACGATCAGCACGGGAGCCCCATCGTCGCCGAGATCCCCGGCCACCTTCCACGCCACCGCGGTGTGCGGGTCCATCAGGTAGCCGTGTTCGCGCTGCACCTCGCCGATGGTGTGCAGGCAGGTGTCGTTGTCGACCCAGGCGCCGGTGAACTCGGCGGTCAGTTTCTCGCGTGTCGCAACGTCGACCTCAAATCGCCCGGTCTCCTTGAGACCTGTCATCCACCGGCGGATCAGGGCGGCGTCGCCGCAGAGGTGATACAGGAGGCGCTCGAGGTTCGACGAGATGAGGATGTCCATGCTCGGCGACGGCGTCTTGACGAGGCTGCGGACGGAGATGTCGTAGACACCCGTGGCGATGAAGTCGGCGAGCACCTTGTTGGCGTTGCTGGCGCAGAGCAGGCGGCCCAGCGGCGCGCCCATGCGCTTGGCGTAGTAAGCGGCGAGGATGTTGCCGAAGTTGCCCGTGGGCACGCAGACGTCGAGCCGGTCGCCGGCGGCCACGGCGCCGCGCGCGACCATGTCCGCGTAGGCGCTCAGGTAGTAGACGATCTGGGGCATGAGGCGGCCCCAGTTGATGGAGTTCGCCGAGGAGAGCGACAGGCGGTGCCGGCCGGCCAGCTCGTCGGCGAAAGCCGCGTCGTCGAAGACCGCCTTCACGGCGTTCTGGCAGGCGTCGAAGTCGCCGTCCAGGCGGAAGACGGTGAGGTTGCCGCCCGGCTGAGTGACCATCTGCAGCTCCTGCAGGGCTGAGACGCCGGCGTCCGGGTAGTACACGCAGATCTTGGTGTGGGCGCGATCGGCGAAGCCGCTGAGCGCCGCCACGCCGGTGTCGCCGCTGGTCGCGACGAGGATGAGGTAGTCGAGCTCGGTGGTGCCGCTCGCGTGCGCCTGCTCGAGCGCCTGGCTGAAGAACAGCGGCATGCACTGCAGCGCCATGTCCTTGAAGGCCAGCGTGGGGCCGTGCCAAAGCTCCAGCACGTGGCGTCCCGGGGCGGCTTCGCGCACCGGGGCGACGGCCGGGTCGGCGAAGTTGCTCCCGTAGGCCGCCGCGGCGATCTCGCGCGTGCGCGCGGCGCAGACGTCGAGGCCAAAGGCTTCGTACACCCGCGCCGCGCGCTTGCGATACGGCAGCGCCGCCAGTGCGACGATCTCCTCGATCTGGAACTGCGGCAGCCGCTCGGGCACGAACAGTCCGCCGCCGGGGGCGATGCCCTCGAGAAGGGCTTCGCAGAAGGTGCGTGGCCGGTCGATGAAGCCGCGGGTGTCGGTGTAGGTGATCATGCGCCGCGGATTCTACCGCATGGTGGCTGGGCGCCGTCGACGCGGGATACTTGACATTCGCGAACGACACGTTACGATATATCGTGTTACAGCGTTACACGAAAGGAATCACATGAATAGATCGACAGAACACACCGGCCGCTGCGGCGGCTATGGCCCGCACGGCCACGGCCGCGGGCCCTGGTCGCGGGCGCGACGTGGCAATGTACGAGCCGCCATCCTCAGCGTCCTGGCCGAACAGCCTATGCACGGCTACCAGATCATGGAGCAACTCGAGGAGCGGAGCGGCGGCATGTGGCGTCCCAGCCCCGGCTCGGTCTACCCGACCCTGCAGTTGCTCGAGGATCAAGGCTTCATCAAGGGCGAGGAGGTCGAGGGGCGCCGCGTGTTTGCGCTCACCGAGGCCGGCAAGGCCGAGGCCGAGGCCAGCAAGGAGCGCCACGGCGCGCCGTGGGAGAGTTCCGAGCACGGCGATCAAGGCCCGCGCTTCAAGCTCCGCAAGGCGGTCTTCCAGATCGGTGCGGCCGTCAAGCAGGTCGGCACGACCGGCTCGTCGGAGCAGGTCGACAAGACGCTCGAGATCCTCGCCGAGACGCGCAAGCGCCTCTACGTACTACTCGCCGAAGGCGACTGAGCGCCCGGCGGCCCGAGCCGTCGTCAGAGTGGGCGACCCGAATGCGCAAGGTCGCGGCGCCCGGCGCGCTCGACCGCGCGCCGCACGTCGGCGACGGCCTGCTCGGCGGTCATCGCGACCCCCGCTTGTTCAACGCGTGGTCGAGAGCCATCTTGAGATCGGCGGCGTGCCGCCACCCTGGGCGTGGCGACGCGAGGTCGACGCTGTCCAGGATCGCGTCGCCGTGGACCTCCGGGCTGCCGGCGACGCTCAGCATGTGCTCCCTGGCGGCGCGGCCCATCTCGTGCCGGCGCGTCTCATCGGCCAGAAGCGTGCGGATCGCGCCGACCAGCGCCGCTCGATCGTCGCCCGCGACGACAAGCCCGGTCTCGCCGGGCTTCACGTGCTCTGCCGGGCCGCCGCGGTCGCTGACGATCACCGGCAGGCCCGCGGCCTGTGCCTCGAGCACCACCAGCCCGCTCGTGTCGGTGCTGCTGGGGAAGACGAAGAGGTCGCTGGACGCATAGACGGCCGCCAGCTCGTCCTGCGACACGAAGCCGAGGAAGCTGGCCGGGTACCCGGCCAGCAGGCGCTGCATGTCAGCCCTGTACGGCCCGTCGCCGGCGATCAGCAGGTGCGCCGCCGCGCCGCCATCGATGACATCGCGGAACGCCTCCGCCAGAAGATCAACGCTCTTCTCGCGCGAGACCCGGCCGACGTAGACGAGCACCGGCTCGCCGTCGCGGCAGTGACGGGCGCGCAGGCTTTCGTCGCGGCGCTCCGGCGCGAAGAGCTCATCGTCCACCCAGCGCGGCAGGACGCGCACGCGTCCCGGGTCGAGGCCGCGCGCCACGAGTTCGCGGGCGGTCGTCCGCGACGGCACCAGCACCTGGTCGAGCATCCCGTAGAACCACATCGTGTACCGCCAGGCGTTCCTCTGCACGACGGAACCGGGGCAGAGGCGCTCGGCGTAACGCGCCAGGTCGGTGTGGAAGGTCCCGGTGACAGGCAGATGGAGCAGCTTGGCGGCGAGGAGGGCCAGCAGGCCCATGCCGCTGGCGGTGCTGGCGTGGACGGCGGTGAACGCGTGCTCCTCGAGGTAGTCAAGGATCTCGACGATGGGAGGGACGGTGAACCCGTAGGCGGGGTTGGCCGACAGAGGGCGCCAGGCGGTCGCGCGGAAGTTCAGCGCGCCGTCGCGCGGGCCGGTGGGCTCCGGGGTCGAGGTGATGATCTCCAGCTCGACCCGACGCTCCGCCGCCGTTTGCGCCAGCCTGCGGATGCTCAGCGACACGCCGTCGACCTGGGCGAACGCGTCGGTGAAGACGGCTATCCTGGGCGCCGCCACGCCGCCGCCCAGGAAATGGCGGCGCAGCTGTTGCTGGGAGGCGCGATCGCGGCTCTGCACGCTCCAGGAGATGAAGTACGGCAACTCGAGGAAGTGGACCATGAAAACGGCATAGGCGGATCGCAGTCGCTGCTTGAAGCCCGTCCGCGTGGCCGGGTCCATCAGGGGCTGCAGGTGCAGGCTCACGACGTCGTCGGCCAGGCGCTGCGCCACCGTGAAGATGCGCCGGTTGAGCTCCCGGGCGTCCACCGCGTTGAGGCCGTCAGGGCCGCTGATCAGGGTGCCGATCTCGCGCTCCAGGAGCGCTTCCCAGGCAGGTCCGCGGCCATCGCCCTCCCGGTACAGGCCCGGGGCGATGCTCCGCACGCCGCGTACCGTCTTCTCGAGCAGCGGCACGTCGCGGCCGATGCGCCCGAAGCCTTTGCGCAGCAGCTTGAGGGCGCGCTTGCGCGGCGCCGCCTCGTCGAGGCGCAGGATCCGGCGGATGTGCCAGAAAGAGGCGGCGTAGATGGCGTGCGCCAGCAGGCGTGCGTCTCCGTCCGCGCCGGCGGGCTCGCAGTCGCCGCGGGCGACGGCGGCGAGGAAGCCCCCCACGGTGCCGTCGGCGTCGGCGACCGTGTGGGCGCCGGCCACGAACAGGCCGCTGTGGTCGTCGGAGCCGCCGGTGAGCGCCTTGCGCCAGGGGGTCTCGCCGTGCGGCTCGATGGCCTGGCGCGCCGCCATCGCCGCGAGGCGCTCCGGTGTGAGCGCCGCCACGATGTCGCGCAGCAAGCCGTTACAGCGCGACACGCGGGAGCCGTTGCGGCCCTCGAGCACGTTGAACAGCAGCAGGAGCTTCTCCACGGTGTCGGCCGTCATCGTGCCGCTCATGTCGAACAGCGGGTGGGCCAGGACGTGCGCCACGCCGGCCTCGCGCAGGCAGGCCACGAGGTCGTAGATCGAAGCGCGGGCGCGGGAGGCGGCGGCGAACGTAGCCTCGTCGATGCCCAGCGCCAGCACGTGGAACTTGCCGCCGGCGTCGGGAAACCAGGTGTCGAACTCACAGCTCAGGAAGGTGCCGGGAAGGTGGGCGATGGCCAGCGACCCGTCCAGCGTGTTGTGGTCGGTGATGGTGACGTAGTCCATGCCCCGCGCCTTGGCGGCCGCGTACACCTCGAGCGGATCGGTGTACGACTCGCGGCCGTGCAGGGCGCGGATGCCCGGGTTGGTCGGGTCGTCCGAGCAGCTGGAATGGACGTGCAGGTCGGCCCGGTAGTTCGTGCTGGCGGCAGTCACGCTCTCACTGTACCGCACGCCGGGCCGGGCCGCCGCCGGCGTTGCGTTCGGGCGTGGTTCGGGTTAGTCTCTGCGTCATGAGCGCCATCCGACACGTTATCCTCAGCGCCATCGGCACGGATCGGCCCGGCCTGGTCGACGAAGTCACGCGCTACGTTCTGGAGCGCGGCGGCAACCTCGAGGACAGCCGCATGGTCAATCTGCACGGTCAGTTCGCCATGATGATGCTGGTCACCGGCCCCGACGAAGTGATGGGCCGGCTTCAGGACGGCCTGGGCACCCTCAAGCGCCAGACCCTCGTGCACGCCGAACTGCACTCGGCCGACATGGGCCCCGGCGGCACCTCCGCGAAGGCCATGCCGTACCGTCTCAACACGTGGGCCATGGACCATCCGGGGCTCATGCAGTCGATCGCCCACCTGCTGGGCGAGCTCGGCGTGAACATCGAGAGCGCGGACACCTCGCTGCGGCCGGCGCCCTACACCAACACCCCGCTCTTCGAGATGGAGCTCATCGTCTCGCTTCCCGCGCTGACGCCGGTGGCCGGGCTGCGCGAGGCTCTCGGGCGGCAGTGCGACGAGCTCAACATCGACTGGCAGCTGACGGCGCTCTAGCTACTCCGCGCCGCTGCTCACTCCACTTCGCTCTGCCCAAGCACTCGCGCCGCCTCGTCGACGGCGAACTCCGGCCAGGGTGCCGGCCGGCCGCGCTCCAGAGCGGTCACGCCGGCGCCCGGCTCGCCGACCTCCCCGATCTCGACGGCCTCGATGAGGGCGTCGTGCAGCGCCATCGCCACGGCCTCGGCCTCTGAGGGGCGGCAGCAGATCAGCAGGCTGCCCGAAGCGATCAGGCCTAGCGGGTCGGCTCCGAGCAGCTCGCAGATCCGCGTGGTCTCGGGGAACACCGGGATGCGCTCCAGGTGGACGGTGATCCCGTGATGGCAGGCCACGACCAGCTCACGAAGGGCGGTGGCAAGACCGCCCTCGGTGACGTCGTGCAGGGCGCGCACGCCGGCGAAGCGCGCGGCGATGCGCGCCTCGGGCACGATGCTCAGGCGGTCCAGCAGGCTTCGGCAGTCGTCGAGCTCAGAGTCGTTCATGCCGAGAGCGCGGAGGCGCTCGCCCAGATCCCGGGCGAGCAGCGCCGTGCCTTCCGCGGCGAGCTCCTTGGTGAGGATGACCTTGTCGCCGGGCAACGCCTCGCGCTTGTCGCGCAGGTCCGCGCGGCGCACGACGCCGAGCATGGTGGCCGAGACCACGGGGCGGCTCACGACGTCGCTGACCTCGGTGTGGCCGCCGACGAGGACGACGTTCTCCGCTGCCGCGGTGGCAGAGACGTCGTCCAGCAGCGCCAGTGCCTGCGACGGGGTCGTACCAGCCGGGAGCAGGACGGTGGTGAGCAGCCAGCGAGGCTCGCCGCCTGAGGCGGCGATGTCGTTGGCATTGACGACCACGGCGTAGCGCCCCAGGTCGCTGCCGGCGAGGGTGATGGGGTCGCCGTGGGCGACCAGGACCTCGACGCCCGTCATGTCGAGGGCGCTGACGTCTTCCCCAACCGCGGCCGGGAGGAGCACTGCGGGGTCGCCGCCCGCCAAGCTCTTCAGATGGCGGCTCAGGAGCTCGTTGGGGAGCTTGCCCCGAGGCAGGGGCAGGCCGAGCTTCACGACTGCGTCGAGCTCGGCCAGGCTGTGCACCACGAAGTCGCAGGCTGCGCCGTCGGGGCAGCCCGGGCCATCGCCGGCGGCCGAGCCGGCGCCGTTGGTGAGGTAAACGGTCACGGCGCCGGCGGCGCGCCCGGCCTGCATGTCGAGCAGGTAGTCGCCGACGACCAGCGTCTCCTCGGCGGCGACCCCCATGGCCGCGGCTGCCCGCGACACCCCGTCGGGGGAGGGCTGGGGCGCCACGGCGTCGTCGCGGGTGATCAGGACGTCGAAGCCGTCCGCACCGTGAAGGGTGAAGCGCTCCAGCGCCTTGTCCACGGCGAGCCGGCCGTTGCGCGTGAGCACTCCGAGCCGCAGGCCCAGCGCGCGCAGGCGCCGCAGAAGGTCCTCCGCCCCTTCGTTGGCTGCGGATCCGGCGGCGCCGACGAGTTCAAAGCGCTCCAGCGCCGACAGCGCTGCCTCGCGCTGCGCGCCGGCGGGCAGCGCCTCGATCCACTCCAGCACGAGGCGGTCGGGTGGACAGCCGACCTCGCGCTTCAAGGCGGCGAAATCGAGCGCGCCGGGTCGCGTGAGGGTGCCGTCAAAGTCGAAGAGTACGGCCCGCAGCCGAAACGCCCTCGGGCGGCTTGCTGCCCCGCGACTCTGCATCCAGGCACTCCCTTCAACGGTGCCGACTGCGCCTAGCTTATCCTTGGGAGACCCGTCGGCGACGCCGTTCGCGATCCCCAACTCCGCGCAGGCGCGCCCACCCCTGCGTCTGGTGGTCCAACTGAGCACGTGGTCGAGGGCCAGGATCTGGAGGCCACGCACGACCCCATGACGCGGCGGAGCCCGCCGCCGTCACTTGGCCGTATAGGCCTTGAGGCACACGTTGGCCTCGCTCAGGCCCTGGTAGTCGGTGAGGTCCCACCAGCGCGCGGAACCGGGCCTGATGAAGCTCTGGCCGGGGGAGGCCGAAGCCTTGGTGGAGTACCCGCGAAGCGGCTTCTCCAGGGGCATCGGCTTCGCTCCCGGCGTGGTCAGCCGCACGGCGACGACGAACCGGTGGTTCCGCTGCAGGCTCATCGCCGAGGGCAGATCGACCGTATGGTACCCGGGCAGCGCCAGCGTGCCCGAGGTGTACCTGGTCAGGGAGCGCAGCGACGGCCCCGCGTACACTCTGTAGGTGCAGTCGCCGGCCGTGGCGTAGAAGCCGACGGCCACGAGCCGCTCGTTCGCCCGCGCCGTGTACCTGTTGGCTATGGAAGCCGTCGACGGGTCTTTGGCGCCACTGAACGCCCGGGCCTGTACGAGGCCCAGCTTGTCGTACTGATACTCGCGCTGGTAGATGCCGAGGTCGAGGTCGTCAACGCGTGCGTATGAGGTGCAGTCGCCGAAGGCGAAGTCGCGGTTGTAGTAGGAGGCATAGAAGTACCCGCCGTCGCCCCAGCCGCTGCCCCAACTGTTGCGTACGATGAAGGCTCCGTCGCCGGGCGGGGCGACGGTGAAGTTGCTCGCGCTGTAGGTGTCGTCCCAGCCCACGATGCACACGCCGTGGTTCTCGTAGGCCTTCCGGCCGGCGCCATAGTACGCGGAAGTGTCGCCTTTGTACGAGCCGTCGCCCCAGTACATGCCGACGCTGAGGGCGCCGTAGTCGATCACCATCTGTTTGAGCAGGTCGTTGTCATACACGCTGGCGCGGCCCGGAAGCATGACCACATCCTGCACGCGTTTGCGCGTGACGTTGGTGCGCGGCGGCACTTTGGAGGGGTAGGGGTCGTCGCGTTCGTTCACCGGACCCGCCCAGCGCGCGAAGTAGGCCACCGCCATGGCGTCGTAGCCGCCGGCCCAATACCGGCCGATCGTGTACCCGTCCTGGTCGAAGAAGGGTCCGAAGCCGCCTCGCGTGACGAGGTTGGCCTCGCTGAAGTCGCTCGGTTCGGCGGGTCCTGCGCTGAGCAGGCGGGATTCGAGGGCGCCGATGTTGGCGAACGCCCAGCAGGTGCCGTATTGACGCTGATCCTTGACGGGCGAGAGGCGCCCCTCCGCGCGCAGATCGTACTGCGCCGGCAGCGCCGTCGCCCGTTGCGCGAGCCGCGTGCCGGATGCGGTACCGAGGCGCATCTCGACGGGGTCGGAAAGCCGGCCAAGGCCGGTCGCGGCGGGGCCGGAGGGCGCCTCCGCGGAGGCTGCGGACGGCTGCGCCGGCTGGAGCGCGGGCATGGCCGTGCAGGGTGGGGCCGCCACCATGGCGCCGAGCGCGACCAGTACCAGGGCGAGCGCCGTCGCCTGAACGGTCTTCATCATGTAGACCTCTTGCCGATGCGCATGACGACCTTCGCTTTCGGCCACGGGGATTCGGCCGGTGCTTCCCAGTGTAGTGCCTTTATCGGCAACGCGCCTCCCGGGCTGAACCCTAGCGGCGCCGGGCGGCAACGAGAGCGTGAACTACATCAGCGCCAAGGCGCTGAGCAATGGCGGCCGTTTAGGCGACCCCAACCAAGGCGACTTCGCCTACGCCTACAGCGATCAGAACACCCCCCATGGTCTGGTTGGCCGGATGGCCAAGGATCAGATCTTCGTCTTGCAGCCACTGCAATAGGCGCCTTGGCGCGACGCGGCGGAGCCCCACCTTCCCCCATGGCTCCGCCGCATTCTCACTGTCGTACTAGGTCAAACACCGGTTTTCCCAGGGTAGTAGCACATCGACACCGTGCAACGACCCCAGGCCTCGGGTACATCTTGGAGGGGAAGATGGCGAGTATGTCACTGACCGCTGAGGAACTGCAGGGCCGTGCGTTGCCGGACGAGAACGGCCGCGACAGGGGCGCGATCACGATCTGTACGTAGACGACGACGGCCGGTCGCACTGGCTCCTGGTCGACACGGGCTTCTTCCCGAACTTCTTCAGCGTGATCCCGGTCACCGACGTGCTGGTCGCGGACCGCGGCCTCGAGGTCCATGACAACATGGAGAAGCTCACCGGCGCGCCGAACAACATGAAGGACCGGGACTACGCCAAGCACCGGGAGGGTCTGCTCTACGACTACTACCGCCTGGAGGCGCCCGACTCGGCCGTCGAGGCCGCGAACCGCGGCCCTGAGGGCAAGGTCTTTCTGCCGCCCAGCCAGCTGTGCAAGTTCTCCACGTTGTCGTGCGAGAACGACCCGACCGAGTTCAACGCCGAATAGCAGGGCCGAGAATCGGCCCCGGTACCAGCTCTCAGTCGGCCGGCACGGCGCCGCCGGCGGCCGCCTCCGCGGCCGGCGGGCCTTTTGGCCGGCACGCCGGCTTGAAGATCAGGTAGGCGATCGGACCGGTGAGCACGCCGGCGAGGCCGCCGACAAGCCAGTCCATGCCGTTCGTGAACAGGGCGATGATGGCGATGGCGATCGCCGGCGCACAGATGAGCGTGAGCACCGCCGTGTGGCCCAATACCTTGAACGGGCGCTCCAGTCCGGGCTCGCTGACGCGCAGGCGGATCGCGGCGATGAAGATGAGGATGTAGTAGAACATCATCAGGAAGACGTCGATCACGATCAGGGTCTGGAACCCCCAGCGCACGAGCAGCGCGTTGACTACCGCCAGGAAGACGATCGAGACCCACGGCGAGCCGTACTTGGCGTGGGTCCTGGTGAGCGCCCGCGGCAGCAGGTTGTCGGCGGCCATCGCGTAGGCCGGTCGGGCGCCCTGGGCCAGGTACTCCTGGTAGAGGGCGAGGTTGCTCACCACGGCGGCGACGAGCATGGCGATGCCCAGGGTGCTGCCGCCGAGCACCTTGGCGATCTCGACGAAGGAGATGCCGCCCTCGGTGGTCCACTCGTCCCAGCGGCCGACGCCGGCGAGGGCGGCGAGCGTCGGCACGAAGTACGAGACGATGACCAGAGGCATGGCGATCATGATTCCGCGGGGGATCAGCCGGCGCGGGTTCTCGACCTCGCCGGCCAGCACCGACATGGAGTCGTAGCCCGAGTACATCCACATGCCCACGGCGAGGGCGTAGCCGATGCTTGTCCAGATCCCCTGGCCGGGGAAGGAGAAGGGCTCCCAAGGCACACCGTGCCACTTCGCGAAGCCGATCACCGTCATCGCCGCGAATGGCACCAGGATGATGATCGTCATGATGATCGAGCTGATCGCGATCACGTTGAGTCCGCGGATGTTGAGGTAGGCGAGCACGGTGATGATCGCGACCCCGATCAGCCAGGCGGTGTTGTCGCCGAGGTGCAGCCAGCCCTGCAGGTAGCCGATGATGAGTGCGATGTACACGGCCGAGTCGACGAACGTCGTGAGCCACGACCACCAGCCGGCCTGAAAGCCCCAGTACTCGCCCAGGCCGCGCTTGACCCACACGTAGTAGCCGCCCTCCTCGGGGATCGCCGAGCCCAGCTCGGCGCACACGAGCCCCATGGGCAGGGCCCACACGATGGGCAGGACCAGGAGCAGGACCAGGGTGATGCCGGGGCCACTCCACCCCACCATGTCCTCGAGGCCGAAGGCGCCGGAGGACACGAAGACGAAGATGATGACGACCACGGTGGCGAGCCGCATCCTGACGCGGCGGAGTTGCCCTCCCATACGTTCCCCCTGTGCGTACGGTGGCGAAGCATCGATTACACGATGAATGCTGCCACCAGGAGAGGTGACACGCCAGAGCCCGTTCCTCATCAAAGTTGCGCCGCGGAGGAGGGATTGCTGGTCGTTGTTGGTCATCCAGCCGGGAGCGAGTTGACGCGGTATCCACGGCCGCCCTGCTGTCGGGCCATGGGTCCCAGCGTCTGCACCTTCATCTCGTACCGTCGGCCGCGCGGCTGGACCGGCAGCGCCGTCGGACCCGCGATCCCTCCTGACGCGGCCTGATCGGCCCGCGCCCTGCCCGGCCGTACCGGCTCGGCGACACGTCGGCCACCTGGGAGGGTGGAACCCATGACCCCGATCTTCAGCGACACAGCACCCCGCAGCGACAGGCGTTGGCCGACGCCGGCTACCTGTTCCACTACTACCGGCTTACGGAAGACCAGCGCATCCTCTGCGGTGGCTGGGACGCCTTCTACTCTTGCGGCAACCGCATCGCGAGGGATCTCGAAGAGCGCCCCGATGTGCACGCCAAGCTGGCGGAGCACTTCTTCACCACGTTGCCCCAGCTCGAAGGGGTCCGCTTCACGCACCGCGGGGCCGGGGTCATCGGCACCTGTTCGCGGCTCTGCGCCTTCTGGGGCACAGCCGTGGACGGCCGCGTCTCGTACTCGCTGGGCTACATGGGCCTGGGCGTCGCCGCCTCGCGCTTCGGCGCCCAGGTGGCTCTCGACCTCGTGGGGGGCGCGCCGACCGAGCTCACGCAGCTCCAGATGGTGCGCTCGCGGCCGCTGCCGTTCCCGCCCGAGCCGCTGCGCCTGCCGCTCATCGAGATCACGCGCCGGTCCACCGAGCACGCCGAACTCCACGGTGGGCGGCGCAACTTGTGGCTGCGCACGCTCGACCGCTTGGCTTGGGCTTCGAGTCCCAGCCGAAGAGCTCCTCGTCCGCCTCGACGAAGATCACGGTGTCTCCGGTCGGTGTCGGCCGAGACTGGGATCGAATGGAGGCGCAGGCAATCATCGAGCGTTCGTTCAGTCCTTGAACGATGCTTTGCCTCGCGGTGGCGAACGAGTACAGTTGCTGCGGGAAAGGCCGGCGGGCGTTCAGTCAGGTTCCGCGCGTCCCGCGCGGTTCGCCGGTCAAGGTGGGGAGGGAAGCGGTATGAGGCGCGAGGAGTGGGCGCGGATCCGCCGGCGCGAGATGCTGGCCGCCTACTACGAAGTCCTCCTCGTGGAAGGGCTCCAGGGTGCGTCCGTCGCCAAGATAGCCAAGCGCATCGACGCACCGCCCAGCCTGCTCATCTACTACTTCGGCACCAAGGAACAGATGACCATCGAGCTTGTCGACTACCTGCTCGAGCGCTATCACGAGACCTACGGCGCCCTGCTGCAGAGCATCGCCGACCCGCTCGAGCGGCTGCGCGCCATCGTCGATTACCTCTTCAGCGTCGAGTACCATCAGCTGCTCGACGAGCGCGCCTTCTATGCCCTTTTCTACGTCAGCCTCACCCACTCCACCGTGCGCCGCGCCTTCGCCAGGGTCTACCAGGAGTCGCTCGCGCTGATCGAGAAGACGCTTCGCGAATGCATGGACGCAGGCCGCGTCGCGCTCGATGACCCTCACGAGCTGGCCGTGACGCTGACGGCTCTGGAGGAGGGCTACGCCTTTCTGATCGGAGGCGGCGCCGATGAGGAGGCCCGGGCCGAGATCGGTGTCGCGCTCAGGAAGCGCGCGCTGCAGCTGCTCGGCCTTCCCGCCTGACCCCGCCGGCGCGGCCTTCCGGCCGGCCCGACGCGGCTGTGTGGCGATACGGCGCGGAACGCTCGGCCGGCTGGCCGAACCACGCTCACGCCTTCTCGGCGATCATCGGCAAGGGCACGCTGCCCAAGACCGTGAATGCGGCGGAGCAGCGCGTGACCAAGTGCGTGCAGCTCGCCGTCGGTGAGACTCTCCCGGTCGAGCTGCCTGTCAACCCGGACAGCGGCTACGCCTGGACGGTCTCCCCTCTGGCGGTCGACGGCGTGATCGAGCCGGTCGGCGACGTGAGCTTCGCGCCGGAGACCGACGCTATGCGCTCGCCCGCCTGCGTGGTCACATCGCGCCGCGCCGCGGCCTCTCTTGGCAGTCCGGGGAGCCGGCAGGGTTCAGTTCAGCCCGAAGCGGTGCATGTCGGCTTCGTCGGCGCCGAAGTAGTGCGCCGTCTCGTGCAGCACGGTGATGCGGATCTGCTCGGCCAGGTCGTCCTCGTCCGCGGTCTCGCGTTCCAGGTTGCGCTGAAAGAGATGGATGAGGCCGGGCCCGGGTCCCGACCCCAGCACGGACTGGTCGGGCATGGCGATGCCGTGGAACAGGCCCAAGGTGCGCGGGTCGAGGCCCTCGAGGACGAGAGCCTCCGAGGGCCGGTCCTCGACGAATATGGGCACGTTGTGGAGGTGGGCGAGGATCTCGGGCGGCAGCTCGTCGAGCGCCGCCGCGGCGATGCGCTCGAACTCGGTCGCGCTCATCAGCGGTTCGGGCTCGTCGCCGGCGGCGTCGAGCCGCAGCACGGCGAGCCACTCCTTGACCATGCCCTTGCGGTCGCCCTTGTCGTCGCAGGCGTGGCCGAGCAGATGGCGGGCGTCGGCTTCTTCGAGGATGTCGAGTACGGGGCCGGCGAGCAGCTCGCGCAGCAGGCGCGCGGCTTCGCCGGGTTCGTCGTAGTCGAGGTACACCTCGGCCGAACCGAGCCAGGGCTCGGGGTCGGCCGGCTCGGCTTCGCTCCAGCGCCGATAGGCGTTCAGGGCCGCCTCGGGGTCGTTCCCGGTGATGGCGAGCTCGGCCTCGACCTCGAGCACGGCGGGGTCGTCGGGGGCCGCCGCGCGGGCGCTCGCGAGCGCCCGCGCGGCGGCCTTGAGGTCGTCGTCCTCGAGGGCGTCCAGGGCTTCGTCGAGGTAGCGCTGCACCTCGGGGTCGAGTCGTGCGTCGTCATCCATGGTCGTCACTATACCCGCTGCGCGCCGGTGGCCGCAGGTCTGCCGGCGTGGCCCGGCCGTTCAGTCTCGTCACACCGACGGCACGGTGCGCGTGCGAAAGGATGCGAGCCTCTGCCTGACGGCGACGCGGGAGAGAGAATGGTGATCGCGTGACGACCGATGTCGGTCATCGCAGGTGCATCTTCGACACGCACGTGCACATCTTCCCCGACAAGGTCGTCGCCGCGGCGCTGCCGGCGCTGCAGGAGAAGTCCAGTGTGGAGCCGCGGGTCGACGGCACGCTTCAAGGCCTGCTGGCGGCGATGAAGCAGAACGGTGTCACCCGCTCCGTGGTACAGCCGGTGGGGCGACGCGGCCGCAGAGCGTGGCGGCGGTCAACGACTGGGCCGCCGCCCTGCCGGCCGGCCGCGTGCTCGCCTTTGGCGCGATGCACCCTGGCCACCCCGATCCAGGGGCTGAGATCGCGCGCCTGGCAGCGCTCGGGCTGCGCGGCGTCAAGCTGCATTCGGAGTTCCAGGCGTTCCATCCCGACGACGATCGCATGGCGCCCATCTACGAGCCCGCGCTCGCGCACGGCGTGGTCATCGTCTTCCACGCCGCGGAGCTTCGTGCGTGTGCGCGACGCGTATCCCGAGCTCACCGTGGTGCTCGCGCACATGGGCGGCTGGAAGCAGTGGGACGAGATCCTCGAGGCCCTCGCCGGGCGCCGATCGCGCCTGCGCGTTGCCGCCCGGGCCACCCATCGTCCCGCCGTTCGTCGTGTCGCGGGCGCATTGTATACTGGAAAAGCCTGACAGGGAGGTGAGACCGTGAGCTACTCATATCAGCCCAAGGATCCGAAAGCGAAGCTGCGCGAGGTCGTCTTCAAGTACGTCTCGGCGATGCGTATCGCCGGTCGCGTCCCCAATTGCGCCGTCTTCTTCGGCGGGAGCAGCGCGGAGGCGAACGCGCCTCACACGCACGGCTACCTCGTGCTCGACCGCCGGCCCGAAGCGCGCGGCGCGCGCTGCCTATTTCTTGAGGACGGCGACGTGCTACACGCTCCCGGGGAGAGCTGGCTGGAGGAGACCAACGACGAGCTCGTGACCCTCCTCGCCAAGTCGCTGGCGGATGCCCGCATGGGCGGTTCGGGCTGGCTGGAGGATGCGGACGGGTCTCAGGAGTCTCAGGAGGCTCGGGAGGCTCGGGAGGCTCAGGAGGTTCAGGAGCGGGTGCCCGATCGGCGCAGCGGAGCGCGGCCCCATCAGGGGCCCGAGCGCCGCAGCTAGGATCGCGCGTACGGAGCGGCGTCTGGGCGCAGGGTTAGGCGCCGTGGCGGGGCTCTGGTATAAGCAGAGGCGTGAACTCCCCGGCAGCCGGACCTGATCCCGCCACCTCCGATACCGCGCGTCAAGGCGTCGCCGCGCACGGCGTGCTCCCGCTGTTTCTCGGTGTCGACCTCGGCAAAGTGACCACCTCGCTCGCTGTGGGCGAGCGCGACGACGACGGCGAGCTGCGTGTCCACGAGACGCGCGCCGAGCGCCACCTCGGCGAACCGCTGCGGCCGTTCCTCGAGCTGTACCGGGAGCTCGACCACGAACGGCTGGCCGGGGTGGTGGCGACTGGCGTCTATGGCGACCGTCTCGGAGCCCCCGTCCTCGGTGGTGTGCCCGAGGAGATCGCTCAGGAGCAGGCCGCCGCCTGGCTGTACCCGGACGGCCCGCTCAACGTCGTCCGGGTCGGCGGCGGTGGCTACTCCGTTCTCACGCGTGACGCGCACGGGCGCGTCGCCTACGAGGCCAACGAACGCTGTTCGGGCGGTACCGGCGAGACGGTCGAAGGCCTCTGTGCCCGCCTGGGGCGCTCGCTCGACGAGGCCGTCGAACTGGCCGAGGCGAGCCCCGACGGCGTCACCGTGACCAGCCGCTGCGCCGTGTTCGCCAAGAGCGAGCTCACGCACTTCGCCAACCAGGGCGAGTCCCACGGGCGCATCTTCCGCGGACTGTTCGCCGGCGTCGCGCGTAACGTCCACGGCCTCTACGACAAGAGTAAGGTGGACGGCCCCGTGGTCCTGATCGGACACGGGGCGTTCATCGGCCCCATCGCCGAGGGCGTCGCGGCGCTCAGCGAGGCGCCGCTCGTGGTCGCCGAGCAGGCCGGCGTCTTCGAGGCGCTCGGCGCGTTGCGGTTCGCGGCCCACACGGAGGCGCCCCACGTCACCCATGGCGGTGGCGGTGGAGTGACGATCGCCGACGCCGCGACCGGCGTCTTCCCCGAGGACCCGGAGTCTCTCGTGCGCCCAGTGCGTTCGCGTATCGGCAGGCTGCGGCCGGCGCACGAAGGGCCGGGCTCGGTCGTGCGGCTCGAGGAGCCGCACGACGATCCGCCCGGCCCGTCCGCGCCGGCCGTCCTCGGTCTCGACCTCGGCTCCACCGGCTCCAAGGCCGCACTGGTCGACCCGGCTACCGGCGCCGTACTCGTCAGCGTGTACCGGCGCACCGAGGGCAACCCGGTGGAGGCCGCGCAGGCGCTGGTCGCCGAGGTCGGTGAGATGGCGCCCAACCCCGTCGTCGCCGTCGGCCTGACCGGTTCGGGGCGCGACGCCGCGACTATCGTGTTCCGCGCCACGTATCCGGACTTGGGCGCACGGCTCACGGTGCAGAACGAGATCGTCGCCCACGCCACGGCCGCGATACGCTTGGACCCGGACGGCGGCCGCAGCCTCTCCATCGTCGAGATCGGCGGCCAGGACGCCAAGTTCATCAACATCGAGACCGGTCGCGTCGTCGATGCCGACATGAACCGCGTGTGCAGCGCCGGCACCGGCTCGTTCCTCGAGGAACAGGCGCTCGCGCACGGGGTCGACGACATCGTCGAGTTCGGGCGGCTGGCGGCGCGCAGCGAGGGGCCGCCCGACCTCGGCCAGACCTGCACGGTGTTCGTCGCCGATGTGGCCGCCGACGCGCTCAACGACGGCTACACGCGCGAGGACATCTTCGCCGGCCTGCAGCACTCCGTGGTGCGCAACTTCCGCAGCCGCGTGATGGGCCAGCGGCGGCTGATGGCGCGCGTCTTCTTCCAGGGCAAGCCGGCCACGGACCCGGCGCTGGCGCGTACCCTCGCCGCGGTACTCGAACGCGAGGTCTACGTGCCGTCTGATCCCGGAGCCATGGGCGCCGTGGGCATCGCCCTGCTGGCCGCCGAGGCCGCCGAGGCCGACGTCAGTGGAGGCGTTCCTGCGCACATGAGGCCGGTCGACCTGGCGCGGGTCCTCGCGGCGCGGGTGGCCGGGCGCCGGGAGTTCCAGTGCAAGGACCGCGACTGTCGCAACCTGTGCCGCCTGGAGCTGGCTGAGGTCGACCTGGACGGCGAACGCGCGAAGGTGGTGAGCGGTGGGCAGTGCCCCAAGTACGACGATGCGTCGGCCGGCGGCGACAAGCTGCCCAAGGATGCGCCCAGCCCGTATCGCGAACGTGAGGAGCTGGTCCAGACCTTGCTGGAGGAGGCGGTCGTGGACGGGCCGGCGCCAGCAGGCGTGGCCGGCTACTCCGGCCCGCGCCTCGGCCTGCCGTACGCGCACTACGTCATCGACACGCTGCCGTTCTTCCACACGTTCCTGCGCCGGCTCGGCTACGAGGTCGAGGTGCTGCGCCCTGACTCCGGCACGCTGGCGGAGGGCGACCGGCGCTGCGCCGCGCCCGGCTCCTGCGCCCCCGTCAAGATGCTACACGGCCTGGCCGGCGCTGACATCAACGTGCTGGTCGCGCCGCTGTTCGTGCACCTGCCGCTGCCCAACGCCGGTGCGGTGACCTACACCTGCCCCATGGCGCAGGGCGCCCCCGACATGGTGGCGCGCGCTCTGGCGGCGGAGGGCTCACCGAAGCGCGTGCTGCGCCCGGTCTTCTTCGAGCGCGAAGGCGACGGCTTCGACTCGTCGCGCTTCAAGCAGGCCCTGCAGCGTGCGGCGCGGGCTCTGGCGGCCGGCCCGGGCGGCTCCGCCGCCTCCACCGGCCCAGCCGCCTCCACCGGCCCCTCAGGCGCCGCCTTCCGCGTCGCCTACGATGCGGCGCTGGCGAGTCAGCGGCGCTACGAGGCCGGCTTGCGCGAGATCGGCCTGCGTGCCCTCGCCTGGGCGCATGAACACGGCTATCCGGTGGTGCTGCTGGCCGGCGAGACCCACGTGATCCACGACGCCGTGCTCGACGCCGGCATCCACGACCTGGTCGCCGCCAGCGGCGCGCTGGCGCTGCCGGCGGACTGCTATCCGGTGCCGGCCGACATACCCAAGCTGCAGAGGGTGCACTGGGCCAGCGCCGGACCCACGCTCCGCGCCGCGGCGGCCGGCGCCCAGGCCGGCGACGTCTTCCCGCTGCTGCTCGGGGCGTACGGATGCGGCCCGAACTCGATGATCGAGCACCTGTTCGCCGATATCGTCGAGGGTTACCCGCACGCCGTACTGGAGAGCGACGGCCACGGCGGCAAGGCAGGTTACGTGACGCGCGTGCAGGCCTTCCTGCACAGCGTGCGCGGCTGGCGGGGCGACGAGCACGGGCCGGCCGCCGCCATCGAACGCCTCGCGCGCTACGACGCGTCGCTGCCGCGCAGCTTGGAGCCCGGCGGCTACGACCGGTACATCTTCGGTCACGTGGGCGGCGGCCTCGGCCGCCACCTGGCGGCGGCGATGCGCGGCGCCGGGCTGGACGCCAGCTACGTGGGCGAGCCGGACGCCGCCGCCCTGCGCGCCGCCGGGGCGGCCTGCTCCGGCAAGGAATGCCTGCCGTACCAGCTCATCTGGGGCACCTTCCAGCGCTTCCTCGAGGAGGAGGCGCCGCGCCTCGACGGCCGCCGCGCGCTGTTCCTCAGCGCCGGCAACGGGTTCCAGGCCTGCCGCGCCAACCTGTTCCCGCTCACCGAGCAGATCTCGCTCGAGAAGCTGGGGCTTGGCGGGCGCGTTGACGTCGCCGATTTCAGCGTCGTCACCGCCAACGTGCGCATGATGCCGGTGGCCTGGTCGGCGCTGGTGGCCCTGGACCTGCTCAACATGCTGCGCTTCTACAACCTGGCCGCGGAGCTCGAGCCGGGCTCCACCGACGCGCTGTTCCGAGAATGGTCGGATCGCCTGGAGGCCATGCTCGAGCGGCCGCGGCCCTTTGCCGGCCTCGCCGGCACTGCCGCCGCGGCCCTCCGCTTCGTGGGTGAGGTCGAAGGGCTGCTCGCCGAGGCCGCGACGGCCTTCCGCGATCAGCCTCTGGACGAGGCGCGGGCGGCCGGCCTGCGCGAGGTGTACCTGTGCGGCGACCTCTACCTGCGCGTGGACGAGTGGGGCAACGACGACCTGCAGCGCAAACTCGCCGACCAGGGTTTGCGCGTGGTCTTCGAGCCGTTCGGCGAGTTCTTCGAGCTTCTGCAACTCCGTCAGATCCAGGACGGCGTGCCGCCGGCGAAGCTGCCGGAGAAGCAGGCGACCCTGGTGACGATGCGCTACGTGGTCCGGCGTCTGGTGCGCGCCGTGCGCCGCGAGCACCCCTGGGTGTTCTGGCATGACGTGCGCGAGATCGACCGCGAGAGCCGGCGTCTCGTCGCGCCGTATCCCTTCGGGGAGACTATCCCCACTGTCGGCGGCGCCCTCCTCACCTGGCGCACGCAGCCGGTGGACGGTGTGGTCGCAGTGGCGCCACGAGGGTGCGGGCCGGCTCTGATCGCCGAAGCCCAGCTTCGGCGCGAGGCCGGCCTCCCGGCCATCTTCGTCTACAACGACGGCGACCCCATCGACGAGGCTCGCCTGGCGGGCTTCGCCTGGCGGCTGCACTCTCGGCCGGCGCGGCGCCGCGGCGCCTGACCCTGTCCGGCCGTACTCGGCCCTATAGCAGCTTCCCCGCCGGCAGTCCGCTCGCCGCCTGCCGCCCGGCCCAGATGTTCTTCAGCCGCTGCGGGCTGTCGAGCACCAGCGCCGCCGCCGAGACGAAGTACAGGATGGCGAAGAACTGGCGGATCTGGTCGGGGTGCACGCCCATCAGGGTCCCGCCGGGCAGCAGCCCCGCGACGGCCGGCGCCACAAGTTGCGCCGCGAAGAGGCTGAAGAGCAGGACGCCGTGGCCGATCGAGAGCCTCAAGGAGGCGAGGATCACGACCGCCAACACCGACTGCGCTGCGGTCAGCAGGATCTCGTCCATCTGGAAGTGACCCATGGGGATGGGGTGGGCGAGCGACCGATGGGCTAGCGCGTAGACGAAGGGGATCATGCCGACCAGCAGCGTCCACTGGTTGACCTTGGCCGAGACGAGGCTGCCCAGGCCCAGCGCCATGCGGCCGGTGAGGGCGAGCATGAGCGTGACGATGAACTCGGGCGCCTCAGAGGCGATCGGCGCCAGCCACTGCACCAGGAGGAACTGATTGACGCCGAAGACCTCACCGGACTGAATGAGGCCCTCGCTGAACGGTTCCGCGTTGGCCAGGATGACGCCGCCCGCGACCAGGAACAGGACGAGCGTGACGACGCGCCGGCGTGCCTTGGGCAGGGCGACGAGGAGCGCCGCCGGCCCGTGCGCTTCGCTCTCCTGGGCCGGGCGTTTGGCCGCCTGCACCATGTACCAGATGTAGATGGCAAAGAACACCACGCCGTCGTACCAGGCGAGCGAGCCTTTGATCGGGATGACGAGCGCGTAGGCTGTCGCGAGCCGAGGAAGAAGAGCTCGGTGCGGCGGTCCGCGTCGAGGCGCACGGGCTGCCGCGTCTTCGCCCAGCAGATCACCGCGACCGCGACCCACGCCACCCCGATGAGCAGCCGGTTGGCGCCGGTCATGTTGGCGATCGCGAAGTCGGCGTAGTGGCTGCCCGGGTGGGTGCCCGCCTGCCAGGTGAAGTACATGTCGACGGCGTACTCGGGCAGCACCGCGATGAGAGCCACGACGGCTAGCGCCAGCGCCTGCGAGATGTCGGCCTGGGCGGCGTCGCACGCCCAGACGAGTACGAAGGCGGCGCCGAAGATGGCGGCGCCGGCGACCAGCGCCTGGACTGGTGCCTCGAGGTGGACGCCGAGAAGCTGCGCGGTGAGACCCGGCACGGTGGCGCTGAGGGCAAGGATCAGGGGGAGAAGCTTGCGACCGACGTTCACGGACACCTCCGGCGCGACGATGGACCTGGCCGCGCGACAGGGCCGCGCGGCCGAAGGTCTCGCACCCGAATGGCGTCCGGTCGGGGCGACCAGGAGCGTTTCCACTCCGTGCTGTTGATCGGCCCGGGATCCCGGGGGACCCTGCTACTCCCCTTCGGCGAGTGAGCGGCTGCAATGCTGTCAGACGCGCAGCCGGCGCGTCAAGCGGACGGGGCTGGGGCGCCGCGCCGCGGGTCGTCGCGTATCATCTTGGCGAGAGCCATGAACGCATCGTCTTCGACATCCCCGTGGCCCCGCCTGGCGGTGGTCGCCGCGTGGGCCATCGCCTTCGCCCTCGTGGAGGCGATGGTCGTCGTCTATCTGCGCAGGCTGTTCGGCCTGCAGTACCGGCTCACGTTCACGCCCGCCGACTTCCGCTACCCGCGCGCCTACCTCGGCTACGAGCAGGCGCGCGAGGCGGCGACCATGGTCATGCTTCTGGGTGTGGGGTATCTGGCGGGGCGCACCTGGTGGCAGAGACTCGCCTTCTGGCTCTTCGCCTTCGGCGTCTGGGACATCTTCTACTACGTCTGGCTGTGGGTGCTCCTGCGCTGGCCATCGTCGCCGGGGACGCGCGACCTGTTGTTCCTGATCCCCAGGGAATGGTGGGCGCCGGTGTGGCAGCCGGTGCTTGCGTCGCTCGGGTTCATCGCCGTGGCCGTGCTGATCCTGGCGAAGACGCGGCGCGCCTGAGCTCGCCGCGTCTTCGCACTGCGCAGGGCCGACATTCGCGTCGCCGCCGCGTCAGTCGTTGAAGATCACGCCTTCCGGCGTGGGCGTCATGCTCTCTGCCGTCTCGATCTTGCGGTGGAAGAAGCCCGGCTGGATGACCCACGAGAGGATCATCGCTGCCACGCCCGAGAGCAGGAAGGCGACGGCGATGATGAATGGCGGACCGATCCCCCACCACGACGTCCCCGAGGCCGAGTTGGCGGGGTTCCACAGGTCGATCAGCGACTTCACGAAGATGTACGTGAGGATGACTCCGCCGAGCACCGGCGCCAAGAACAGCATCAGGATGTTCTTGGCGCTCTTGAGCACGGTGTGCCGATAGAACACCGGGACCGCATACCCGGTGATGCCGAGGTAGAAGGCGATCATCAGGCCCAGGGAGGCGATGGAGTCGTAGAGTATGTTCTGGCTCACGATCGTCAGCCCGACGTACCACGCGATCGAGAGCACGCCGAAGATGACGGTGTTGAGCAGCGGCGTCTTGTAGCGCGGGTTCACCTTGGCGAACACGCGTGGCAGCGCGCCGTGGACCGACATGCTGAGGGCCGTCCTCGTCAGCGGCAGGATCGTGGTGAGCGTCGAGGCCACGGCCGAGGTGAGCACCGCGATGATCAGAAACTTGTCCAGGGCGCTGCCCAGCACGAGCGTGCCCAGCGAGGCGAAGATGTCGGCGGAGTTCTTGGCCAGGCCGTCCGGGCCCGCGTAAGCCTGCGCCGCGACGGTGATGATCACGTAGGTGCCGAGGAGCATGAGGGTGCTCACGACAGCGGCGATGCCGGGCGTGCGCGACGCGTCCCTGGTCTCCTCGTTGACCGTTACAGTGGTGTCCCAGCCCCAGTAGATGAACACCGCCAACAGCACGCCTGCGGTCAGGGCGCCGGACGACATGTTGAACGGCGAGAACCAGCTGAGCTTGACGGGCATCGAGCCGGGCGGGTGGGAGGCGTAGACCTTCACCAGCGCCGTCACCGAGAAGACGCCGAGGATCACGAGCTCGGCGCTGAGCAGCCCCCACTGGGTGCGGACGGAGATCTCGATGCCGACGGCCGTGATCACCGTCGTCATGGCGATGAAGAGGACGCCCACCAGCGTCACCGCGACAGTGGAGTTTGCCGCCGAGTCCCAGCCGAACAGGAGGAAGAAGTACTGCCCCGCCACCTGGGCGAGGTTGGCCATCACGATCGCATCGGCGGCCATGATGATCCAGCCGGTGATGAACCCCGTCTGCGGCCCGAAGGCGCGCGTGACCCAGCTGAAGGAGGTCCCGCAGTCGGGGTCGGCCCTGTTCATGTAGTAGTAGGCGCTGGCGATGAGGAGCATGGGGATGAAGGCGACGATCATGATCGCCGGCGAGTACAGGCCGACGGCGGCGGCGACGAGACCGAGGGTCGCGGCCAGGCTGTAGGCCGGCGCCGTGGAGGCGACGCCGATGATGACGCTCGACATCATGCCGAGGGCCCCGGTCTTGAGCCCCTTGTCGTACTGGGTCCGGGCCTCGGGGGTCAGACTTTCCATGGTTCGAGCCTCCTGAGCGTTGCGTGCCACCCGGACAGCGTGGATAACACCACATTGACGGTGATTACAGTCTGTCCTGTCGGCGCCGTTTCGAGTCAGCGTTTCGCCGACCGGCGATCCGGCGAGTGCCGGCCGCGGCGGCGAGCCCTGGAGGCCGCTCTGATAGACTCGCGGTACCGATGGACTCCGCTGCCGCACACTCTTGCGCCGCCGACCTCTGGCCGCCAGAGGCGATCGAGGTGATCCGCGCGGCGTCGCTCGAGCTGCTCGCGCGGATCGGTGTCAAGGTCGACTCCTCGGAGGCCGCGGAGCTGCTTGCGGCCGCCGGGTGCGCACCCGGCCCGCAGGGCCGGGTGCTGATGCCGGCGGCCGTCGCCGCCGCGGCCCTCGAGAGCTGCCGCGGAGAGTACACGGTGCTGGCTCGCGACCCCGCCCGCGACATCCACGTCGGCCCGGCTCCCGGGCGCATCCACGTGCACAACATGGGCGAGGCGCCGGATATCGGTGACCCGCGCACCGGCGAGGAGCGGCGGGCGACGTTCCGCGACCAGGTGCTGGCCGCCCGGGTCATGCACAACTCGCGCTACCCGGACAGCATGAACAGCCTGGTCACGCCCGGAGACGTGCCCGGCGAGCTGCACCCGCTCTACTCGTACCTGGCGATCGCCGCCGAGACCGACAAGGTGATCGGCGGCCCCGGCCAGGACTTCCCCTGGCAGACGCCCGTGCTCTTCGGGATGGCGTCTGCTGTGGCGGGCGCCCGGCCCGGCGAAGCGCCGGCCGGGGCGATCGCGCTCGAGATGGGGTACTCGCCGGTGAGCCCGCTGCACCTCGGCGCCGGGGTCTGCGAGGGGATCGTTGCCGCGGCCCGACTGGGCATGGCCGTGCAGGTGCTCACCAATCCGGTGGCCGGAACCACGGCGCCCGCCTCGATGGCCGGCGCCCTGGCGCAGCAGGACGCGGAGATCCTTGCCGGCGTCGTGCTCGCTCAGGCGGCGGCGCCGGGCGCCGCGTGCTGCTACGGCGCCCGTCTCTCGGTCGCCGACCCGCGCGACGGGCACCTGCTCTGCGGCGCCGGCCAGTGGGCGCTCGGCTCGGTCGGCGCCACGCTGCTGGCCCGGCGCCACGGGCTCGCCTGCGACTGCTACGGCGCCGACACGTCGGCGCCGCTGGTCGACGTCCAGGCCGGGTACCAGCAGGCGCTGCCGGCGCTCGTCGGCGCCCTCGCCCGGCCCTGCTACCTATCGGGTATCGGGGTCTGGGGCGCCACCACCACCTGTCTAGAGCTTCTGGTCGTCGGCGACGCCATCTACGGCCAGGCGCTCGATGGCCTCGAGCCGCCGGACTGGGAGGGCGACGCCCTCGACATCGAGGCCATCATCGAGGGCATCACGCATCCGATGGGGTTCTTGGGCACGCGTCACACGCGGCGCTGGCTGCGCGGCAACCGCGCCTCGGAAGACCTCAGCTGGCGCGGCGGGGCGGAGGAGTGGGCCGCCGCCGGCCGGCCGGATGCCCTGGCGCTGGCCGAAGCGCGCGTGGGCGAGCTGGTGGCGCGCGATCCCGTGGGCCTCCCGGACGACGTCCAGGCCGAGCTCTGCCGACTCATCGATGAGGCGGCCTCCCGGCTCGGCCTCAGCGGCCACCCGGACCCGCGGCGCCTGCTCGACGAAGCACGCCGGTAGGCGCGCTTCGGAGCCCGCTGGCGGCCTTCGTCAGAGCGCCTGCTCCGGCCGCTCGCAGCGCAGTTCGCCGCCGAGCGCTCCGGAGGCCGGTTCCTCCACCGCCTCCCGCTCCACGCTCACGCCCCGCGCCGGCAGCAGCGGGAGCAGCGCCGCACCGAGCACACCGGCCGCGGCGATCGCCAGGAACCCCCCTCCTCCCGGCACCGTGTCGAGTGCCCAGCCGCCGAGCAGCGGGCCGATCGCGTAGCCGCCCATGTACGCCAGCGTCCAGAAACCCATGTAGCGGTCGCGGAGCTCGGCTGGCGCGAGGTGCGAGAAGATCGTCGACGAGAACGGGATGAACAGCACGATCCCAAAGCTGATCAAGGCGACGAAGGCCAGCGTCCACGGCCAGGGGGCGAGCGCCGAGCGCCGAGCCCGAGGACGATGCAGAGGCTCGACAGCGCCATCAGGAGCATGTGGTCGCGCCGCCCGACGATCCTCACCACCGGGTACTGCAGCGCGGCCGTGGCAGCCCCGTAGACGACCATCGCGAAGCCCCACTGCTGCGCCGACACGCCGTGAAGGTCGCCGAGCATGATCGGCATCGTCACCCAGATCGGGCCGAAGCCGTACAGCGGCAGCAGCGCTACGAGGCAGAACACCAGCATGCGCCGGTCGCGCAGCACCGCGCCGTAGCCGCCGAACACGGCCCTGACGGAGACGCAGCGCGCCGCCGCCGGCCGCGTCTCCTTGAACGGGAAGATGACCATGAGCAGGAACACGTCGCGGACGGTCCCCGCGCTCAGGAAGGTCAAGCGGATGGCGGGGTCGAGGGTGATCAGAGGCGCCGCGACCAGGGGACCGATGGTGATCCCCAGGTTGAGCGCGACGCGTGAGATGCTGAACGCCTCGGCGCGACGCTCGCGCGGTGTGAGGTCGGCGATCATCGCGTTGCTCGCTGTGATGTACTGGGCCCAGCCGAAGCCCGCCTAGAAGGCGATCAGCGCGACCACGAGCCACAGGTCGCGCGTCAGCCCGAGGCCGATGTAGAGCGTCATGCTGCCGAGGATGGCGACGATGAGGACGGGGCGGCGCCCGACCTTGTCGCAGAGGGCGCCGCCGATGACCTGCATGGGCAGGGTCGCGAACAGGGTGATGCCGAGGATCGACCCCAGCGTGGTCATCGAGACGCCGAGGTTACGGTTCAGGTAGATCGTCTCGAAGGGGTAGCAGATCTCGACGCCGATCAGATACACGAGGGTGCCGGCGGCGAGCAGCCTGAACTGGCGCGGCAGGGTCCGCAGTCCCCGCTGATGCGTGTGATGAGCCCCGTGGGCACGGGTGCGTCCCCTCCGGTCGGCGCCTGAGCTCCGTGCTGTCGGGCGACGGCCGGGCGGGCGACCCGTAGCGGCGGCTGGGCGGGCGACCCGGAGCTTCGCCGCCAGCGCGGGTTCGCGCGGCCGCACACGGGGAATCACCACGGCATCGGTGAACCGACCAAGGAGCGACCCATGGCAGCCCAGCCGCGCCCCGTCGAGCGCGTCATCGACCCACAACCGGTGATCGAGGGCGCCGGCGTACGCCTCAAGCGCAGCATCGCCACCGCCACGCTCGACTACCTCGACCCCTTCCTACTGTTTGACCACTTCGGCTCCGACGACCCGCACGACTACCTGGCGGGCTTCCCCTGGCACCCGCATCGCGGCATCGAGACCGTCACCTACATTCTGGCGGGGGAGGTAGACCACCGCGACAGCATCGGCAATGCGGGGGCCATCGGCGCCGGCGACGTGCAGTGGATGACCGCCGGCGGCGGCATCATGCACGAGGAGATGCCGCGGGCCCCCCAAGACGGGCACATGGAGGGATTCCAGCTCTGGGTGAACCTGCCGGCCGAGCTCAAGATGACGAAGCCGCGGTACCAGGACGTCTTCGCCGCCGCAATCCCCCAGGTTCGCCGCGAGGACGGCTCGCTGATCCGGGTGGTGGCCGGGGAGGTCGACGGCGTGCCCGGCGCCGTGAGCGAGATCTACGCAGAGCCCGAGTACCTCGACGTCAGTCTGCCCGCCGGGGTGGGCTTCGTGCAGTCGGTGCCGCGCGGGCATGCGGCCCTCGCGTACGCCTTCGAGGGCGAGGGCCGCTTCGGCGTGGGCTGCGACCTGGGGTATCGCGGCGACCTCGACGGCGAGCTGCTGGCGGCGCCGCGCATGGCGATCTTCGGCGACGGCGACGAGGTGCGCGTGCGGGCCGACGACGCTGCGGTGCGTTTCCTGCTGGTCAGCGGCAGGCCGCTCGGCGAACCTATCGCGCGGTACGGGCCCTTCGTGATGAACGCCCGGGAGGAGCTGCAGATCGCCCTGCAGGACCTTCAGAACGATGCGTTCGTCTGGCGCGACGACGAGGAATGGGCGCGCAAGCGCCGCACCTGGTCGCCGCGGACCTGGTCGCGCTGAGGGGGCTGAGGGCGCGGCCGGCGCTGGTGTGCCGGCGGCGCCGCCGTCAGGCGGGCGCCGGCAGCTGTTTGACCAGCACTCGTGCGGCGCAGCGGCAGGGCGGGTCGCCGCAGTAGGGGCAGGCTGCGCCGAGCTGCACGCTGGACGTGCCGTAGAAGCCGGGGATGTCGCGGCGCGCGGCGTAGCCGTTCGCGCGGTAGAACGGCACGGACTCCGGTTCGGCCCCTCCGGCCGGCAGCCGGGCGTAGACGAGGGCGAGCGACGCTCCGCGGGCTCGCCCTTCACGCTCCACCCGCCGCAGCAGCCGTGTCGCCACGCCGCCACGGCGATGGCTCACCGCCACCGCCAGCTCGCGGACATGCAGCATGCCCCCGCCATCGCCGCCCGGCCGTCCGGCGCCGCGCCGGCCGCACTCGCGTCGGCTGAGATCGCCTCGTCCGCGGGGGCGAGGCAGGCGAGGACCACGCCGATCGGTCGCCATCGCCACGGGCCACGAACGACACGCTCTCGTCGGCGCGTTCCAGGCTCCAGAAGCCGGCCCCAACGGCGTCGTCGAGCAGCCGCGTCACAGCCTCGTGGTCGGCGTGCGTCAGGGGGCTGATGGTCACGGTCATGGCGGGCGTCAGTGTAGCTCCGCCGCCGTCTCAGGTCACCGGGTCGCCGCGCAGCGCCAGATCCGCGACCACCGGCCAGTGATCCGACGGTAGGCGGCCGCCCGGGCGCGTGTGGTCGATGCGCGCCGCGACGACGTCCCAGTGCGGCGTCACGAGGATGAAGTCGATGCGCGTGCCGGCGGTGGCTCCGTCCCACTGGTGGTGGGTCGCGGCCTGCGGGCCGCGCTCGCCCAGGTGGGCGAGCGCGTCCTTCAGGCCGCCGGCGACCAGCCGCGCGACGCCCGGGTCGGCAACGGTGGCGTTCAGATCGCCGAGTACGACCCAGGGGAGGTCCGGGTCGAGCCAGCCCAGGAGAGCCCCGGCGCCGCGCAGGCGCGAGGCCGCCGAGGCCCCGTCCCAGTGCGCGTTCGCGACGCCGAAGCGGCGCCCTGTGACGCGATCGGCGAAGCGGCATAGCGTGACGATCCGCGTGATCGGGTTGCCCCAGCTGCGCGAGCCCGGCGTGCCGGGTGCGTCCGAGAACCAGCGCGCCGTCCAGCGCTCGAGCGCCAACCGGGCGCTGCGGTGCAGGACCGTGCAGCGCTCGCCGCGGCAACGGCCGTCGTCGCGGCCGGCGCCCAGGGCGGCGTAGCCGCAGAGCCGGCGCGCCAGGTAGCGCTGCTGGAAGCCGTCGACCTCCTGCAGTCCCACGAGGTGGGCGCCGCTACCGGCGATGGCCGCCGCGCAGGCGCGGCGGCGAAGCGGCCAGGAGTTGCGCCCGTCCCAGGCCCGGCCGTTGCGGATGTTGAAGGTGGCGCATCGAAGGACGGCGGCCTGCGCAGGGGAGCCGCCGTCCGCCGGGTCTGGTGTGACGTCTGCGCGCGGACTCACGTGGGGAAGTGGCTCCGGCACAAGGTGGCGTCGTTCTCCGCGCTCAGCCTGACGTGGCGTGGCTTGTCCCCGCGTGCGTCGGCCTCCTCCTCGAGGAGGACATCCTCTGCGAGAGTGGGCTGCTCCGCGTCAAGCCCCCCGCGCTCGATGTGGTCCTTGAACACGACGAGGTCGTGGGTCATGTGGCGGGCGAGCTCGTCCTGCCGTAGCGCCGGGGACTCATCGGGGATGTCCAGCTGGAACACCATGCGCGCGGCGCCGCTGTCCGTCGGCGCGAAGACCACGTTGCCGTTGTCGACGGCGTTCACGCAGGCGAACTCGTCGCAGACGAGCCTGCGCTTGCCGCTGAGGACCCGCTGGATGAAATGGTCCCAGGTCGCGCCTACGTCCCGCGGCGAGGCCTGTACCTCGATCTCACGACGGATGGTGGCCATGGTGTCTCCGTTCCTCGCCCCCATCGCTGCCGTTGTTCTCTCGAACACCAGCGTACCCGCCCCTGAGGCGCCGGGAACGTCGTGCCGGAGTTCACTACCGCGCGACGGCGGGCGCAGCTGCGCCCGCCCGCCGCGTTCAGACGGTGGTGATGACGATGCCGGCGTCGGCCAGGCGCTGCAGTTCGGGTGCGGCGGCCGAGGCGTCGGTGATGAGCTCGTGCACGGAGCTCACGTCGCAGATGCGCGAGAAGGCGAGGCGTCCGACCTTGGAGCCGTCGGCGACGACGATCACGCGGCGGGCGCGGCCGATGAGCACGCGATTGGTGTGGGCCTCGATGTCGTGGTGCGTGGTGAGGCCCCCGGCGACGGTGATGCCGTCCACGCCCACCACGGCGAGGTCGAGGTTCATGCCCTCGAGGGCGGCCTCGGCGAGCGGCCCCACGAGCTCGTAGGACTTGCTGCGCGCGGCGCCGCCGGTGACGATGAGCTTGAGGTCGGGGCGGAGGGCAAGCTCGGCGGCGATGTTGAGCGCGTTGGTGACCACGGTGAGCCCCTGGCGGTCGGCCAGCCTGCGGGCGACCTCCGTGGTCGTGGTTCCGCCGGTGAGGCCCACCGAGGCGACGTCGTCACCGATGCGCGCGGCGGCCGCGGCGGCGATGCGCCGCTTCTCGTCGCGGCGCCGCCCGCCGCGGTAGCGCAGAGGCAGCTCGTAGGCGGTGCTGTTGGCCACCGCGCCACCGTGCGTGCGCGACAACAGCCGCTGCTGCTCGAGCAGCTGCAGGTCGCGGCGGATAGAGGCAGTGGACACGCCCAGCTTGGCGGCGATCTCGGCGACGCCGACAGATCCGCCGCCGGCGAGTTCCTCGAGGATCAGGCCCATGCGGTCTTCCTGGCGCATGTGGCCATCGTATCACACGCCGTGACTGTTTCTGCGCGAAAAGGAAGGGTATCGCGCAGGAAGCAACATACGGCCGCTCCGCCTGCTAGGATGAGCCCATGGGCAGATGGTCAGGCGAAGACGGCGGTCTCTGGCGGCTGCGCGCGCTCTTCGTGCTCAGCGGCGCCGGCGGCGCGGCGCTCATGCCCTTCTTCGCGCCACTACTGCAGGGGCGTGGACTGGATCCCGAGCAGATCGGCCTCGTGCTCGGCGCCACGTCGCTCGCCGGCGCGATCGCCACTCCCCTCTGGAGTCACCTCGCCGATACGCGCCTGGGCGCGGTCCGCGTGCTACAGCTGTCCGCCTTGACGACCGTGATGGGGGCGCTGGCGCTTGCTCTGGCGGGCTCCGCTCTTCTTCCCGTGCTGATCGCCGCGGCAATCATGTCGACCTGCTCGGCGCCCAAGTCGCCGCTTTCGGACGCGCTCGCCGTCGGGTACCTGGGCGCGGAGCGGATGACGGAGTACGGCAGGATCCGGCTCTGGACGAGCGCCGGGTGGGGGGTGGCGGCGATCGTCTTCGGCGTGCTGTTCCAGCACCTCGGCCTCGGCCCCGCACTGCCGTTCTACGCGCTCGGCGTGGGCCTCTTCGGCCTCTGGACCCTGCGCCTGCCTGCCGGCGCGCCGCTGCCCATGCCGGCCCGCTCGCGTCTGGGCGCGGTGGGCGACGTGGTCCGCGCCTCGCCACGCCTGCTGCCGTTTCTGGCCGGCGTGTTCCTGGTGAGCGTCGCGGGCTCGGCGGCGTGGGCCTTCGTTGGTCTGCGCATCCTGGGCCAGGGCGGCGGCCCGTTCCTCGTTGGCCTGGCCGCCGGGCTGACCGCCTTCGTCGAGATCCCCGTGATGTACTCCAGCGCACCGCTGGGGCGGCGCTTCGGCCAGCGTGCGATCTACGTGACGGGGGCGCTGGTGTACGCGGCTGTGTTCCTGGCGTGGACCTTCGTGCGCGCCCCCCTGACGATCACGCTCGTGGCTAGCGCCGACGGCGTCGCCTTCGCGCTCGCCTACACCGGCGTCGTGGTGATCGTCGGCAAGCTCGTGCCGGCGCGCCTGGCGTCCACCGGCCAGTCGCTGGCCTGGGTGGTCGCGGGGAACATGGCGCCCATCTTCGGGGGCGCCCTGGGCGGCGTGGTCTTCGCCCGTCTGGGGGCGCCGGCGCTCTTCGCGGGGAGCGCCGCGCTTTGCGTCGTGGGGGCGGCCGTGGTCTGGATCGTGCTCAGCGGGACGGAGCACAGCCAGGGCGGCTAGTGGCCATGCCCGAACGTGCGCCTGCCTCATCTGCGCGAGCTGCAACATGGTGTCGGACTGCCGGCTCAGACCACCGGCGCCGGTGAGCACGATCGGGTCAGCGCAGGGCGGCGCCGGTCGCCGCGTCGAAGGCGTAGACCTCGCCGGGGTGCACGGCCAGGCGCACGCGCTCGCCGGCCTTCAGCCTTAGACGTCCGTCGAGCTTTGCGGTGATCTCGGCCCGCGACTCCGAGTCGCCGGCGAACAGTGGCGTCTCTTCACGGGTGTCCGGGGAGGCGAGCCGGCCGCGCACGCTGCCGTGCGCGAGAAGCTCGCCGCCCAGCGGCTCGACGACCTCGATGTCGAAGTCGAGCGCCGGGCGGGAGTCGTCCGCTTCCCTCAACGACAGCGAGTCGGGCCGGATGCCGACGATGCAGGGGCCGGCCGGCACCTGCGGAAGCTCGACCGAGAGGTCGCCTGCTTGCGCGCGGCCGCCTTCGGCCACCGTCGCCGTCAGCAGGTTCATCGGCGGGCTGCCGATGAAGTGCGCCACGAAGACGTTGGTGGGCTGCTCGTACACGTCCTGTGGAGTCCCCACCTGCTGGAGCTTGCCCGCCGACATGACCGCGAGCCGGTCGCCGAGCGTCATCGCCTCGACCTGGTCGTGGGTCACGTAGATCGTCGTGATGTTCAGCTGCTGGTGCAGCCGCTTGAGCTCGGCGCGCATCTGCACGCGCAGCTTGGCGTC
>Ga0209585_10000084_pt1 | contig 34310 bp, 28 predicted proteins | sample NGEPerone_FD_185491 | JGI IMG/M metagenome (GOLD analysis project Ga0209585, IMG submission 185491) | Arctic peat soil microbial communities from the Barrow Environmental Observatory site, Barrow, Alaska, USA - NGEE Permafrost154B-one... | ecosystem: Environmental > Terrestrial > Soil >... | reverse complement strand
TAGGTGACTGCACATCACGCATGGCATACATATGACGGGTAAGGAACTGATCGGCATTTGAGACATAAGTAGCTGTGCGTGAAAATACGTTGATGTCGCCCGACCAGCCCATGCGCTCGTTACGCTGTGGACAGTCGGTAGGAATGGTCAGAAAATTATCGACATTCGACCAAACCAGGTTTGACCAAAGCTGGTTCACTTTTGGATTCGATGTTGCATAATCAGCGGTCAGCGACCTGACTGAACTAATTACCAACCCCTCTACAGCATCCAACGAAAGTGGTGTATCGATCCCCGTGATCTCAATGTACTGATATCCGTGAGATGTAAAACGAGGCTGGATGACCTGTTCGCCATCCTTCATGATGTAAGAGTCCTGGCTAAGGGCAGCTCGATAGTTTTCTGTCATCAGCGTACCAACATTATTTCCCGATTCCTTCAGATTGGGATATAACATCTCCGATACCCGGATTGTGATTTTAGAACCGGCTATCCCATTTTTGAAGGTGATTTTTGGTACGCCCACGAAGTTCTGTCCCATGTTATAAACAAAGACTTTTGGCCGAACTTCTTTAACGCTTTGCGCTATAAGCGTCTTATAAATACCTGCGCTATTGCCAATCTGTCCGGTAATGGATAGTTTATCCCAGCTGAATTCATCTTTGTTTCCCCTGAAATCAGGTTCACCTCCCATATAGGCCGTTCCCTTCAGCTCGATTGCGGTTGCTTTTTTCCACATGCTATCGTTATACGATGCTGTGGACCAACCTTCAATGGCGGCTTCCTTGCCGGCATCGTATGCTTCGCCGAAGTCCAGACTACTATAGAGGATGGGGCCGTCGTTGTAATATTTCCAGTCCTTATCGTTTGTTGTAATCACTTTTTTTGTACCATCGGCATAGGTAATTACCAGCTTGGCAAGTAAAGACTGCCGGTCGCCAAAATGATTCCAGATTGAACCAAAACTAAGTAAGCCACTCCACCATCCTTCACTCATCATGGCTCCGATTGCATTTTCACCGGGTTTCACCATGCTGGTTACATCGTAGGTCTGATAGAAATGGGTGATGTTGTATTGCGAAAGCCCCGGATTATAATGATCATCTCCGACCCTTTTGCCATTCATATAAATCTCATAGATACCGCGTGCAGTAATATATAACCGCGCTCCTTCGATTTTTTTCTCATTTGTATTAAACTTCGTCCGAAGCATTGGAGCAGAGTTCCTGCTGGGGTTTGCCACCACAAAAGCTCCTTTACTTCCACCAGTTAAACTGTATTTTCCGTCTGATATTGTAAGTCCCGAATTGGGTTCAGTGGCATACGCCGAATATATGCTTTTGGATGATGTACCAGTCAGATTTTCAGCAAAAAGAGTGGAATTAGGATACCTGTTATTGGATACAACTACATCCGAGAAAGTGGCTTTCTGACCGGCATCGGCTGAAAAGCCAATATCGCAAAGCATTCCAAAGCAGAGAACATCGCCACCTGAACCAGCAGGATTCGCAACAACTGAAGCGCCTCCGCCAACCCTGCCCATCACTTCCTGGGGCACGCCCGGAGGAGCTGTCTGACTTGTTGTAGCCGCAGGTACTGCTATAAATGATGAACTTCCATCCAATGAGATAGATATACTTCCAAACTTGCTGGTGAAACTTACTGTATGCTCACTATTTTTGTTGGAATTATCAATAAATTTTGTTTGGATTTCAAATGTTTTAAGCGGAATGGTTGGAGAGTCGGTTCCTTTATATCCAACACGATAGATGTTTAATTTTGCTTTCCCGTTTTCTGTACCGTCAACTGCCGAGATATCAAGTTCAATCTTGATATAGCTTTCGTTTTTCTTGTTTTCAACCTGGTAAATATTCAGGTATTTATTCAATAACCTGGAATCGTTGGCGCCATAAATAAAACTTGCGCGGGTGCTTCCCTTTTCAATGGTCTGTTTATATGTTAATTTAAAAATTGCAAGGTAAGGAGCATACAGAACAAGGTCATCATTGCTTCCGCCAATCCATGTGGCGCCATCCCAGGCAGATAACGCAGGATCAAGGCTCATGAGTCCGGTTTCGAACCATGAACTGCCAGAAGAACTTGCACCTTTTTGGTCCCAAACGGTAACCGTCCAGTTGTATTTTGTGGTTGGTTTGAGTGGACTTCCTGCATATTGAATATTCAACGATTTGCCATCGGTTGTTTTTTTGCTGTCCCACATTACTTTCCCTTCGGGGTTGATAACAACAAGCTGATATGCAGACTGTGAATAGATGCGATCTCCTTCTGAAACACTCATTTGCCATGTGAAACGGGGCATCCGAACATCAATCCCAAGCGGCGTTTTTGTATATTCCACCTGAAGGTTCTGAACTTTTACACTTGCGCTCACATTCTGACTTAAACTGGTAAACAGTGTCAGCGCAAGAATAGTGAGTAAATAGAATGGTTTAAACATTTGATGGTTTTTTGTTTCTAAATTTAAATCTTTGACTAATTGCACCTTCAATTAAAAATGGCCCAATTAACCTGGATTTTAATAAAGAATAGTTTGTTGAAAATATAAGCTGGTGCTAAAAGTAACGCTTTCTCTCTTTTTTTTGGCCCGCGCTTCCAATATTATTCCGGCATTTTTGGGTGCTGGTATCATTGTTTCCATCCGGTTTGTCACAACCATATTCCAAATGTAAGGGCTTATTATTGAAAAATTAGCCTGGCAAAGTATAGATAACTCTTATTCTTGATACAAAGATTAATCTGTCCCAAACGAGTCAGACTCTTTTCGTTTTTTATGGTCCTGCTAATTAGGAGAAATAAATTGAATTTATTACTTTTGATTTTTATAAGTACAAATTACTTTTAATACCAGCTAATATGAGAAAAATGAATTGCATTGGGATCCTTATGATCATCCCTTTCCTCCTTTTATCTATTTCGGGAAATTCCCAGAATAAGATCGTTGTTCATGCCGATCAACCTGGATCGACAATTGACAAAGCCATTTATGGTCAATTTGCCGAACACCTTGGGCATTGTATTTACGGAGGAATATACGTTGGCGAAAAATCGGATATCCCAAATACCAATGGATTCCGGTTGGATGTTGTTGGTGCTTTAAAAGAATTAAAAGTACCTTTGGTTCGCTGGCCGGGTGGCTGTTTTGCTGATACTTACCATTGGAAAGATGGAATCGGACCGAAAGCAGACCGCTCTTCGATCATCAATGTACATTGGGGTGGCGTTACCGAAGATAACAGTTTTGGAACACATGAGTTCCTTAATTTCTGTGAATTAATTGGTGCCGATCCCTATATTTGTTTAAATGTTGGTAGCGGAACAGTTCAGGAAGCAGCTGACTGGATCGAATATACGACTTCTGCGAATGAAAGTCCAATGACCAAATTGCGCAAGAAAAACGGACGCGAAAAGCCATGGAATGTTAAATACTGGTCTGCCGGAAATGAAACCTGGGGATGTGGTGGAAACATGCGCCCTGAATATTATGCCGACCTTTATCGTCAGTATGCCTCTTATATGCGCGCTCCAGGAATCTATAAAATTGCCAGCGGTGCTAATTCTGAAGATTATAATTGGATGGAGGTATTAATGCGCGAAGCTAAAGGTATGATGAACGGGATTTCCCTTCATTATTACACGATTCCCTTCGATTGGAACAAGAAGGGTTCTGCAACCCAGTTTGATGAGGCCTTGTGGTTTACAACTTTGCAGAAGACCTTGAAAATGGAAGAACTGGTCACAAAGCACTCAGCGATAATGGATAAATACGATCCAACCAAGAAGGTGGGTCTTCTGGTTGACGAATGGGGTACATGGTATGATGTTGAACCTGGGACCAATCCCGGATTCCTTTTCCAGCAGAATACCCTTCGTGATGCAATGGTGGCAGGTATCAATTTGAATATCTTTAATAACCATGCAGACCGTGTTCGGATGAGTAATATAGCTCAGATGATCAATGTTTTGCAAGCTATGATTCTCACCAAAGACAAGGAAATGGTATTGACACCAACTTACTATGTCTTCAAAATGTACAATGTACACCAGGATGCGAAGATGCTGCCAATCGATATTAAATGTGGTAAATATACATCAGGTGCCAATTCAATTGATGCGATAAGTGCATCCGCTTCGGTAAAGGACGGTGTGGTAAGTATTACGCTTTGTAATCTCGATCCGAATAAAGCACAGGATATTAGTTTTGATGTTCAGGGACTTAAGCTGGCAACTGTTTCCGGTAAAATAATAACTGCAAATAAAATAAATGCATACAACGATTTCGGTAAAAAGGAGGAAGTTTCTATATCCGATTTTAAAAATGCAAAAATCAACAAAGGACTGGTTGAGGCTTCAATTCCGGCCAAATCAGTTGTGTTGATACAATTGAAATAGAGAGTTCGGGAAGGAGCGACGGGGAGAAAGGGCGAATGGGCGATGGGGACATGACAATTTGCCAATTGACTCCGTCGAACTTAGTTTTAGCAATTGAATCTGCTCCGAAAAGCATTTTTTTTGTTAATAAACCAAAAGCAAGCATTTACGACACTGAAGGTGTCGAATCTAAATAACCCCGGGTAAGAGAACGAAGTGATCGTAACCCGGGGTATATAACGCAATGCAGTCAACGGTGCATCTGCAAAGGTTGAATTAAAAAAACATGCTCTATGCGCCGCACATTGAAACATACGCTTAGGAACATCCGAATTCAAATAGTAAGGGCCACTTTGCACTATTTTAACCTGATTTCTAGGAATATCAAACTATATTAAGCCATGAAAAAGCTTCTTTTTCTTTTCCCCTTCTTGTTGTTCTCTGGTATTTTATTTGCTCAAAACACTGAAAATGGCACAACCCTTTTCGATTCGGATTGGCGTTTCCACCTGGGTGGTGCACTAAGCGCTGAAAAACCAACTTTCGACGACTCCAGATGGCGTGAGATCGATCTTCCGCATGATTGGAGCATCGAAAACTTGCCTGGTACTGAATCTCCATTTAATTGTGATGCACTCAGTCAGGTGAATGGCGGATTTACGACCGGAGGAACGGGCTGGTATCGTAAATCGTTCGTAATACCTGAAGCTCAAAACGCAAAAAGAATTGTGATTCAATTCGATGGTATTTACATGAATCCCGAAATATGGATCAATGGTGTTTCTTTGGGAAGCCACCCGTACGGTTATACTTCATTTTGGTACGATATTACCGATCACATTAAGTTAGGAAAATCCAATGTTCTGGCTGTTAAGGTCAGAAATGAAGGAGAAAACAGCCGATGGTATTCGGGGTCTGGCATCTACCGGCATGTCTGGTTAAAAGTCCTTGAACCCGTTCACGTGGCTCAATGGGGAACGACAATTACCACTCCTGAAATAAACACAGGTTCAGCAAAAGTAAATATCTTAACCAAAGTGGATAATCAATCGGACAACGCTTTAAAAGTTAAGGTGATTACCCGAATATTGAATTCAAAAGGGGAGGAGTCAGGCAAAACCGAATCATCGCAAACGATTGAAAAGAAGGGTCTTTCTGAGTTTGTTCAGGATGTCACCGTTTCAAAACCCGGACTTTGGTCTGTTGATTCACCGGAATTGTATACGGCAATCAATGAAGTATATGCTGCTGATCAATTGGTTGACCGCGTAGAGACGAAGTTTGGTATCCGATCTATTCTATTTGATGTTGTAAACGGGTTTCTATTAAATGGAAAATCGGTAAAACTGAAAGGTGGTTGTTTCCATCACGATAATGGTCCGTTGGGTTCCAGATCGTATGACAGAGCTGAGGAACGTCGCGTTGAATTGCTGAAAGCCAGTGGATTTAATGCGATCCGATGTTCGCATAATCCTCCATCACCCGCCTTTCTTGATGCCTGCGACCGTTTGGGGATGCTGGTCATTGATGAAGCCTTTGATATGTGGTCGGATGGCAAAAATACAAGTGACTATCACCTTTGGTTCGAAAAATGGTGGCAACGCGATATTGAAAGTATGATTAGCCGGGATATCAATCATCCTTCAATTATTTTGTGGAGTATCGGAAACGAAATTCCAGGGATGGATTCACCCGAGGTTGCTAAGACGGCACAACTATTGGCTGATTTTGTCCGCAAAAGTGATCCTTCAAGGAAAGTTATAGCTGCAGTGAATGGATTGAATCCTGCCAAAGATCCCTTTTTCGCGACGCTTGATATTGCCGGATATAATTATGGTTCAGGTGGCGATCACCAAAAGAATGACATATTTGAAATCGATCATAACCGGGTTCCTTCGCGGATAATGGTGCAAACCGAATCGTATCCATTGGAAGCATTTAAAAGCTGGATGGATGTGACCGATCATCCATGGCTGTTCGGCGATTTTGTCTGGACTGCCTTTGATTATATAGGTGAAGCGAGCATCGGATGGCGTGGTTATTTTCAGGAGCAAAGGTTTTACCCATGGAACCTGGCATTCTGTGGCGATCTGGATATTTGCGGTTGGAAACGTCCGCAGTCTTTTTACCGCGACGCACTTTGGATGACGAATCAACTTTCACTGTTCGTAAAACCACCTAAACCATCCTTTGAAGAAAATCCTGACCGCCAGTCGTGGAGTAAATGGCATTGGCTGGACGCTGTGGCTGACTGGAACTGGAAGGGACATGAAAATAAACCTCTGGAAGTGAGTGTCTATTCTTCATGCGAGGAAGTTGAACTTTTTTTGAATAACAAATCGCTTGGCAGGAAGAAAACCAATCGATCAACTGAATTCAAAGCCATCTGGGAAGTTCCTTATCAGGCCGGAGAATTAAAAACAATTGGTTATTCAGGTAAAAAGCAAGTCAATACGACTTTTCTTAGAACAGCCTCTGAATCTTCACAAATTAAACTGAATGCTGACAGAAATGAAATAAAAGCTGATGGCCAGGATTTAAGCTATATCACGGTAGAGCTTTTGGACGAAAAGGGGAATCGTAATCCGAATGCTGAAAACCTAGTGAAGTTCGAAATTGAAGGTCCTGGTACTATAGTTGGAGTGGGAAATGCTAATCCGGTCAGTATCGAAAGTTACCAGGCATCAGAAAGAAGAGCATGGCAGGGACGTTGTCTCGTGATCCTGAAATCAGAACACCAACAGGGTATAATAACCTTAAAGGCAACATCTGACAATTTGAAACGAGCTAACATTGTGATTGATTCAAAATAGCGCAAATGAAAACATCAAAAGAAATATTCTTGCTTTTACTCCTTTCTGTATTTCTCTTATTCGGATGTTCGAAAGCGTATTCCGATCCTCCAACTAATTCAGACACTGGTTATGTAAAAGGGGCTGATATCAGCTGGCTTCCTCAGATGGAGGCCACGGGCTACAAATTTTATAGTGACAAAGGAGTTGAACAGGACTGTTTCCAGATTTTGAAAGATCACGGAATCAATACGATCCGGCTTAGAACCTGGGTGAATCCTTCGGATGATAAAGCCAGCGGGCATTGCAGTAAAGAAGAGACAGTTGCAATGGCGGTTAGGGCGCAGAAATGGGGAATGAGGGTCATGATCAATATACATTACAGCGATACATGGGCCGATCCAGCAAAGCAAGTGAAACCGGCGGCTTGGGTAGGTCATGACTTCCCACAATTGTTAAATGACGTTTATGATTATACATCAGATGTGATATCAGCATTGAAAACAAGTGGCATAACGCCGGAATGGGTCCAGGTTGGGAATGAAATACCGGGCGGTATGATCTATCCTGAAGGAAGCAGTTCAAATTTTGGTCAGTTGGTTCAACTGATTAATAAGGGGTACGACGCCATAAAAGCCGTCAGCCCTTCATCGAAAGTGGTACTTCATGTCGACCAGGGAAATAACAACAGTCGGTTTAGGTGGTGGTTCGATAATGCCAAAGCGAATGGGGCAAAATATGATGTGATAGGATTGTCCTATTATCCTTATTGGCTCGAAGGTAATCCCGACTACACCCTTTCGATTGATGACCTTGGTAATAATCTGATTGATATGGCGTCAAGGTATGGTAAGGAAGTGATGGTTGTCGAATTTGGGGGAGAAGATACCAAGGCACAAAATACATACGATATGTTGATCGCTGTTCAAAGTAAGGTGAAAGCTGTTCCGGAAAGCAAAGGTCTTGGAGTTATTTACTGGGAACCTGAAGGTGCAAAAAGCTGGAGCAGGTATTCTTTAAGTGCCTGGGGCGACGATGGACGACCAACCATTGCTTTGGATGCTTTTTTTGCTAAATAGCTGATTTTAAAAATATAAAAATGAAAAATCTTCTCATTCTTCTGATTCTGCTGGTATCAGGTTTCTCCTTTGGATCCGATTTGGATTCTAAATCCAACAAACCAAATCAACAGCAGCCAACTAAAATTCCAAAGATCAGTTATACTTTGCCTGGAAAGGAATTGATGTTATTATCGGAGAAAATTCTGTACAAGAAAACACCCCAAGAGGATATGTATTTCTACCTGCTTCGTCCGAAAGGAAAAACTAAAAAAGCGCTTCCGGCAATTATCTATTTCACCGGTGGCGGATGGGTGAACGGTAGTGTGGATTCCCAGATAGCAAATGCTGCATGGTTTCGTGATCATGGTATTGTTGGAATTACAGCCGATTACCGCGTAAAATCGAGGCATGGGACCACTCCTGTGGAGTGTATTCGTGATGCAAAATCTGCAGTACGGTATGTTCGGGCACATGCGAAAGAGTTGGGAATCAATCCTGAAAAAATTATTGTGGCGGGTGGATCTGCTGGTGGACATATTGCGGCGTGTACGGCTATAGATGGAGGTGATGAGCCGGGTGAAGATTTGATGATCAGTTCAAAAGGTGATGCCCTTGTCTTGCACAACCCCGTATTGGGCGAAGGTTTTGGTTCGGAGTTTTTTAATGAACATCCTGAATTTTCTCCAATTCTGCATATCAATAAAGGATGGCCACCAACAATTATATCATGCGGAACTGCGGATAACACCACACCTTTTGCCGTTGCTCAAAAGTTTACCAGATTGATGATTGAAGCCGGAAATACCTGCGAATTGATTCCGGTAAAGGATGCAGACCATTCCTGCGACTGGCCGGTGAGCAATCCGAACTTTCTTCCAACCTTGCTGCAAATGACTCAGTTTTTGAAAGAGCATAAATTTATTCCAGAACAAAAATAAAATTTATCTGCCAATGAAACTGATTCTTACATTCTTTCTGATCTTTATTTCTCTTGTTGTTTACAGTCAAAATCGAACTGTATCAATACAGGTTGATGCAACGAAAGAAAAAGGGGCAATGAAGCCAATTTGGGCATGGTTTGGATATGACGAACCGAATTATACCTACATGAAAGACGGGAAAAAACTGTTGTCGGAGATTGCAGCCTTAAGTCCTGTACCTGTTTATGTGCGCGCTCATAACCTGATGACTTCGGGTGATGGAACGCCTGCTCTTAAATGGGGCTCAACCGATATGTATACCGAAGATAAAGACGGAAACCCGGTATACAACTGGAAAATCATCGATAAGATTTTCGATACCTATGTCGAACGCAAAATGAAGCCATTAGCGCAGATTGGTTTTATGCCTGAAGCACTTTCAACAAATCCAAATCCTTATAAACACGACTGGGTTCCCGGGAAAGATTATAAAACGATTATAACAGGATGGGCCTATCCGCCTAAAGATTATAAGAAATGGGCAGAATTGATTTTTCAGTGGGTAAAACACAGTGTTGATCGTTATGGTAAAACTGAAGTTGAAAGCTGGTACTGGGAACTTTGGAATGAACCCAATGGTGATTACTTAATGGCACCCGATCGGGTGAAAGAGTACTGTAAGATGTACGATTTTGCTTCAGATGCTGTAAAACGAGCTTTGCCAACAGCCCGAATGGGAGGCCCTCATACGCATGGAGGTGGCGCCCGTTTTGTCCGTGCGTTTATCGAGCATTGTTTGCGCGGCATCAATCTTGCAACTGGCAAAGTTGGTGCACCGCTGGATTTTGTTGGTTTCCATGCTAAAGGTTCGCCAAAGGTTGTGAATGGTATTGTCCGTATGGGCATGAGTTCACAATTTCGGAATATCAATGATAACTTTGCAGTGATTGCCTCGTTTCCTGAAATAAAAAATATTCCGGTTATTATCGGCGAATCTGATCCCGAAGGATGTGCCGCGTGCGGAATGACAACCAATCCTGAAAATGCTTATCGCAATGGTACAATGTATTCAAGTTACTCAGCTGCATCCATCGCACGTGAATACGATTTAGCTGATTATTATGGGATTAATCTGATTGGAGCTGTAAACTGGTCATTCGAATTCGAAAATCAACCCTGGTTTGCCGGCTTCCGCGATCTGGCAACCAATGGTGTTGATAAACCAGTCCTTAATGTATTCCGGATGTTGGGAATGATGGGCGGAAATAGAGTTGAGGTGAGTGGAGATCTGGCATACAACTTTGAAGCCATCCGTGATTCAAGTGTCCGGGGTAAAAGAACCGATATAAATGCCCTGGCGAGTAAAGATAAAAATGCGATATCTGTTTTGGTCTGGAATTACCACGATGATGATTTTAAAGATGACGGGTCACCAGTTGAGCTTAAAATCATCGGTATACCATCAGAAAAGGTAGTCTTATCTCATTATCGCATTGATAGCAAGCACAGCAATTCTTATGAGATTTGGAAAAAAATGGAATCGCCGCAATATCCATCAGGTAACCAAATTGAAATGCTTGAAAAGGGCGGAAAATTGGAGATGCTTTATCGTCCGGAGAAAATAAAAATTAAAAATGGAGAAGTATATATAAAAATGCAATTACCCCGGCAAGCTGTTTCTTTGGTGAAACTAACTTATTAGTATAGTTCGTGTCAAATCTGAAAGAGATGGGAGAACTAGTCACCAACTGCTAGCGACTGACGGCTCACTTTTTACTGTTCTAAAACTTTCGGTTTCGGCTACTCATTTTCCGTCTGCTAAATTTTTTATTTTATTTACATCGAATAATCGTTACACTTCTCAAAAAGCGCTTATTTTGCATAAAAATTGACTTAATGGATCGTGCTTATCTCGAAATCATATTTTTGTGTGGATTTGTATTGCAGGTAGTACTTCGTTCATACTATGCTCAATATTATGTGACGGAAAAACACCCTCGCTATTTTAATAAAAAGGAACGCCTGTTCTTATTGTTTATTTTCGTTGGATTTCAGTTACTTCCTATACTGTATGTCTTTTCTACCTGGTTTTCATTCTTCGATTATAACCTTCCAAAATGGTTAGGTTTTCCTTCAACAATGCTCTATTGTTTCGGAATATGGCTATTTTTCAGGGCTCATTCTGATTTGGGAAAGTATTGGTCTCCAGGTTTGGAGATTAAAGAGAATCATCAGCTGATCACTACGGGCGTTTTTAAATGGGTACGGCATCCTATGTATGCTGCTTTTGTAGCAATTGCATTAGCACAGGTATTTATGTTGCAAAACTGGATTGTTGGCCCTGCTTTCCTGATTCTCGCGATCCCCTTCTATATGAATCGTGTACGACGTGAAGAGCGACAGCTTATCCGGCATTTCGGTGATGAATACCGGGTTTATGTGGAAGAGACGAATGCTTTATTTCCCAAAATTAAGCAAATCGATCTTTCGTTAATATTTGCCAGATTAAAGTTTTCGTCAAAGAATAAAGGATAGACTTTCGCCCATCCTTTATATTTTCTAACTAAACCAATAAGACTAACTGTAAATCCAAAATTTAAGATCAAAAAGCAATGCAAAAATATGCTGTAAAACACTGATATATATTAAGCGAACGTTAATTTTTTTCAGTATTAAAAATTTTCTTTCGAAAATAAACAGGGGAAAGGCATTGCCTTTCCCCTGTTTATTAATTGCTAATCAATATCCTTATTTTGGTTCCTTATTTGTCGGAGTATCTTTGGAGATTGAATCACGCATGGCTGTATCGGCCATTATATTCTTGTATTTCATATAATCCATAATTCCAAGGTTTCCCGATTTGAAAGCTTCCGCAATGGCCAATGGAATCTGCGCTTCTGCTTCGATCACCTTTGCAGTCATTTCCTGTGCTTTTGCTTTCATCTCCTGTTCGAGAGCAACTGCCATTGCACGACGCTCTTCTGCACGCGCCTGTGCGATGTTTTTATCTGCTTGTGCCTGATCCATTTGTAGATAAGCCCCGATATTCTTTCCGATATCGATATCTGCAATGTCAATCGAAAGTATTTCGAAGGCAGTTCCGGCATCGAGCCCTTTTTGTAATACTACTTTCGAGATCGAATCGGGATTTTCGAGTACCAGTTTGTGTGAATGGGAAGAACCGATTGAAGAAACAATTCCTTCACCTACACGTGCAAGTACAGTTTCTTCGCCGGCACCACCCACCAATTGTTTGATATTGGCTCTTACAGTAACGCGAGCCCTACAAATCAATTGAATACCATCTTTCGCAACAGCCGAAACAGGTGGCGTATCAAGTACCTTTGGGTTAACGGACATACGAACGGCTTGAAGAACATCGCGTCCTGCAAGGTCGATAGCAGTTGCCATTTTGAAAGTCAGCGGTATATTTGCTTTCTCTGCTGAAACGAGTGCATGAACCACATTTTCGACGTGACCGCCGGCGAGAAAGTGAGCTTCGAGTTCATCTCGCTTAATTCCTTCGAGTCCTGCTTTATGCGCCTCGATCATCGCCCTTACAATTACACCAGGAGGTACTTTCCTGAAACGCATTAAAAATAATTGCGTCAGCGATATTTGAACACCTGAAACGAGTGCTGAAAACCAAAGTCCGATTGGGATAAAATAGAGAAACAGAATCAGACCTACCACAATTGCAATTGCAATACCAATAGTACTTGTTGGATCCATAACCATGATTATTATTATATTTGTTTGACAATTAATTTGTTATCCTGTAATGAGACGACCTCAATTGTTGCTCCGTCGTCAATAAAATCTCCAGTTGACTTCCCTTCTACAATATGACTATTAATCTCAACCTTTCCAATGGGTGCCAGCCGGCTAATCGCTTTTCCCTGATCTCCCACCTTGAAGTGCTCTTTTTCAAGAACATCAACTATACCTGTAATTTTTGTATCGAGTTGCATCTTTTTTCCTGCCTTACTTTTCATAAATTTGAAAAACAGGACTGGAATTAACGTAATGATGAATATGACAGTTAATATGCCTGCCATATTTCCATAATGCAAAAAGGCCAGGTAAACACTGTATCCCAATAAAGCGATGCCTCCAATACCAAAAACCGTGAATCCTGGAATGACCGCAAACTCAAGTAAAAGGAGAATAATTCCCAAAGCAATGAGCAGTAAAATGATAAGTATCGTCATCATTAAATTTTATAAATTACTTAATTACAGCCTTTAGATCGCGTTGAGCCAGTGCCCGGCGCAACGGCAGTAAATAGGATTTTGATCCCTTTTTTACATCACATTTGCCTTTATAATGTATCAGGTAAGTGCATTGCGTTGCCTGCACCTTATCAAGCTCACAAATCTCAATCAAACAATCGATGACGTAATCAAACGTATGATAGTCATCGTTATGAAGCTCCAATGTGCAAACATGATCTTTGCCAAGATCTGTCGGCTTTATCTGATCTTTTTGCTTCTCAATGGTCATACAATTCAATATTAATTAAAATAGTCTTATTTAGATGGTTTCCTTTTCACCACACTGGTTACCGGAACTCTCACCCCGTTTTTATAGGCGGCCAAAAATGCACCTTTCGCTCCTTCCAATAACAACTGGTTTTTAAGCAAAGAAGCATCATTATAATCGGTGAAATTTCCGACAGTATAGATAACATACTTTTTTGCATCGGTATATTTATCAATTGTCCTGAACATAGACAACTTTTTATACCTTGATTTGAATGCCGGAGTAAGTTTTCCATTGGGAAAAGATCCAATCTGAACTTTAAAAACGATTTCGTCCTTTGTTTCAGGTGTATTTTCCTCAATAACAGGTTGATTGTCCTGCTCAAGGCTATCGGCAGGCGATATTGTATCGGGAATTTCTGCCTGTATGAATTCAACTTTTGGTTTTTCACGTAGCAATTTCTCTGCTCTCGCTTTCTCCCTTTCTGAGATTTCGGTAATAAAAATGGCCATCGCATCGACTCCGGCCTTTTCCCAATAACCCGCTTCTTTAACCCTGGCTTGTTCAAAATAGGTTTCCCGGTCTCGAAGCAACTGGTAGGATTGCTGCTCTGCATCAACGATTCGTTGTACGAGGGCAATTCTCGTGGTTACGTTATGCGTTTCTTCATGGGCTTTCCTCAGAACATCTGTGTTTTTGACAATTGAGTCATTTTTTCCCGTAGCGATCCATGCCTTTATGAAAAGAATTTTTGCCGCTTCACTTCTGAAATCAAAAATACTATGATAAGTCAGTTGACTGTTTATCTGAAAGTTGAACCATTCGACACGCAATGTATCAGGTATTGGATAATTCTTTTCGTCGGGCTTAAAAACCAGAACTTTGATGGTGTCGACAAATATATCTTTCGGATCTCCTTTGTCAACAGTAAACGGGTTGATCCTTTTCATACACATATTAACGTATTTATCGTACTCAAGCTCGCGACGTTCCCTGTTGCTCCCATCATACCTTTTGTAAAAGTCGAGCGCTTCGGACCAGTTTCCAAGTGCGTGAAAATAATTGGCAAGATAAAAATTTGCGTTCGAAGGTGTTTTATCTACGACAGCGTTTAATAAAGCCTCTTTTGTCGCGGTATCGAAACGATTATTCTTCAGCAGCGAAACCCCGTAATAGTAATTATACATTGCATTGCCGGGTGATTTGTTAATGAGTTGGGTGAAAATAGGAAGTGCTTTTTCGTAGTTCTTTTCTTTAAAGTACTCAATGGCAAGTGGTTCATTGCCAACTCTTTCCTGTGATAACAGCAGATTCGGAAACAATATATTCAAACTTGAAATAACTATTAGCACCAGGTTTTTACGCAAAACTATCATGATTTTTAATTCTGAAATATTAATGAGCTAAAATTATACATTTTAGTGGATTATTGTTGTATTTATTAGATTTTTGCTGTTTTATGTTCTCTTTTTATTGAATTCATGCTTTAATTTTTAATATATTTGTAGGACGATGATAAATGCCGGGGCTTTACTCATCCGGGATATTAGAAAAAGACATTGGTAAAAGAGTTTGGTCAAACAACTTTGGGCAAACTTTGTACCAGTAATATTTGTTCTAATATAAATTTAAAAACAATAGAATATGGTACAGTTAGTTGAAGGAATAGCAGCACCCGATTTCTCGGGAATTAATCAAAATGGAGAAACAATTTCGCTTTCAGGGTTTAAAGGAAAGAAGTTAATTCTGTATTTTTACCCCAAAGATAACACGCCCGGTTGTACCGCTGAAACTTGTAATCTTAATGATAATTACGAGTTTTGGTTATCAAAGGGTTATGAAGTTGTTGGCATTAGTCCGGACAGCGTAGCATCGCATCAGAAGTTTGTCGAAAAGTTTGGACTGAAGTTTAATCTGATAGCTGATACGTCTAAAGAGATTCTTGAAGCTTATGGAGTGTGGGGCGAAAAAGTCAATTACGGAAAAACCTACATGGGTGTGATCCGGACCACCTTTGTAATCGATGACAAAGGTGTTATTGAAAAGATTTTTAAAAAAGTGGATACGAAGGAACATACGAATCAGATTGTTACGGATTTATTAATTAAGTAATACATATATTTTACCATGGCGAAAGAAGATTTACAAAAGATCAACAGCGAAAAGCTGAAAGCCCTGCAGCTTACAATTGAAAAAATTGAAAAGAGCTACGGGAAAGGCTCAATAATGAGAATGGGCGATAAACCTGTTGATGATGTACCTGCGATACATTCCGGTTCAATCGCATTGGATTTGGCCATGGGGATCGGCGGTTATCCAAAAGGCCGTGTAATTGAGATTTATGGGCCTGAATCTTCGGGTAAAACTACACTTGCAATACATGCAATTGCGGAATCTCAGAAAGCCGGCGGAATTGCTGCTATCATAGATGCAGAGCATGCGTTTGATCCGACTTACGCTCAGAAATTAGGCGTAAATATCGATGAGTTGCTAATATCTCAACCAGATAACGGTGAGCAGGCACTCGAGATTGCTGATAGTCTGATTCGTTCAGGTGCGATTGATATCATTGTAATTGACTCTGTTGCTGCACTTACTCCAAAAGCCGAAATTGAAGGCGAAATGGGCGATTCGAAAATGGGTCTTCAGGCTCGTTTGATGTCGCAAGCGCTTAGAAAGCTTACCGGAAGTATTAGCAAGACAAAGACATGTGTTATCTTTATCAACCAGTTGCGCGAAAAAATCGGTGTTATGTTCGGAAATCCTGAAACGACTACTGGTGGTAATGCATTGAAATTTTATGCTTCTGTTCGTCTCGATATTCGCAAAATCGGTCAATTAAAAGACGGCGAAGAGGTGCAGGGTAGCCACACACGTGTGAAAGTCGTTAAAAACAAGGTGGCACCGCCATTCCGCAAAGCTGAATTTGATATACTTTACGGTGAAGGAATCTCAAAAGTTGGTGAGATTATTGACCTTGGTGTTGAGATTAACCTGATAAAAAAGGCAGGATCGTGGTTTAGCTATGGTGAAATTAAGTTAGGTCAGGGTCGCGAGGGGGTAAAAGCACTTCTAAAAGATAATCCAGAATTAATGGAAGAGCTTGAATCAAAAATACTTGCCAGTTATGCTCCGGTTTCGGATAAATAAATAATTGTAAACTTGTTACTAAATCTGAACCGGAAATTTTACGGTTCAGATTTTTTTTGGACTTTTGCAGAGTATAATTGGATTACAAATCATTAATTAATCCCTATGAAAATATTAAAATTTGGAGGAACTTCGGTCGGTTCGATAGAAAATGTAAGGAGAATTGGCGAAATTGTTCTAAATCAACAAGATAAAATTGTTGTTGTTGTTTCTGCGTTGGGCGGAGTTACTGATCAGCTTCTGGCAGTGGCTCAGCAAGCTGCATCGGGCGTAAAAATCAATGGTGTATTGACCTCCATACGAACGCGACACGAAGAGATGATCAAGGGATTATTTAATAATGAGGATTCAACTAAGACAATCCAGGCCTTGCAACCCCTTTTTGATGAACTCGAAAAGATTGTTCAGGGAGTAACGCTTATCGGAGAACTCACCCCAAAAACCCTTGACAAAATTCTGGGATTTGGAGAAAGGCTCTCTTCTATTTTGATTAGTCGGTATTTAAATGTTCAATTGATTGATAGTCTCGCTGTTATTCGTACTGATCGAACGTTCGGGAAAGCAAATGTTGATTTTGAACTCACCTATCAGCTAATTTCGGAGGTTTGCGCCAGGATTGATCATTTTGCAGTTGCCCCGGGATTTATTTCGTCCGCCTCAGACGGTTCGATGACCACATTAGGTCGTGGCGGTTCTGATTATACTGCCGCACTTTTTGCCGCAGCGGTACATGCGGACCAGCTTGAGATTTGGACCGATGTGGATGGTTTTATGACGGCTGATCCGCGTGTGATCAGCAAAGCGTACACAATTCCGATGCTTACTTATTCTGAGGCGATGGAGCTTTCGCATTTCGGTGCAAAGGTGATCTATCCCCCAACCATACTTCCGGTTTATCAGAAGAGCATTCCTATTCATATAAAAAACACCTTAAATCCCGATGGCGAAGGAACTTTGATATGTCAGTCAGACGCCAATGTTAAAGATCACCCAATTAAGGGGATCTCATCCATATCCGGTATTACCTTGTTTACAATTCAGGGTTTGGGGATGGTCGGTGTCACTGGTATATCAATGCGGCTTTTTGGAGCTCTTGCCAAAGAGGAGATTAATGTCATCCTTATATCGCAGGCATCTTCCGAAAACTCTATCAGTTTTGCAATCGATTCGCATTTTGCAGATAATGCGAGAGATGCAATTTCAATTGAATTTGAACGTGAAATCGCATCGGGTCGTATCAGTAAACTGGCTTTCGAAAACGAGCTTTCAATTGTCGCTATTGTGGGTGAAAATATGAAACATTCTGCCGGTATTGCCGGAAAGTTATTTCATACGATCGGAAAAAACGGAATCAACGTTGTTGCCATCGCACAGGGCGCTTCGGAGCAAAATATCTCGTGGGTAGTTAAAAATTCTGATTTAAGGAAAACACTCAATGTTGTCCACGAAGCATTTTTCCTTTCTCCCTATGTTGAACTGAATATTTTCCTTGTCGGAGTAGGGACTGTTGGGCGTGATTTAATAAGTCAGATCAGCAGGCAGCAAGATAAGCTAAAAAAGGAGCATCGTCTGAAACTAAAACTTACCGGAGTTGCAAATTCGCGAAAGATGATTTTTGATCGGGAAGGATTAGATGTTTCAGAACTTAAAAATACGATGTACGAGTCGGAGGAAAAATCGGATCTGAACTTGTTTTGTCAGACCATGGTTCAGATGAACATGTTCAACTCTGTGTTTGTTGACTGTACAGCAGATGCAAAAGTAGCTGATCATTACCTTTTTGTACTCGAAAATTATATTTCGATTGTTGCAGCAAATAAGGTTGCAGCATCGTCGGAATACGGGCGTTACCGTGCTTTAAAAGAGATGGCTGCAAAACATGGCGTGAAATTTTTGTTTGAGACCAACGTTGGTGCAGGACTCCCGTTGATCTCTACAATAAATGATTTAATGCGTTCGGGCGACCGGATTGTGCGTATTGAAGCTGTACTTTCCGGAACGCTGAATTATATTTTTAACACGCTTAGCAAAGAAATTCCGTTTAGCAAAGCTGTCAGAATGGCGAAAGAAATCGGCTATTCTGAACCAGATCCGCGGATTGATCTTAGTGGAATAGACGTGATTCGCAAACTGGTTATACTTGCACGCGAGTCAGGATATAAAATTGAAAAAGAGGAAGTTGTTAATAATTCGTTTATTCCCGAAAAGTATTTTAATTCCTCTATCGAGGAGTTTTGGAATACAATAAGTGAAATGGATGAAGTGTTCGAAAAACAACGTATTGTTCTTGAGACAGGAAAACAAAAATGGCGTTTTGTAGGTGTGATGGAAGAAGGAAAGGCTTCAGTATCCCTTAAGATCGTTGATCCGGGTCACCCGTTTTACGACCTTGAAGGAAGCAATAATATTATTTTATTGACGAGCGAACGTTACAATGAATATCCAATGTTGATCAAGGGTTATGGTGCCGGTGCGGCTGTAACAGCGGCTGGTGTTTTTGCCGATCTGATCAAGGTCTCGAATATTTAGTTTACAAGTAAATGAATTTGAATGAAGTATATTATTATTCTTGGTGATGGAATGTCGGATCAGACCGAGATTGAACATGGCGGGTTGACCCCTTTGATGGCGGCTCAGATACCAAATATAGATAAGCTGGCTAAAATGGGACGATCAGGATTACTAAAAACAATTCCTGAAAGACTCCATCCCGGAAGCGAAGTTGCAAATCTTGCGGTTCTTGGTTACGATGTCGAAGCTGTTTTCGAAGGTCGGGGTGTGATTGAGGCAGCCAGTATTGGAGTTCAGCTCGAACCCGGCGACCTTGCCATGAGATGCAACCTGATTTGTGTAAATGGAGAAAAGATTAAGAATCATTCGGCCGGACATATTCCAACCTTGGAAGCGATCGAATTGATAAAGTATCTCAATGAAGAACTTGGAAGTGATGTAGTTAAATTCTATCCAGGTGTTTCGTACCGGCATTTGCTAGTAATCAAAGGGGGAAACAAATCATTGAATTGTATTCCGCCACACGATGTTCCCGGAACTTCCATCGTTGATGTTCTTCCGTCTGCGTCCAATGAATCGGGTGAGGAAACGGCCAAACTTATACTTGATCTGATACACAAATCTCAAAAACTGCTGAAATGCCATCCTGTAAATCTCAAGCGCAAGCTCGACGGAAAAGATATGGCAAATTCAATATGGCCATGGTCTCCAGGTTATAAACCTGCAATGAAAACTTTAAAGGAGATGTTCGGAATCAAAAGTGGCGCAGTGATTTCTGCAGTCGATCTGATTCAGGGTATTGGTGTATATGCAGGACTGGATGTGATCAAAGTTGAAGGTGCAACTGGTTTGTATGATACGAATTATGAAGGAAAAGCGAAGGCTGCTATAGATGCGTTAAAAACACATGATTTCGTATACCTTCATATTGAGGCGAGTGATGAAGCTGGTCATGAAGGCGATTATGATCTGAAGTTGAAGACGATCGAATATCTTGACAGTCGTATTGTGAAATATCTTGTTGATGAAATAGCGAAGATGGATGAGCCGGTTTCAATTGCAGTTCTTCCTGATCATCCCACGCCGTGGAAACTGAAAACCCATACACGCGACGCAGTACCTTTTTTGATTTGGTATCCTGGTATTCAGCCGGATGATGTCTGTTGTTATGATGAAATCTCTGCACGAAAAGGCAATTATGGCGTATTGGAAAGCCATCAGTTTATGCAGGAACTTTTACGAAAATGATCAGATTAAAATGAAATATTACAGCACCAACCACAATACGCCTGATGTAAGTCTTGAAATCGCTGTTACCCAGGGATTGGCTTCTGATCGCGGATTGTTTATGCCCGAAAGGATTGATCCTTTACCATCGTCCTTCTTTCGAGAAATCGGATCAATGAATTTTCAGGAGATCTCTTTCGAGGTGGCTAAAAAATTCTTTGGTGAAGATATTCCGGAGCAAATTCTTAAAAAGATAGTTTTCGATACACTGAGTTTTGACACCCCTTTGGTAAAAGTGAATGACAATATCTATTCACTTGAGCTTTTCCATGGTCCTACATCGGCATTTAAGGATGTGGGCGCCCGGTTTATGGCACGACTTTTAGCCCATTTTTTGGAAAAGGAAAAAAAGATGGTGCATGTGCTTGTGGCAACTTCAGGAGACACTGGAAGTGCAGTAGCCAACGGATTTTTAGGAGTACCTGGAATTCATGTTCATGTGCTTTATCCCAAAGGGAAGGTGAGCGAAATACAGGAGAAACAGTTTACCACTTTAGGCCAGAATATTACCGCGCTTGAGATCGACGGAACTTTCGACGATTGTCAGGCTTTGGTGAAATCGGCGTTTATGGATGAAGTCCTCAAAAAGAGAATCACAATTACTTCAGCCAACTCAATAAATGTAGCCCGATTCCTTCCGCAGGCTTTCTATTATTTCAATGCATGGGCTAAGCTGGAGGATAAATCACGGAAGATTGTCTTCTCGGTTCCGAGCGGGAATTTCGGCAACCTCACAGCAGGACTCTTTGCTAAAAGGTTGGGATTGCCTGTTAGCAAATTCATTGCTGCCAATAATTTGAATGACATCGTTTTCAAATATCTCCAAACCGGAGTTTACACACCTCAGCCATCGATCTCGACAATTGCCAATGCGATGGATGTAGGTGATCCAAGCAATTTTGCCCGAATCCTTGATTTGTACCAAAACAATCATAAGGCGATTGCAAATGATATTGTTGGAACAACTTATTCGGATGATCAGATCAGGGAAACGCTTTTATCTGTTTATAAAACTGCAGGTTATCTTCTTGATCCACATGGAGCTGTAGGTTTCAGGGCACTTGCTGAACTTTTAAAAAAAGGAGAAACCGGAATTTTTCTTGAAACAGCCCATCCTGCCAAATTCACCGAAACTGTTGAACAGGTGGTTGGAAAAGGGAATGTTCTGATGCCGGAAAAACTTCATGCCTTTATGAAGGGGAAGAAGTTAAGTCTTGAATTTTCTGATAAATACGAATCGTTCCGTGCTTACCTTGATCGATTAGAATAAAGACATTTTGCAATATTTTTGACTGGGTTTTTAAAAATTGACCACTACTAACGCAACCTTTGTAACCATACTTTAATCTTTTTTATAGAATTTTACATTAAAAGCTATGAAGAAGAAAATAGGATTTTTAAAGCTAATCATTCCAGCTGTTATAGGGCTCGGGGTGATTTTTACATCCTGTATAAAGGATGATGACTACTACTCGGTCGGTGATTTTATCGTTACCTTCGGAACCATTGAAAAGAAAAGTACTGCAACGAACGATTATGTAATAAATTTGGATCATGGCGATATCGTCGTGCCGATGGCAACATCTGCCCCTTGGTTTGATATCAAAGACAATCAGCGGGTTCTCGTGAATTTTAATCCGTTAAGTGATGAAAAACTGACAGATTCAACTGTAACTTACTTCGCTAAGATTGAGGGCCTTCGTGAAATTCTCTTCAAGGATGTCAAGAAATATACCGAAGTTGCGGATGACAGTATGGGACATGACCCAATCATTATCAAAGACGCCTGGATTTCGAAGACCGGAGGAATACTAACAATCGATATGAAGTATTACACGCAGGGTTCAGTTCATTACATCAACCTGATCGATAATGGTGAAGCCAATGGGGTAGACAAACCATTTATTCTTGAACTGCGTCACAACGCCCGGGTCGATCGCGAAGATTATCCCGCTACAGGGTATGTCAGCTTTAGGCTTGATTACCTTAAACTTGCAGGTAAGAATGAAACCAAGTTTTTTGTCCGCTATACAGATTATGATGACAGACGAATAGATATCCCTTTTACATTCAAATATTAAAGAGTCGATTAGTAAATGATCCGGTTTAAAACCTGTGAATCTTCGGAATCGCAGGTTTTTTGTTGTAGTTAATCCAAATCCGCTTATTTTTGTGCGAAATAAAACTCAAACCATGAAAAACCTGTTTACGTTTTTTCTGTTCGTTATCCTTTTTTCCTCCTGTATGAAAAGTGAAAAAGCTGTTCCCGCAAAAGCAATTATTACGAAGGCATCCCTAACATTATCCTCAAATCTTATGACGCCAGAGGTGTTGTGGTCGTTTGGACGTGTTGCCGGAACTCAGGTTTCTGCGGATGGGAAAAGGGTTTTATACAGTGTTTCTTATTATAGTGTCCCCGAAAATAAGGGAAATTCGGAATTGTTTGTGATGAATGCCGATGGTTCTGATAAGAAACAAATTACCAATACTGCCATCCGGGAAGCAGGAGCAAGATGGATGAAAGATGGTAAAACAATTGCATTTTTATCTTCCGAAACGGGAAGTATGCAATTATGGACAATGAATGACGATGGGAGTAATCGCCAGCAAATCAGTGATCGCGAAGGTGGCGTTGGAGATTTTAACTTTTCGCCAGATGAAACGAAATTGCTTTTTGTGGCTGATGTAAAATATGGTGAACGCACAGTGGATAAATATCCTGATCTGCCTAAAGCAACTGGCGTTATTGTGAACGACCTGATGTACAAACATTGGGACGAATGGGTGCAAACTGTTCCTCATCCTTTCATTGCAGACTTTGCAAATGGAAAAATCGCAAATGAAACGGATGTTTTAAAAGGTGAACCTTTCGAAAGTCCAATGAAACCATTTGGTGGTATTGAGCAATTGGCATGGAGTCCCGATGGAAAAACCGTTGCCTATACCTGCCGTAAAAAAACCGGTAGAGAATATGCACTTTCCACTAATTCTGATATCTATTTCTATAACCTTGAAAGCGGCAAGACCGAGAACAAAACGCAGGGAATGATGGGTTACGATCAAAATCCTGTTTTCTCACCCGATGGAAAATGGCTGGCATGGGAGAGTATGGAGCGTGATGGTTATGAATCCGACAAAAACCGATTGTTTTTAATGAACCTGGAGACGGGTGAAAAGACAGATCTTTCTGCAGATTTTGATCAGAATTCAACTGCATTGACCTGGACAGCTGACAGTAAATTGATTTATTTTGTAAGTTGCTGGCATGCATTGACTCAGATTTATCGTGTTGATATTGCTGACAAAAAAATCGCTCAGATTACAAAAGGCATCCATGATTATTCGGCAGTTGCTTTGGCGCAAGAGAATCTTATTGGAGTTAAACATTCGATGAGTAAACCCGATGAGATTTATTCAATTAACCCTGCTAGCGGAGCAGAAACGGAGCTTTCGTTCGAGAATAAAGATATTCTTGCTCAACTGAAAATGGGTGAAGTGGAAGAGCGCTGGATCACTACCACCGACAATAAACAAATGCTTACCTGGGTTATTTATCCGCCGGATTTCGATAAAAATAAAAAATATCCGACCTTGCTATTCTGTGAAGGTGGACCGCAATCTACGGTCAGTCAGTTCTGGTCGTATCGTTGGAATTTGCAATTGATGGCTGCCAACGGTTATATTATAGTGGCTCCCAACCGTCGCGGACTTCCCAGCTTCGGAAAAGAATGGCTTGAACAAATCAGCGGCGATTACGGCGGACAAAATATGCTGGATTATTTTTCGGCAATTGATGCATTAGCAAAGGAGTCTTTTGTCAATAAAGATAAATTGGGCTGTGTTGGCGCAAGTTATGGCGGATTTTCGGTTTATTGGTTAGCTGGTCATCACGAAAAACGTTTCAAAGCTTTTTTGGCGCACGACGGCATGTTTAACCTGCCACAGCAATACCTCGAAACGGAAGAAATGTGGTTTGTAAACTGGGATCTGGGCGGTGCTTACTGGGATAAAGCGAATGCGATTGCACAGCGCTCGTATGCCAATTCTCCACACTTATTTGTAGACAAATGGGATACCCCGATTCTTGTTATTCATGGCGAGAAAGATTACCGCATCCTGGCTTCGCAAGGAATGTCAGCCTTTAATGCAGCCGTTTTGCGTGGTGTTCCGGCTGAGATGTTGATCTTTCCCGACGAAAATCACTGGGTACTTCAACCTCAAAACGGCATTTTATGGCAACGTACTTACTTTCAATGGCTTGATAAATGGCTGAAATAAGAATTAAATATGCTATCACGTAGTTCAGGAATTTTATTACATCCAACTTCTTTACCTGGAAGGTTTGGGATTGGGTCACTTGGTGCGGAAGCGCGTAAGTTTATCGATTGGCTTTCTGAGTCCGGGCAGAAAACCTGGCAAATTCTGCCGCTTGGACCCACAGACCTTAGTCATTCACCCTATCAGTGCTATTCTGCTTTCGCGGGTAATTCCGATTTGGTTGATCTTGATGAACTGGTTGAGATTGAACTTCTTCAGGCGAAGGATCTGGTACTGACAAAAGCATTTCCTTTAGAAAGTATTGATTATCATAGTGTCAGAAAATTTCGTGAACCGCTTCTTCATAAAGCATTTCTCCGTTTTCGAGAAACCGGAGGTTTTGGATGGGATAATTATCGTCAGTTCTGGAGCGAAAATTCCTGGTGGCTCGAATCTTATTCTTTGTTTTATGCCTGCCGAAAAAATCTGAAAGGTAAAGACTGGAGCTTTTGGGAGGAATCTTTGGTTTTACGCACGGAGGAATCTCTGAACCTTTATTATCGTACTTATCGCGAAGATGTTGAATTTCAGCGATTTTTACAGTTTGTCTTTTTTAAACAGTGGTTTGCACTGAAAAAATATGCGAATAATTTAGGAATCAAAATATTCGGAGATATTCCACTCTATGTTTCGTACGATAGCGCCGACGTATGGACCAATCAGGATCTGTTTTTACTCGACAAAAAGAAAAAGCCGGTGAAGGTTGGAGGAGTGCCACCCGATTATTTCAGCGAAACCGGTCAACTATGGGGTAATCCGCTGTTTGACTGGGAGGAACTAAAAAAGAGGGATTACGATTGGTGGATTGCCAGGTTGCACTTCAACCTACATATGTATGATTTGGTCCGGATCGACCATTTCAGGGGTTTGGAATCGTATTGGGCAATTCCATATGGCGAGAAAACGGCTATTAAAGGTGAATGGCTGAAGGCACATGGCGATGCTGTTCTTAAGATTCTTCAAGGTCAGATTGGACATTTACCAATCATTGCCGAGGATTTGGGGACCATTACCAGGGAGGTCCATCATTTGCGGAAAAAGTACCATTTGCCGGGAATGAAAGTCTTGCAATTTGCTTTTGCATCAGGTGCTGACAATGAGCACCTTCCTCATAATTATGAGCTTGATTTTGTGGCTTATACCGGGACTCATGATAACGATACCACTGTAAACTGGTTAAAAACTGTAAAAGGGGAGGAGCGTGATCATTTGAGGCGGTATTTTGGTGTTTCGGTAGTTGATCATTGGAAAATGATCAGATTGATACTGAGTTCAGTTGCGCAAATGACGATAATTCCGTTGCAGGACGTGCTTGGCCTCGATGCTTCTGCCAGAACAAATACCCCCGGAACCATAGTAGGAAACTGGCAATGGAAATTGGCTTCGCAGGAAAATCTGAAGGAACAGGGAGAAAAATTAAAAGAGTTGACCGATTTATACAGACGCTAACACAGCTTCGACAAATTTCTCTGGTTGTTCGGCATGTAACCAATGGCCTGCATCTGGAATATCGATCAACCGGGCTTCAGGATATATTTCTTTGATGCCGGAAAAATCCTGGTCTGAAATATAATCTGAGTTGAGTCCACGGATAAAGGTAACCGGGTAGTTGAGAATCGGTTGTCGTTCGGAAAACCAATCGCGGTTCACGTCGCTGGTAATTGAATTGAGTGCGTGTTTGAGGACAGGGACGTTTATTTTCCATTCGAAATAGCCCTCTTTATTTCTATGAATATTTTTAATCAGAAACTGTCGCAACGTACTGTTTTTCAATTTCTCAGAGAGAAAGTAATCGATTTCCCTGCGTGAAGTAACAGCTACAAGATTAAGATCTTCCATCAATCCGAGAATTAATTCGTGCTCCAAAACCGTTTTAAGTGGTTTGTTTTCGGAATTGTAATTTTTGGGAGAAATGTCTGCAACAATCAAACCTGTAATCAGTTCCGGATATTCGGCAGCAAACATCATCGCGAGCTTACCACCCATACTGTGGCCAAGAAGGACTGCTTTATGGATGTGATGATCGTTGAAAAACTTGTAAAGATCGTCCACCATATCCTGAAAAGTATGTGTTGACGTATGCGGCGATTGCCCGTGATTGCGAAGATCGGGAATGAAAACAGTGAATCGATCCTCCAGTTTTCTTGATATCGAAATCCAGTTATCCGATGAACCATAGAGTCCATGCAGGATAATCAGCGGCAAACCATGACCAGATTTTCGGAAATGTAATGTTACGGACATTATCTCAGACACTCTTTAGATTTAAACATGTATTGATAATCAATTTGTTATAGGTGGTTACATACATTTTCACGTACTTTGGCTGCATATTTCATCCCTAAACACCCTTTATTAGCCTGTTCGTTATTTTTCCCAATTTTCAATTTCGGCGGCGTGAAGTCGCCGTTTTTGAGGTAAGGTGAAATTATCTGGAAATCTTTCAAGGTAATCATTTATTTAATGAAATACTATTTTTATTAATTATTATGCTGATGTTATAAGTCTGATTCGTAATGAATTAGATTGTATTTGAATTTAGTCTAATTCTATATTGCAAAAATTCCAAAACAAAAATGAATCTTTTAATTTCAGCATTTTTTTTGTTCGGCTTTTGCAATACATTTACAAAACAAATCAGTTTTATTTAATTTTTAATATACAAAACAAAAACAAAACAAAAACAAAACATTTACAAAACGATTACAACCCAAACTCAAGGCGTCAAATCTATAATAAATTTCTAATAATGGTTCCGAAGGAGATAAAAAAAGAGTTGAAAACATTAAAACACAGTATGCCAAAAGGATATAGGGACATTCTCGCAAACGAACATTCCGTTACACCCGAATATATTGATATGATTTTTCGGGGAACCAGGGTAAACCTTGCAATCGTTCAAACAGCGACTCAATTGGCAGAGGAACACCGAAAAAATATGTATGATATCGTAGCGGAAATTAAAACCGCTTCCCTTAATGTAATATTGATCGTTTGCGCCGAGGAAATGGGGTTGTCGATCATCCAAGCAATGTTCTTATAAATATTTGATTTTCCTGGACGGATTAGCTCAGTCGGCAGAGCGTTAGTTTTTGCGGAATTGGTTGCCCCGCAGAATTAGAGGTCGTTGGTTCAAGTCCAACATCCGTTACTACTTTAGTTTTCATTTTGCCCCCGCGAAATTTCTGGTAGTCATTCCGGCGCGGGGGATAGCAGTACCTAAAACCCTATATATTTAACCAAATGCTTGATAATTACAACCTGAAACGTTTCTATGATGAAGCCTGGGAGCTTCTGGTAAGGTATGATTTCGTAAATGAGCAATGTCGATTACGTGTATCTTTTGACTACAACGATAAGGTATTACATACACCAGAGGTAGATTGTAGTATCGCATATAGCAATTCAAACAAAGAGGACAAACAAATTTTAATTATGGGCTATGGTCCGTCGCCATTTTGCGCCCTTCGCAAATTCGAATTAGATCTAATGCAAACGAAAGAAGGCTACCCCCTGACTTACTTTCGTTTTAAACCCCAATATTCTCTAAAAAAAAACTAATCAAAAACTCAAAACGCATGAAAACAACATTTTGCCGGATCGTTCGCATTACCAAAGATGTCGAGGCGATTGTGATTCTTGAAGATGAAAGCTCATTTCTAATGGAGGGTCAGATTTACGATGAAATTGTCGATTACGACAACATCCTGCCTTGTTTCCTGGACTTTGAGGCTTTCGACGAATTGAGCAAAGAGTTGCAAGCTGAAATTGTGGAATTTAGCAATACTCAGTTTCAACAATTCTGCACCTTATAGAACCCGACGGGGGTAGGGTTCGAAAGCCCGGATGGGCGGGGCTGGCAATCTCCCGCTCGGAGGGTAAGAAAACAGTGATCAAACAAACAATTTTATGAAAGTATTTTCTGCGACAACTAATCTGTGTTTATGGGTATCTGTGGAAGAAGCTGAGCTTATTCTTGCCGGTTACAGGGCGTTTTATCAAAATTTAACTAATGAGAAAGTATTAACTCCCGCCGTATCGGATCAGATTATAACCGCGATAATGCACATCGAAATGGGGCTTTTAAACCGCGCGAATATTTCAGAATTAAAGTTCACAATTTAAACTTAATGCCATGAATTACAAGGAGCTGATTCATTATTTTGCACAACCCCGGATGAATACCTGGGAATTTGAAAATAGCAAGTTAAGATGTGATTTTCATTACGTTATCAACACTGTTTATTTTGATGATGCGATTTCGGAATATCCATCGATGGTGTCAGGGGCGGTGCGGATGGAAAGGGGGCTAACTCTTGTCTGCTGGAACCGTTTTGGAGAATGTTTTATTAAGGGGCGGCGGTTCAGTGAATTTGATTTGATCAGTCCTTTACGGAAGGAAACCTATTCGAAAATATTTTTCGTTGCAGGGGGCGTTGGTATATGTGTTCTAATAGCAATTTTATACATCACACGATGAGAATAGCTGTAATTGGTGGGGAATATGATGCGGATAGTTATAAGGACTTCCTGAGTATAGTAAAAATCGCAAGGCCGGAAGAATACGTGATTGATATGTCGCGGCACCAGGAGGGCGAAAACTGGAAAAAGGATTACGATAAACGGTGCCAGGATATTGATTCGGCGCACCAGGTTATTATACCGAGCGATTGGCGCGACCACATCAATGCAAAGCGGGATATTACCTACGCCGAAATGTTAAGAAAGGAGTTGTTTATTTATATCAATGGGACATTCTACCCGTGGGAAGACTATTGCGCCAAACGATGAAACAGGAACTCTCCATTTTTACGACGGGATTTTTGAATGGAAGGTGAATTATAAGGAACCCATTACACCAGAGGAATAGCCATGAACGATGAAGAAAAAGCAGCGGTTGCCGAACTTCCGGTACTTGTTATCGAACAGGGACGGGCAAACCCATCGTTTTTTCACATTATCGAGCCAGTTCCTGGGCGTGAATTTACAGTTGGTCAAAAGGTTAAATGTATTAACCGAAAAACAAAAATTGAATTGAATGGAATTGTAACAAAGCATTTTTGGACGTTCCCCTGGGATGAAGCGCCTGAGGGATGGATATTAGGGATTTGGGGCGTTACGCCTAAATTGCTTCGGAATGTATTGCTTTTGCACGACAAAGGGTTTGAAGATTCATGGGCAAGGGTAATACTGGTGAATGAGACGATGTGAAAAATTGGAGAAGACATGATAAAAGAGGACGTTAAACAGCGGGTGAAGGATGCCGCCGTTATCGAAAAGATAATCGGGGAGCGGATCACGATTAAAAGAGACGGTGCAAACTATATTGGTATATGCCCTTTTCACAAGGAGAAAACGGGGAGTTTCACAGTGTCACCCTCTAAAGGTAAGTTTAAATGTTATGGCTGCGGGGCGCATGGCGATGCCTTTGATTTTATACAAGCGTTTGAAAACGTTACGTTTCCTGTAGCGTTAAAAATGCTGGCCTCGCTTTATCATATCGATGTACCGGAGCGGGAAATGACCGAAGCGGAACAAACCGCGTTTAAAGCAAGAGAAACTGCTATTCATACCCTGAGTAAACAAAATGAGGGGTTCAGGGAGAACCTGAAAAAAAATGAGAAAGCCCTTGCGTTCCTGACTGATACACGGGGAATTTCACCCGCAATGATTGACAAATGGAGCTTGGGATATGCGACATCGGGATTCTTCGCGGATCGAATTACTTATCCGATCCGTAACGTTGCCGGTGAGATTTGCGGCTTTACGGGGCGGCGGGTGAATGAAGAGACGATACCTAAATTTAAGAATTCCGCTGATTCGGATTTGTTTAAAAAGTCGGAGTTACTGTTTGGGCTTCACCATGCAAAACGATTTATCGGGCTGGAAGACAAAGCGTACCTGGTGGAAGGGCAACATGACGTTTTGAGCATGGACGGGATCGGGCTGAGTAACACGGTGGCCCCATCGGGAACGGCGATCACTGTGGAACAAATAAGAAGGATTAAACGATTCACTAACAATATTGTACTTCTATTGGATGGGGATGCGCCGGGACTTAAAGCGGCCATCAAAAACATAACACCCTTTCTGGCCGAACAGGTGAATTTAAGGCTGATTATTTTACCGGAAGGGCAAGACCCTGACAGTTTTATAAGGAGAGGGGATTTCAAAGGGGAGGGTAGGGAAGAGGGTTGTATGATTACGCCCAAACACTATATCGAAAATCACGAAATTAACTTTATTGAGTTTAAGGCCCTCCAGTTTAGGGATGAAATGGAAATAGACCCCACTGTAAAAGGGAAACTACTCAATGAGATTACCAGCGATATCAGTATCATAGAGGATAAAAATACGAGGCTGGCTTATATACAGGCGTGTGCGGCGATATTTGGAATTCAGGAATCGGAATTGTCGAAGGATATCAGGGGATTGCGCGAGAAGCTGGATTTAAAACCAGAGGAGGGAAAATGGTTTGCCTTTGATGAAGCCCTGGAGAAAATTAAGGAGCTGAAAGAGGTGATTATCCTATCGCAATTTGAGAAAGTAGTTAAGAGCCATCTTGCCGAAGAGAAAAATTGCATTGGCATGAACTGTGTTCCCCTGGACAAAAAGGAAATTCTCAAGCTCAAGAAACTGACGACAACGATTGTTTTTGACGAGTTTGTATATGAGGTTTTTGAGAAAAAAACAAAACTGGAAACGCCAACCGTAAAAAACCTTAAACGGCTGATCAGCTTTGGTTTTGATATTAAGATGCGCGAGGGAACTGAAATCGAATACAATGATGAGTCGGGCGAGGCGTATGCCGTATCGTACATCAATTTTACGGATTGGTATATTAACCGGATCACAGAATTACTGACACAAGCGGATGATGTTTTTACCGGCTACGCTATTGAGCAAATTGCCGAGTTACTTTCGTACCTCCCTGAGAGTTCGCGCATGACTAAGCTGGGCAATGTTCAGTCGAGATTTAGAGAGCGGCATGTGAAGCTGATCATTGGGGACTTTAAAAAGATAATGACCGGTTATATGCGGAAAAACGCCAAAACGTTTGAACCTAATACGCAAGTCGAGTATTCAGCGGGAGATAATCCATTAAACCTTAACCAGGACCAGCTTAATGACTTAAACAGGTATAGTCATTTTTTCAGAGATAATGCGATGCACCACCTGGGTAAAACAGGGCACGTTACAAAGATTTCGAATTTCACCATTTTACCTATCATACATTCCAATACCTCCAGCGGTCACTTTAAACTTTTCGAAATGACCAATGAGTTTAAGCTGACTGTGAATATTTCACTTGACACGAAGGATTTGAATGATGTGCGCCGGTTTAAATGCGCCTGTGAGGAGAAGGGAAATTTTGTATTTAAAGGACAACAAAACGAGCTGGACGATATAAAAGAGCGTTTGTATGCCAATACTACTTATTCGAGTGAAATTGAGCAATTGGGGTGGCAAAGTGAGGGCTTTTGGGCGTGGGCCGATGGGATCACAACAACCGACGGACAATTCACAAAAACAGATCCCAACGGGCTTATTACCGTTGGTGAAAAAAACTACCTGATCAAAGCATTTTCGGCCCTTTACGCCCAGGACAAAACGGCCTTTCTGAATGAAAAGAAATTTTTGCACCTGACTTCGGATGTATCGTTTAAGGACTGGAGTAACCGGTACATGGGAGTATTTGGCAATAACACAATGATTTGCATTTGTGCCCTGGTTACTTCGTTTTATTCGGATGCTATTTTTAAACTGGTTCACGGGGAGTTGCCACTACTTAATTTTTTTGGCCCCAAAGGAACCGGTAAAACACAGGTTGCCGATAGTTTGCTCGCTTTCTATGGTGAGAAACAGCCGATTAACAACCTTTCGAAAGTGACCATATACGGACTTTCGCAAACTATGAAATCATTTCACAATTCGTTTTGCCTGATCGATGAATACAAAAATATGCTTGACATGAAGTATATCGAAATGCTGAAATCGATTTACAACCGCCAGGCAAAAATACAGGGGAGCATGGGAGGACAAGGGACTAAAACTGAGCATATACCCATTAACCAAATGGCCCTTTTGTGCGGTCAGGATTTGCCCACGCTTGACGTTGCCCTGCTGGAGCGGTGCCTTTGCCTTACAAGCTATAAATCAGACTATACAGACGAGCAAAAAACCAGCTACAACGAACTTAAAAATATTGAGGAGAAGGGACTTGCACACCTTACCGACGATTTTTTGAAATACCGTGACCTGGTACTTGAGAAATTTGCAGATACTAACAGCGCCATCCAGACGAAAATTTCGGCACTTGTTCCCCATGTATCGGTACGCCTCCAGAAAAACCTATCGACAATCCTTACCGGGTTCGATATACTAAAAGATAAATTTGAGTTCCCTTTTACGTTTGACGAGGTTCTTAATCATGGGATTAGCATTATTGAGGAGCAACAAAAATTCATTGAATCGTCGGATGATCTGAAAAACTGGTGGAGCATATTCGCTACCTTAATTGAGCAAAAGAAGATAAAAGAGGGGCGCAATTATGTGCTGGCTGATGTAATGCAAATGCGCTATGTTGGTTATTATGAGTTAGTAACCTATCATAAAGGTATGATGTGTCTGTTTGTTCGATGGGACGGTATTTACCCGATGTATGCCCAATATGCCCGGATGAGTAATATGCCAGCACTAAGCGAGAAAACAATTCAGTTTTATCTTGAGAAAACAAAATACTACCAGGGACGGATCAAAGCAAAGCGGTTTTACGACCGTGAGACAAAAGAGGAATGGAATCACCAGGCATGGTGTTTCGATTATACCAAAATGGATGTGAACCTGATTGTAAGCAAGAGCTTGGAATTTGATAATGAGGATATGAAGCCCAATTTAAACAACCCTTCCGTTAAGGAAATGGAGGAAAAAGAGCTGGAAGAGGAGCGCCGGAAAATAGAGGAAGCGGAGTTTAAAAAATCCCAGCTGGATTTGCCCTTTTGAGTAAAAAAAATAAATATATGCCTCACACGAGAAAATAGTGACAACATTGACAACATTGACAACACAAAAAAAACTATGCTCTATATCAATAACTTAAATCAATTTTTTATTTCATTATATGTTGTCAAACTGTTGTCAACGTTGTTAACGTTGTCAAAGTTGCCATCGTTGTCAAAAATACCCCCGCCCTTGTGCGAAGATTTTTTTTTTTGTTGAAAGGATGCAAAACTGAGTTGAAATGCACCGGTACAGCCGGGTGAAATTAATGACAGAAATAAATGAATACTTAATATCAAATATCTAAGTACATGACAAAAAATTACAACATTGACTAAATTTATCTATATCATTAAAATACAGCACATTTGCAAGATATGTTAATCCGTATTTGAATAAAC
>Ga0209585_10000083_pt1 | contig 34376 bp, 30 predicted proteins | sample NGEPerone_FD_185491 | JGI IMG/M metagenome (GOLD analysis project Ga0209585, IMG submission 185491) | Arctic peat soil microbial communities from the Barrow Environmental Observatory site, Barrow, Alaska, USA - NGEE Permafrost154B-one... | ecosystem: Environmental > Terrestrial > Soil >... | reverse complement strand
GCAGTCACCCACGACACCCTTGCTCTTGGCTAATGGTTGGCTATACTACATACCCCCATAACGGACTTGCACCGTCAAGTTATTCGCCATGCACGGCGCACAAAAAAGAGAGATTACCAAATGGTAACCTCTCTTCAATTTTATCATATACTTTTCCTTTAATCAGGAATTGTATGACTTATTCGATTACGATTGTTTCTGTTCTACGGTTGGCTGCATATTCAGCTTTCGTACAAGGAACACCATCAACACACTTATTAACTGGTTGTGTTTCGCCGAATGCCTGAGCATTAATCCGTGAAGTACTAATTCCTTTGCTAACCAAGTAGTCAATAACAGATTTACCACGTTTTTCAGCAAGCTTCATATTGTAGCTTGCTGGTCCTCTACAATCGGTATGAGATTTTATTTCAACATTAACAGTTGGATTTTCATTCATATCCGCAGCCAATTTATCAAGATCAGTTGTAGACTGATTGTTAAGATTCCATTTGTCAAAAGCAAAATATACCTTGTAAATATTACCAATAACTGCAGGTTTAACAACTTTCACTTCAACCTTTGGTTCTGGTTTTGGTTCTGGTTTTGGTTCTGGTTTTGGTTCTGGTTTTGGAGCCTCAACAATTGGTTCAGCTTTTTTCTTCTTTCCAAAAGCGTAAGAAAGACCAACATGTGTATAAAGTTTTGTTTCCATTACATCAGCCAGATTGGTACCTGCTTTCATTGTAGCTGTGGTTATGTGTCCATCCATTTTGTCGGTATTGACCCAACTCCACTGCGTTCCAATATTTAACTTCATGTTGTCGTTCAAACGGAAAGCAACACCAGTTCCAATTGGAATCGTAGGTTTCCAGTTATCATCATTATTTATCAGGACATCACCACTCTTTTTCCAGATATGAGTTGCGCCAATCCCTAATTTAGCATACCAGTAAATTTTACGGTCAAATTTATTCTTTGAGAATAAATTATTGAGGTTCCAAACGGTATTCAAATCATACTCATTGACCTCCGTTTTGAAAGGTTTAATGTTTGTCCAGCCAAGGTATTTCCAGCTACCGGTAAGATTCGTATAATTCCAACCTAGTTCTGCGGCAAAAACATGAGAAAAGTTCTTTTTCACCAAAGCTCCGAAACCAAAATTCATATCACTTTTCCAGAAATTGAAATGGTGAAAACGGGCATCTTTAAACATATTGTATTCTCCGGCAAAATTAGCCACTCCAGCATTGACCCCAATTTCCCACCTCGTATCTGCAGGTTCGGATTTTGCTTTTTCCTGGGCGAAAGTTAATGCATAGCACATAAACAGTACTATAACACTTAAGCTAAGTTTTTTCATAAATAAAAAATTTTAATATTTAACTTTAGAACGTTGTTTTACAAAAGGTTTTAAATGTATTTAATTATGCAAATATAATAAAATAAGGAAAACCAAAACACATATTTGAATTATTATTTTACTAATTTTAACATTCGAAAGGTAGTAAAAAAAATTAAAAGAAAACTTTTTTTTAAAAAGAAATATAGGTAATTAATTATCAATTAATTACCTATATTTTAGAAAGAATTCAAATACATTAAACCCTGATTACAATGGTATAAACTACTGCAGACAGATTTTGCAATATTGAAGATTAAAATGATTAAAATTATTTTATATGCCAGTTATCCAACTAATTAAAAATATTTGCCATTGACCATCAAGATGTATCTTAATTAATAGTTAAGAATATCCTGTTAATTTAACGATCACCAATTTGTCATTTTTATCGCAAAAAAGTTAAAATCAAAATAAAAAATCATTCAATTGCAAATCGGTTTAAAATGACCAATACTTAACGAAAAATGCTAAAATTGTGTTTTATTTCAACGCGAGGAATTGGTAAAGTGAAAATTGGGAACAGACGATCCTATTCAACAAAACCAAAATCCGGCCCCAATAAATGGAATTTTCTTTGACATATTCCCCTAAGGGTATTTATAAAAATACAACTAATGAATAATATGGTAATTGTCGTTACTGGTGGTGCACAAGGAATTGGAAGGAAAATTGCTCAACATTTTCTTGCAGCAAAATGGAAATCAGTCATTTGGGAAATAGACAATAAAGCAGGAGTTGAACTTGCCAAGGATCTAAATCACCCTGATTTTTTGAATGTTGAATGTAATGTTGCGATTGAAGATGAGGTAAAGGCAGCTGTTCGGCTTACGCTTGAAAGATTTGGTAGAATTGACGTCCTTATCAACAATGCTGCTATAATGAGCAATAAACCAATTTCAGCTCTTTCGTTAGCAGATTGGCAAAAGGTGATTGATGTCAATCTTACTGGTCCTTTTCTTTGTACTAAGTATTGTGAAACAGAACTAAGACGAAACAACGGATCCATTATCAATATTTGTTCTACACGAGCATTTCAATCGGAAGTTAATACAGAGGCTTATTCTGCTTCAAAAGGTGGAGTATTTGCCCTAACCCATGCTTTAGCTGTAAGTCTGGGTCCCGAAGTGCGCGTAAATTCGATATCACCGGGATGGATCGATCAGTTGGAAGAACAAAAAAGTAGTTCCACAAAAAAGAAATTCTTTTCGGAAGAGGATCATAAACAACATCCGGCAGGGAGAATTGGTAAAACAGATGATATTGCCCGGCTTGTCTGGTTTCTTTCTCAACCTGAAAATAGTTTCATAACAGCTCAAAACTTTGTGATTGATGGTGGAATGACCCGCAAAATGATTTATTTGTAAAACCTTTCCATCAGAATAAATAACTGTATATAAACCTGATATGACGACAGAAAAATATTACACACCAGTTGAAGAAGGACTAAATGTTATCACTCATGGTTTTGGTTTTATTCTTGCATTACTAGGTTCAATTTTATTATTGAATTACGGACTACAGGAAGGATTTCATTTAAGATTCTTCAGCTACTTGGTTTATAGTTTTGGATTACTGACCCTTTATCTTGCATCGACACTTTACCATTCTGCAAAAGCTCCTAAATTGAAAAAGAGGTTGAATATTTTTGACCATTCTGCCATATATGTTTTAATTGCCGGAACATATACGCCAATCGCATTGCTCACGATAAAAGGAACCTGGGGATTGGCAATTTTTTGCACTGTCTGGATTTTGGCTATTATCGGAATCGTATTGAAATTCTTTTTTATTGGGCGCTATTCAAAATTTTCAACGGCCACCTATGTTTTGATGGGCTGGGTGGTTATCATCGCGATTAAACCTTTAATAAACAGTATGGTTGCTCAAGGACTTCTTTGGTTATTGGCAGGAGGAATATTTTATACGATCGGCGCCCTTCTTTACCAGCGAAAATCAATGAAATATAATCATGCCATATTTCATATTTTCGTATTACTAGGAAGCTTATGCCATTATATTGTAATTTTAAATTATACGAATTAATCTGATTTAATTGGCTTTAGCCAACCTAATCTTTCTGTAAATGCAGGTTTCGAGTTCACACATTTGACATTCATAAGCCGTTTTTTTAACATTCCTGCCAAATCCAATAACTCCGCTAACTGATTTTATGGGATCCATCAGGCAAGAATCAGACAGTTTGATTCCGCAATGATTTTCGGGAAACAATGCAAAAAATCGTTTCTGTTCACTTAGTGCCCATCCACAATAACCAGGACTGTATCGATTGGCCATTTTATAACCTAAATTAATCAATTCATTTTCAAAACTATCCTGAATTTTATCAATCACTGCTTCTACCGTAACCGAACCAATCACATCAAGAATATATCCTTCAATAAGATCACCTGCGGCCATGAGCTCATTGCTTTTTTCGCTGATTCCCGATCCGGCAGTACAGATAAAAAGTGCTCCTCCATCTGCATTTTTTAGTTGTTGAGCTATTTTTTTACCAACATAAAATGTGATTCCATCAGCAACGAAGCTTCCTGTTTTGTCTATTGAAAAGTTTTCCAATACCATCAAACTACCCTGAATATCACACAACTGGTTACACTGCCTAAGTGCAAAAGCAATCATATCAGGAAAAGGCTCAGGTGATTGCCCAAGACCATAACCCATTACTTCTTCGATATGTCCTACTTTAATGTCCAGCTCATTAAATGAGTAAGCAAAGTTTTTTAGTTCTTGTTGCATAAATTTTCGAATTCTTGTTGTAAAATTTTATGATCAATTTCTGGTCCGATAACCACCATTTCAGTATGATAAGGATTATCAGGAACTGGCTTTATTTCAATGTGCTCAAAACTTGTCTGAACAGCCACAGGACCCTTCACTGTTTCGACATATCCCTTCATGCGATAGGTAATTAAACTATATTTCCGAATAAAATAATCCAGATTTTCAGTCGAAACCGCCTTCGTACATTTTATTACAGCCGAACCAACATCAGGTCTTCCAGCATTTTCTTTCTGGTCGGTTCCCATTAATGAAACCGGTAAATGAAAAGTAAATTCCTCTGATAACTCAATTTTGCAATATAATGTTTCCACAATCTTAGCAAAAGGATTAATAATTAATAATTTGTGACGGATTTCCGAAAGTGATTCAACTGCAAGATCACACTTATTCAACACAATTGTATCTGCAACCCGAATCTGGTGTGTATTACGTCCTACCCTTTCTATCGATTTCTGAAAATTCAGCGCATCGACTATTGTATAAGAATGCGCCAACCAAATCAAATTACGCAAAGCAGAGGAGGAAATTATCTGACTGATAGTGATTGGATCAGAAAGTCCGGAGGCTTCCAAAATAATCAGATCGGGTTGATGCTGATGTATAAAATCAGCCAGTGCATGAATAAAACTCCCCAATAAACAGACACAAAAAACAGAGCCATTATTCATTTCGAGCAACTCAAATGACTTGCCGGTTTGTTTCAGTTCGCGGCTGTCGATGTTCACTTCGGCATATTCGTTCTGAATGATCGCAATCTTTTTTGAATCAGCATATTGCTCAATGAATTGTTTGATCAGCGTCGTTTTGCCACTTCCTAAAAAACCAGTCACCAAATAAAAAGGGATTTTTTTCATCCTAATCGTTTACAATTCCCTTGCAACCAGCGAAATCTGACGGATATGCTCTGGTGTTGTTCCACAGCATCCTCCGATAATATTAACGCCTGCATCAATTATTGCCTTAACGTAACTTGCTGTTTGTATTGGAGATTCAGGAAAAACCGTTTTGCCATCATCGTACACTGGCATGCCGGCGTTGGCATGAACAAGTACTGGAATAACGGTATTACATAACCGGATCTCTTTCACGATCTGAATCATCCCTTCAATCCCGTTGCCACAGTTTGCACCTATAATATCGACCCCTTCAGGAACCAGTTCCTGCATCATTTCAGTCGGAGAGACACCCATCATAGAACGGTATTCGCCATAAACTGTCCGTTCAAAAGTCATCGTACAGATCACTTCACGCGTAGTGTTTTCTTTAGCTGCCCTGATCGCCAAACGTGCTTCATCAAGATCCGTAAAAGTTTCAATAATGATGGCATCGGCCCCGCCATTTTCCAATGCAACAACCTGTTCCTTAAATGATTCGTAAACCTCTTCAGGAGTTACTTCGCCCATCATAAGTATTTTCCCGGTAGGCCCAACAGAACCCAAAACGAATTTGTCTCCGGCAGCTTTTCGTGATATTGCTGCTGCTGCCTGGTTTAACTCCGAAGTACGATCAGCTAATCCATAATGGATTAACTTAAAACTACTTCCTCCAAAACTATTTGTTTCGACCATATCAGCACCTGCATCGATATAGCTTTTAGCAATATCAAAAACTTCGTCAGGATGTTCAATATTCCATAGTTCAGGACATTGTCCCGGTTTTAAACCTTTTGCATGCAAAAAAGTTCCCCATGCACCATCGGAAACCAGAATTTTCCCTTGCTTAATGCGATCCGTGATTTTTCCCATTTTAAGATAATTTTTAAAACATCAAAATTCTTTTAGCCATTCTGTAATCACATCAACTGATGGCACTTTCCCTTGCGATTTAATGGTGTATTTCTTCAAAATTACTGTTGGAGTTTGTGAAATACCATATTTTGTAAGCTTTTCCGGATCTGTAACATACTTAACTTCGATGCTCTTACCTGTCTGTAAAAAGGCGGTATTGATCCGGATTTTCATGATATTGATTTCCTCTTCGTCCTTGCAAAAGACGATAAACTCACCCTTTTTCGCCTGAATCTTCAGCTTAATTTTTTCATTGATCCTCTTCTGGATCGCAGCAATCAGCTCATTTTTAGGTGGTATCTGGCTCACAAACGAGATTTTACCATCGATGCAGATCGTAGGAATATTCTTAACCATCAGCGAAGCCATAAATGTGACTCCATCCATCTGTTTGATCGCATGTTCACGCCATTCAACGATCCCTTCAAAATGGGGTGCAATTTTCTTCACAGCTTCAACCATGTATTGACATGGAGCACACGATTCGGAGTCAAGCGTAATAATATCGACAATCACCTTATCGCTTTGGCCATAGTCTTTCATATTCAACAACTTCAGACTATCGCTTTTTCGAGTCATCGCCCTGACGATCTGCTGCTCATATGGATCTTTGACCAATTTAGCAACTGCGATCAGATTCTCAGTTGGTGTAGCCATAGGAAGATCACATCCCGGAGCCAGAATAAACCCGCAGTTTCCACCTAATTCAATACAATCCAGCGCGTTAAAAGCTGCATCTTCGGGGGGTCCCATCAAAAGGACAACTGTCAACTGAAGATTTCCGCCAAAACTGATGTTATGCCTAAGCGCAATATCTTTCACATAATCGAGCGGAATATTTTCGTCAATGCTGATATTGTCCGGTTTACATCCACACATCACCTCGATGTTCTGCTGTGCATGTCCGCAAACAAAGAATGAGCTAAGCGCCCCTTTTTCCCTGATGTGCCGGAAGATTTCGGTCATTGGAGGCGAGACGAACGTTTCGAAAGTGACAGGATCAATCTGGCTGGTCATCGGATCAACAACTGCAATTACATCGCATCCGGCTTCGATGTAATAATCGGCCATTCTCTTCGCGACCTTTTCGCAAAATGCAAACAGTTTTGAAACATATTCCGGTTCTTCGAAAAGTTTCATGAAAATATCTGTGCCCAAAAGGTGAAGCGCTAATGTGAATGGTCCGGCAATAAGCCCATAAAGTGCCAGATCGGGATATTTAGCTCTTAATTGTTGTGTGGCATCAATCACAATCGGCATGCGGCCATGGTGTTTCTCTGGAACCAGCAGATCGGCAATAGTTTTCCCTTCCAATAATGGATGTGAAATGACAGCAGGAGGATTCTCTTCAGCCCAATTTAACTTACATCCAAGCAGTTCTGCTTCGAGTTGCAAATCAAATAATACAGGAATCCCATCGGGTTGGTAAAATTCAACGGCTTTGGAAATCCCATTGACAATATGATCCGCAGAATGAAGAAATTCGGTGGCGTTTATTCCTATCAGGCTGGCTGCATGAACACCAACAAAAGGCACCCATGGAATCGAATCAGTTGGTTCAAGTTTAAAAGTCTTCTGAATCCTCTCTTTTCCTGTCATGATAATTATTTCAAATTTAAATCAGAGACTTGCGTTTCGCATCGCCATCAAATTCTCATGCGGTGTTGTAACAATAATTTCACAGCCGGCAGACAAAATAAACTTTCGGCCTTTTTCATTATCGCACAATAGCTTGCAAGTTGTATAAATTTCTTCTGATGATTTATCCATCACAAAGCGCGGATCAATATTTCCACAACGAATAACATCCGGCCCCATCACTTCAAAGGCATGTTGGGGATCAATCTGCCAGTCGATGTCTAAAATATCAATTCCAAGATCTTTCAATGAAGGGAGCAAATGGGTGATATCGCCGCAAATATGCAATTTAACCTTTGCCCCACAAGCGTGAATAAAACTGATGATTTCGCGATGGCGCTCTTTTACAAATACATTGTAAGTAACCGGATCGATTTGAGAACAGATCGCGTCGCCCATTCCGATTATATCACATCCGGCTTCAATCTGTGCTTTGGCAAAATCCTTCGCCGTAAGCATACATTTATCAATAAGGAGATTTGCAGTATCTGGATCAATCATCAGCATCATCATAAATTGCTCGATACCTGCAAGATCACATGCTTCTGCCAAAGGTCCTTCAATCCAGCCAATAATGGGTACATTGCCATTTGTCCGTTTCGACAACAACTCTGCACCACGAATTCTATCCAAAGTCCGTTCAGATTTATAAACATCAGGTCTTTGCAGATTTCTTATATCCTCCTCGTTTTTAATTATGAGATTCAGGCATCTTGGAACCCCTTCAGGAATGAACTCAATCTTAGCTCCGAAAGCACTTGTTTCGCGGTAAGGATCGGAGATAAGACCAACCATATCGATATCAAAATCGTCAAGCGCACGTAAATTGGCTTCAACGAGAAAGCGGTGGCCCGATGCAAATTTTGCATAATTACCTCCTGCATAACGGGCAATAAAGTGCATCAGAATAGGCCGAAAGATGGTCCTTTCCGATGAATGAATACCATCGCACAAATTCTGAAAGACCGTTTTTTTGGTCATACCGAATATTATTAATTCAATTTCGCAAGAAGATCAATAAGTCCCTGCGGATCAGAAGAATAAATATCCATTCCAATTTTATTACTAAAATCCTTTGTTACAGGAGCTCCACCAACAGCAACTATCGTTCCAGGCACTGCCTCTTTCACCGCTTTACCGATTTTCTCCATATTCACCATCGTTGTGGTTAGCAGTGCAGAAAGGCAAACAATCGCGCCCGGATTTGCTTTCACTGACTCAACAAATTTTTCAACTTTTACATCAGTGCCCAGATCAATCACTTCCCAGCCACTTCCCTCTACCATCATTGAGACCAAATTCTTACCGATATCATGAAGGTCACCTTCAACAGTTCCGATAATGATCTTTCCTTTACGAACGACGGAACCGTCATTAAAAAACGGTTTAAGATGTGCCATTCCAAAACTCATCGCTTTGGCACTCATCAGTACCTGGGGAACAAAAACTTTGTTTTCACGGAACTTAACCCCGACTTTTCCCATTCCAATCACAAGACCTTTATTCAAAACTTCAGTCGGGGGAACGCCCATTTCGAGGGCTCTTTTAGTCAATTCGTCGGCGCCATCCTGTCCACGCATATCGGGTGGATAAGGAGAGGCAAGGTTAATTTTCCCAAACTCAACACAATACGCCAGTCTTTCAAGAATCTCTTCCATGGTTTTAATTTGTTAATGTTTTATATATAGTTAATTTCCTGATTAATAATATATTAGTGAATCATGTCTATTTAATATCAATTACTTCAATCGTAAAAAGCAATGCACTGAAAGGAGGTATTATGGCATATCCATTATCTCCATAGGCTTTTGCTGAAGGTATCAGGAAAAGAGCACTTCCACCCTTACTCAATACTTCAATACCTTCTTCCCAACCCTGAATCATGCGTTGATTTGTTCCTTTATGCACATAACTAAAACTTGACGAAGCATCAAAAACAGTTCCATCCATAAACATTCCTGTGTATTTCACGGTTAGTGAATCTCCCGTAATAACTTTCGGGCCTGAACCGACCTTTTCGACAATATAATACAAGCCGGTGGTTGTTGTGTCAATATTTTTATTGCTTTTTACGTTTGCATCGAGCCAATCCTTCATCTGGGTAGCTTCTATTTCAGAAGAATTAGTTATTATTACTTCCTTCTTCTTGCACCCGAACACAATTACCATTGCAAACAAAACAACAGCACAAACTTTAAAATACGTATTCAATTTTTTCATTTAATTGTTTTTTGAGTCCACTACAATTTTTGTAATGGAAACGCAAAGATAGAACTTATTCTACCTACCATACTTTATTAGCATGTTCACCCATGAAGAACCATCATTTTTATCATTCCCGGTGAACGATTCGTAATAATCCTTGGCAAAATCAGCTTATGCAATTAATACCAAAATCATCAACAAATTGTATTTGCTCTTCGGAATAATGGAAATCCATTTTCACGCTTTTTATAACGAATAAATTACCAGACTTTCATCGTAACCGTTCCTTTAGTTGCATTTTCAAAAGGACCTGGGAATGGATTGGCAACATTGCGTTTTTTTCCGAAGTAGTCAGTGTCAATTTTAATTGGCGTACCGTCAGCATTTTCGTAAGAAAGGTTTGGAACTCTTGCTTTGCCCAGAAGTTCTGTAGTGACAAGCTGGCGCTTCTGTTCTTTTCTCCAGTTGGGATCGACAGATAATTCAAGATACCAGCCATTCGGTTTCTCTGTTAACCTGATGCCAGTGTCAAATGCAGGTTTAACCAGGACTTCGCGGTCAAACTTTGACGCTTGTGTGCCCTTGGTAAAGACATTGCCCCTGGCCCATACCTGAAGGATGGAATTATCCAGTTCATTAGCCTTGCATGCTTTGACAAACAGGTTATTGTAGAAACGGTGGTCACCGCCGGGGGCATTAAACAGACCTGCGATCTCAGTTGAATGTGCCTGATGAAAAGGGGTATTTCGTTCGTCAAGATTAATAATCTGGATAGGACCCAGAATCAGGTTGTGAACAATGGCAAGACCTTTCGAGTTGATCAGGAATGATTTTTCTTTTGATAATAAGATGTTATTAGCGATCAGAAGCGGTCCATGTTGCATTTCGCAGAAAATATCTATTTGATTATCATGCAGCAAGTTCCCGGTCACCTGTGCCCCCTGAGCCATCCAGTCAAGCCAGATGCCAGCAACGCCTCCGACCCGGTAAATATGATTGCCACTGATCTTTACGTCAATCGCACCGTGAAATTTGATGCCACCCATTTCTGCCCCGGTAAATAGCCGTCTCACATAAATGTCGTGAATATCATTTCCGGTTACGGTGCTAAACGCGCAACCCATGCTACCGACAATGCCAGTCTGCTCACAATTGTAAATGTGATTGTTGCGAACGATGTGACTGCCGACAGTTTCCTTGTTCCATCCATTTTTCAACGCACGGCGAACACATGCGGTGTAGGGGTCTGCAGCACCGGCATCGTTGGTGTTATCGAATTCGTCGCCGTACTTGCCCAGTGAGACGCCAGAGCATTTTGAGTTGCGAACAGTGTTGTTTTCAATGATCCAACCTTTGCTCCAATTGGTACCGACAATTCCGGTCTGCTCGGCCGAGGGCGGTGCCCAATTTGCGGCAGCATTCTCCATCGTGAATCCGCTCACCGTAATATAGTTAATGAAGTTTTTATTGGGATAAAACACCACTTTCCTGGCATTGATCTCCACCTGCTCCGTGTTCGGGTTAACACTCTTGAATTGCGCCCAGATCGTAGTCGTATCTTTTTTCACTTGTCCGAACCAAAATGGCGTCTTGCCGGTGGGTTTCTTTAACTCGTCAAAGTTTATGGCTTCGATCATCCAATTACCGTTCAAATATACACAGCCTGTGTGGTGTTGACGACCTTTGGGATCGAACCAGTCACCACGAATCAGATCGCTGTAAGGATTGAAATTTCCAAAAAATGAATTTGGCAGCATCAATTTCCATATATCTCCACTGACCTTTTCCCATCCTTTGACTGGTTCGGAACCGGTAATGACCACTTTTTCTCCTTTAGCAGCCCTATATATAATCCGCTTTGAATCACTTTCTCCTCCCCGAAGCGGATTCACCCGTTCCCGGTAAACTCCCTCATGAACAGTAATCACATCCCCGGGAATTGCAAACTGTGCAACGAAATTGATCGTCTTAAAAGGGTTAGATGAAGATCCATCATTTTTATCATTTCCACTTGCTGATACATGGTATTCTTTTGCCTGAAGAACAAAGGATGTCAATACTAATAATATCAACAATCTCAATTTTAACATTTTCATTACTTTGGAATTAAAAATTACCGTTAAACTCTTTGACTGCCTCCATCATCGCTGCAAGATTTTCGATTGGCACATTGGCCTGAATATTATGAACCGTAGTAAAAACAAATCCCCCATCACGGGCAAAAATATCGCAATTAGAGAGCACTTGTTTTTTCACTTCTGCTGGGGTACCGAACGAAAGCATTTTTTGAGTATCGACTCCCCCACCCCAGAATACCAGGTCTTTACCATACGTATTTTTCAAATGACGTGGATCCATTCCTTTGGCATTGATCTGTACAGGATTGATAATGTCAATTCCAGCCTCAATAAACAGCGGCATAAACGTCTCAACTGCACCGCACGAGTGTTTAAAACTTTTCCATTCCGTATTTTGATGTATCCAGTCATTAACCCTCCTGTAATAGGGAAGATACAACTCCCTGAACTGATCGGGAGAACAAAAAGTGGAATCCTGTGTTCCAAAATCGGTTCCACAAATAAAGGCGGCATCAATCTTATTTCCAATTCTTTGGTAGATCTTCTTTAAATTTTCAATGGCAATTTCAGTCTGCTTCTCAAAAATTGCGTGGATATAATCAGGACGCATCACCGTACTCATATACCATTCAGCCACATCGCGTATTCCTTTTGGATGTTTCAGATTCATTCCGGGAACAAGCGCAATATCACCTAAGGCGGTGCCACCCAGGCTCGCAATAATCCCATTCCCTGATGCAGATAACTGATTGATTGTTCTTTCCCAGTAATCAAGGGTTTCGTTATCAATTTCTCCAAACTCCTCCAAATTATCTTCTGCATTCAACTTCTCTTCTTCAATGGGTTCCTGGCGGATGATTGCGTCAAAGAAATATCCGGTTTTAGGCATGCGGGCACTTGGCGGAACGGTCATGTCACCTTGCGGATAGATAAGCAAGCCTCCGTCCTCAGCCATTGTATAATTAAAATCTTCCGGAACGAGCAATTTCTGCCCCCAATTGGAAGTAAATGATTTCCATTCGCATTCATTATTGGCAAATCCGATCAGGTTGCCTTTACCATAAGCTCCGATCACATCAATACCCATCGCTTCGCGTAACTCCTCATCTACCTCACCTAACATCTGGAACGGTTCAACCACTTTCACCGGTCGCTCTTCAAGTCTGTAATAATCCCTGAGATTTTTCACTGCCAGACAATGAATACCTGTAACACCTGTCCCTCCAAAATCAAGAACGAGATGTTCGGGTTGCTGATGGTTCAATGCCTTTTTTAGGTTTTCTCTTGAATTCATTTTTCAGTTTATTAAGTATTTAGTTACGTTTCAGCTATGCCATCGCTGGCAAGTTCCAACCTTCCCGATAGGTATGTTGGATGTATTCCTTAGCAGTTTCCAACGCATTGAATTTGGCATATTGCGTGTTAAAATGAGGATGACCGTCGATCACCTTAAACTCATTGGAAGTAATGATTTTGAGCTCTTCAGTCGCAGAGATATTTGTGATTCGCATTTTTTCAGCATCCCATTTCAGCGATTTGTTCAATCCTTGCAGCCTGATGGCCAGCACACCCAGCAATACCATCTCGTTAAAAGGTCCGGAATAGGCAAAATTAGATGTCCCCTCCACCCTGCTTTCGGGTGATTCCTTGCAGGCACGGATCCAATCCTGTTCGTGAAATCCGTCAACATACCCGATTGCCCCAGGAATACGACGCAGATAAGGTGTAACTTTCGGTATGCGACCTGAAACAAGGCGACTGTTGAAGCCGCCACAGCCACATATCAGGGTATCCTTCGAACCAACAAAAATGCAACCACCCAAACCATCGGCCATTAGGTTTTCTCCTTCGGGAAGCAATTCCGAGACATTTGGGTACAACCCACCATCGTACCAATAAACTTTAACTGGTGGCATTCCAACTTTGGGCAGGTTATCACGTGCCGGAAAGGTGAACTCAACAGTTTCAGCCTGTGGTGCCGATTCGGTGTTAATGGCTGTTGAACATCCACGAACCTTTTCCGGACTGCCCAGTTTTAACGACTGATAAACAGGATCTAACACATGACAGGCCATATCACCAAAAGCGCCGGTTCCGAAATCCCACCAGCCACGCCAGTTCCATGGGGTATAAATTTCATTGAATGGACGCATGGGAGCTGTTCCAATAAACAGATTCCAGTCCAATGTCTTTGGAGTTTTCATAAGCTGAGTTGGCCTTTGAAGTCCTTGCGGCCAGATAGGACGGTCCGTCCAGGCATGTACCTCTTTAATCTCACCAATTTCGCCATTCCATATCCACTCGCAAAGTTCCCGGACACCGTCGCCGGAATTACCCTGATTCCCCATTTGAGTTGCAACCTTGTGTTTAACAGCCAGTTTAGTCAGGAGTCGTGATTCGTAGACAGAATGAGTCAACGGTTTCTGACAATAGACGTGTTTGCCAAGAGTAAGTGCAGTTGCAGCTACAATCGCATGCGTATGGTCAGGAGTTGCAACCATCACACCATCAATCGAACTGCCCAATTCGTCAAACATTTTGCGCCAGTCCCAATAACGTTTGGCATTCGGGAATTCTTTAAAGCAGTTTTCAGCATATTTCCAATCCACATCGCACAAACCAATTATATTTTCATTTGCCATTCCAACAAGGTTAGGATGGCCTTTCCCTCCAACTCCGACTCCGACAATGTTCATCTTGTCGCTAGGTGCTTTGTGACCTAAACCGCTGACCGAAAAGCTTGGGACAATTGAGATTCCGGCTGTTGCAATAGCACTGTGTTTTAAGAAATTTCTGCGTGAATTATTAAGATTTTCCATCTGAATAGCTGGTTTATAATTAGTTAATTTTTTTAAGTTTAATATTCCGGAACCATACCTGTGTTCCATGGTTTTGAAGAGAGATGAATCCTTCATCGAATTTTCCATAATCGGGAAAAGTTGCCCACTTGCCACTGTCGCGAAGTTTTTTCCACTCATCGGTATATTTTTCATACTCCACAACGACCACTCCATTAATAATTTGCGTCACATGGTTGCCATCAACGACTAGCATCAGGTGATTCCATTCGCCAACCGGTTTGCTTGGAAGCGATTTCGGAGGGTACATCGCATAATTGGCACCACATATCTGCCAATCTTTAAGTGGATCGGGCCAATTAGCCTGATCTATCAGCTGAAATTCAGGGCCCGTTTCGTACGGAAATTTGTATTTCGCATCTTCAGAGATCTGGAATATAATTCCACTGTTGGTCCCCTTCATCAATTTGAAATCGAGGCTCAGTGCAAAACTGTGTATTTTTTGGTTGTGATAATATCCTGACTTTCAGCGCCACCTTTGGTTGTGGTTGTAAATACGCCATCCTCAATGATCCAGCAATCGGGGAAACCCTTTAAATTGTAACCATGCCACCCATTTATTGTTTTGCCGTCGAACAGAAGGTTCCATCCTGCCTTTTTCTCTTTCGCAACCAGTGTATTCGGTGCTGATGAACGATCGATTTGACCGTAGAGCGTTAACGGATCTTTCTTATCGGAAGGAGCCCACGAAATCATTAAAATGATAATAAGACTCAATAGAAACAGTTGTGAGAGATTTTTCATGATAAAAATATTACAATTGCTTAATTCTAACATTTCTGAACCAGATGGTTGCATCGGCATGTTTGCCCTGTAAACCGATCATCCCTTTAGTCGCTAACTCCGCAAATGGCTTTGAAAGCCAACTCGGAATTTCGCTGCCATCGGGATTGAGCTTTCCTGAAGTCCACTTGTTCATATCCATTTTTGTGATTTTCTTCCCGTTCAATACCACTTCGATGATTTTTCCTTTGCAAGTAACTTCCATCTTATTCCATTCACCTGATTTTTTTACGACTTTCTGCTGATTAGCAGCAAGATGTCCAAAAATAGCTCCGCATTGCCAATCCTTGCTTGCCGTTCCCCACTTTTCACAATAGTCATCGGCAATTTGGATCTCCACTGAGTTAGGAATCCAGTTCTCAGGATCAGTACAATAAACTATTATGCCACTGTTTGTTCCAACTGCTGTTTTAAATTCAAGATCAAGCGAGAAATTTTCGTAATCGCCTACGGCCCAGATTACCTTATCTTCAGAAGCCGTAAACACGCCGTTCTTAATCGTCCAGCAATTCTTGTCGTATTTGGCCTGACTTAAATCAGTTCCAAACAGTGGCTTCCAACCAGTTTTCTTTGAATCTCCTGAATTTGAAAATCCATCAACAGAAAAACAGATAAAAAGTAATAAAATAGTTAATTGCCTCATTTTATAATAGTTATTTGAATTATATTGAATTTCAGTTTGCTTTTTTTTATCACCTTTAAAACGATCCCCTGTCTATAAACCGGCAAGGGTTTTGAACGCAAGCCTTTTCGTTACTTAGGATCAAGCCTGCAATAGTCTCCCCCATCTTTTTAAAATCGGTAGAGATCACAGAAATCCCGTTACCAACTACCTTTTTTAACGGTGTGTCATTATACGAAATAATTCCAATATCCTGTCCTATAATTAGTTTACGTTCATTAGCTATTTCAACAAGCCGTACGAGATCATCATCATCAATAATCAGGAATGAATCACCTTTACTAATTATTTCATCAGAAGCAATTCCACACGAGATCTGGTAATTAACTCCATTCTCCCGGCAATATCGTTCGAATCCCTCCTTGAGTTCGGCGGGTACCTCAGTAATCGTATCACAAAAAACAAGCGTCAAACAGTTGTATTTCCGAATAAGTTGCCCGGCTTTTGTAAGTGCCTTGTAAACATCATCGTCAAATTTTTGGTACACTGCAGAATAACCATTTTTCAGATAGTTCGGATAACGGTCAGTAAGGCACAGCCGCTCTTCGGGAACGTATTTCAAATAATCGGCAATTTCGGGATAATCAAATGGGAGTACCACATAATAAGTATAATTACCAACCGCTTCTCGTAAAAGCTTCTTGAAAATCTTTGGATTGAAATGGTGAAAATAAAGATCGACAATGCTGTTCGGTCCAAGCGAATCACGGAGTCCTTTGTAAAATGTCTGTTTGTAGGCGCTAAAAGTATCAAACAACAAGAATACCCGGTTTCGGATATCAACGCTTTTGGTCAGTACGAAAAAACCTTTTCCCTGAACAGCCTGAACAATTCCCCGCTCCTGCAAGGCCGAAAATGATTTTATGACTGTTTCGCGCGCAACATTGTTCTCCCTGACAACCTGATTAATTGAGGGAAGCATATCTCCCACGTGAACGGTTCCGGATTCAATGCCTTTTATTATAAAAACGGTAATCTGCTGATAAATTGGAACTTTAAGCGATTTGTCAATTTCGATCTGAAAGCTCATTAGTTTGGTTTTATACTGTACTATACTGTAATACCAATACAAAGAAAACGAATATTTTTATTGTCGCAAACATTCACGATAAAAAATCTTTTTTGGGTGAAAATCTTTCTGGCAGGTCAGATTGATTTCAGAAAAGCGTTAGAATTGAAAATAGATAAACGGCTGTATTTCGGCTGATTTAAATTGAACTACTAAAAGGATCACAAGGATCATAAATGAAACTTTTAGAAGCAATGGAAGATTCGTTATTATGTTCTCTGTTTTAAGCTCAACCGATTTAGGGATAAAATGGAGGGTATAACCGATTAACATCATCAGCAGTACCGACTTGTAACCGGTTAAAAACTCAAAAAATATCTGAGGAGTAAAATGAAAGACGATTTGACGGATCAAGGCCATAGCTGTCTCCATGTTATCAGCCCTGAAAAATATCCAACAAAAACTAACAAAATGGAAAGTAATAAAAGCGCTTAAAACCGTAATGAAAAACTGTCTGACAGGCGAACGATTCTCTGTTTTTGCAGGGAAAACTTCACGGTAAAGCTTATGAATTGCGAGCGCAATTCCATGCATTGCACCCCAGAGTACGAATCGAAAGCCAGCTCCATGCCAGAGCCCCCCAAGTAACATGGTGATAAATAAATTAATATAGGTTCTTACCCTTCCTTTTCGATTTCCGCCTAACGAAATATAGAGATAATCTTTAAGCCAGGTCGATAAAGAGATATGCCACCTTCTCCAGAACTCTGCAATATTCTTCGATTGATAAGGGGAATCAAAATTGATTTTAAAATGAAATCCCATGAGTAAAGCAATACCGATGGCCATGTCGGAATAACCCGAGAAATCGCAATAAATCTGCAAGGCATAACCATAAACTCCAAACAGGTTTTCGAGTCCGGTGTAAAGCGTTGGATTATCAAAAATACGATCTACAAAGTTGGTGCTGATAAAATCGGCAATCACCACTTTTTTGATCACGCCGCTCGCAATCAGAAATATTCCTCTTCCAATCATTGCATCTGTAACCATTAATGGCCTAAATATCTGAGGAATAAAATCGGCGGCCCGAACAATAGGACCTGCCACTAATTGCGGAAAGAAGGTGACAAAAAAGGCGTAATCGAGAAAGTTTTTTACTGGTTTAAGTGTTCCACGATAAATATCAATTGTATAGCTAAGCGACTGGAAGGTAAAGAAAGAAACCCCAACTGGTAAAAAGATACTTAATGGAGAAAACGATTGGGCGGTAATATCACAAATGACCGAATAAAAAAAGTTTGTGTATTTAAAATAAGCCAGCATTCCAAGGTTTAACGCTAAGCTAAGGATTAGAATCGCTTTTTTCTTCTTAGTACTTTCTGCCCTGAAGATTGCATTGGCCAACGAAAAATCGACAATTGCTGAGAGTATCAACAATAGAAAATAGATTCCGCTTGACTTGTAGTAGAAATAAAGCGAAAAAAGGGTGACAAAGATGGTTTTAGCCCGATGGTGCTTATATACAATAAAATAGACGTACATAAATCCTGTAAACAGGAAAATAAACAATCCGGAACTGAAAAGAAGCGGTTCCTTTGGATTGTAAATCAACTGTTGCCAGATTCTACTCAGGTCTATTTGCAACATAGCTATTGTAAGAGTTTAAGAATGCCTGACAAAAAAGGGTTCCTTGAAGGTCGTATCCCGCAATGTTATAATGAACGCCATCCGGACGAAGCAGTTGGTTTTTTTTCCAGTTAACTGCTGAATTATCACCACCGGTAGCTCCCTGCAAATCCCAGTATGAGATATTATTATCTGCCGCAAAGCGGATAATGGTTTTGCCTGCCAGCGGAAGTCGTGGATTGGGTTTTTTCCGGCGATACGAACAAGCAGGTATTGTAAACAGAAAACAGGAATTGGGATTTTCCTTTCTCAATTGGGTATATAACAATTGCATATCAGCATAAAACTTATCCTGGCTGAAGTTCAGGGCAAATGCCTCATTGGTCCCAAGCGAAATGATAATCAGATCAGGTTTGAGCGCTTTCGTCTGTTCGCTGAAATGAAGCGCCTCGACATAATGATGAAATTGAGCTCCATTAACACCGATCGTGTTGTAGATTATCCCAGGATTGCCGTTTTCGAGAAGCAATCCGTAAATCGTTGATCTCGACTGCAATTCAGATGTCTTTGCAATTTTAAAAGTTCCCATGTTTGTTAACGAGGGAAGTGCCAGGGCTGAAATAAATGGAAAATCATCAACAGAATCGGGTGCAAACATACCAACATTGCCGCCGAGGGTGTCCAAAAGAGCTAAACTGTAGCTGGTCGAATCGTTCTCGAAAAAAACTTTCACCTTATTAAAACCGTATTTCAACAGTGAATCATCAACCGTTTTAATCGTGAAATCAGCGCATGAATCGGTTGTATTAATTGTTACACCTCCTATACCAATCGGAAGCAACTGATTCGGGAAAACGCATCTTTTACTCTGCCAATGAAATGACGATGCTGAATGAAAATTAAAAGGCTCATTTGTTTTAGCAACACGATATGGTACAACCAAACCTCTTCCCCCATTTCCAAAAGCTTTTTGTAATGTTGTTCGGATGACACTTGTAACAAAATCGGCCTGCAAGTGTGAATCACCAATATGTAGGATATTAATGGTTCGCTTACCGTTGATTTTCAAATCGTAAAGTTTTTCCATCAGACCTGATAGATGCCCGCTGTTTGAAATAACATTCAGCTCCTCTTTCACAAAAGGGTAACTCTTTTCAAATTCTGGGATTACAACTGTTTGACCCATACTATTTTGAACTGACAACCAAAGCGCTGCCAGCAGGAGTATTCTTTTTAACCCTATCATTATATTTTTGATATTCATTGATTAAACTCTTCACAAAGATTCCTGCAACCCTTCGGCCACCCTGAAAATTAAGATGCGTATAATCTTTGTTAGCCAAAGGCGGATCGTTTTCAACAAAGGCGACCATGCTGTTTTCGCCTCCCATGGCTTCATAAAGATTGTAAAACGCCACCTCCGACTGTCGCGCAATCTCCCGCTGTGCCTCCACCATCAATGGAACACTTGCCATCGTTTGGTATTCACTGCCCACTTTTGTACTTCTGTCCGAAACGCTCATTAAAAGAATTGCAGCATCAGGATAACCCCGTTTCAATCGCTGGATAATATTGACCATTGGTTTCACATACCAGCTCAAATCTTTGGTATCTGCAGTAATAACGTTTAATCCGTACTGAAGAACAATCAACTGGTAATTCTGAAATTGATTAAACTGGCGATTCATCGACTCTGATATCCTAGTGAGAGCAAGTCCCGAATTTCCACGCAAACCAAAATTGTCAACATAGATCCCTGTTGAATCTTCAAAACTTACACCATACAATTTAATGGAATCCGATACAGGAAAAATGAAACTCACCGTTGTAGCGTTGACATCGTTAAATACTTTTTGCTGAAGACGATCCGAAGCGACCATCTTTGCCTCCCTTATTCCATTGTTATTCAGACTATAATTAAAAGTGGTGTTTTCAGGAGAGTTATAAAAAAGCTTTATTTCACGAAACAGGTCAAGGTGTTTATATCGCGGATTGACGGAATAAGTAACGTCATTGTCTTCGCCGGCCGTAAAACAGTAACCTCCAGCGCCAAACGGCTCATAAATTGTATCTTTCTTTACCAGCGAATATGACTTAAATCCTGTAAAGGTATGACCAACAGTAATTCTGAATTGCGCTACCTCAGAAGTGATTGGTACAAATCCGACGCCGTTACCACCAAACATATCCTGCAACGAATTTCTCACATCGGAACAGAAAATATCGCCCTCGATAAATGAATCGCCAAAAAAAGCAACACGTCCCTTCTCCTCTCCCCGCTTAATCGCGCCCAATTCCTTAAAAAATTGCTTCAATGAATGTCCTTCAGTCGAAAAATCCTCGAACAGCACTGGACCTGCGAGCAATTTGGCTATTGATTTTAAACTCACTGCCCGGTCTCCTTTGAATCGGTTAACCAAGCGCTTTTTATTCTCTTCATCCGCAACTGCAAAATGGGGTAACGCAAGTAATGGAGTTATTCCACCCGAAGCGGCCAGGTAATAAGTAAAACCATCTAAATAAGGAAGATAAGTAAGATCGAAGATGATTGATTGCTTAGACTGAAGAGGATGATTTGGAGCACCATTTTGACGATTACTTCGGAGATCGGAAAAGAGATCGACGCTTTTCAATTCAATTCCGGCAATGCTGATTCGTTGAAAGAATGCACCTAATGAAAGACCGGCGAGAACAAGTACACATATTATCAGTGATTTATAAAGTTTGTTTTCGTCCATTCGCCTTAATTAATTCCCGACTAAAATAATACAAAAAACCGTCCCAGAAACGAATTCGGAGACGGTTTTCACATAAATGATTTTTGCAGAGTAGCGATTAATCGTGTCTCTACAATCGCATTACTAAGATTCGATAATTACGATTTTTTCGATTTTATCACCCTGACGGATGGCATCAATAACTTCCAAACCTTCGTAAACCTTACCAAAACAGGTATGTTTACGATCGAGGTGGCTTGTGTTGGTACGGCTGTGACAAACAAAAAATTGTGATCCGCCTGTATCTTTACCGGCATGTGCCATCGACAAAACACCACGATCATGGTATTGGTTGTCTCCGTCCAATTCGCATTTAATGGTATATCCGGGTCCACCTGAACCTGTTCCTTTTGGGCATCCCCCCTGAATTACAAAGTTTGGGATGACACGATGGAAAGTAAGACCGTCGTAGAAACCTTCTTTCGAAAGTTTTACAAAGTTGGCCACTGCTATGGGTGCATCCTTTTCGAAGAAGTTAACCTTCATCACCCCTTTTACTGTATGAATTTCAGCTTGAGTCATAATTGTTACATTTTAAAAGGTCAAAGGTACAACCTTTCGTTCAATTAGCGATAATTTTCACAATCGGACTTAATAAAAATCTGCTAATAAGTTATCTTTGTCCATCACTTCACCTGCAATCTACCAATTGATATAATTTATTTTCGCATATGAATTATCTTAAAATACGTCATTTCTGCCTGTTGCTACTTGCGGGACTCACCTTTTCCTGCACCGTATCAAAGCAATACCGTTCGGCAATGACAGCTTTTGAGATTGGAGAGTATACGAAAAGTATTGCCTCCTTTCGAAAGGTTTACTCCCATACTAAAGACCGGCAGAAAAAAGCGGAGATCCAGTTTAAAATTGCGGAAGCCTATTACAAAATCGGCCAATACCGCCATGCTGAAGGTTACTATAAAAGTGCGTTGATGCGGAATGCCGGCGGTGCAATAACATGGCTGCACTATGCAGAAGTGCTTAGAGCCAATGGAAAATACGACGAAGCCATCAAAAATTATACAGCCTATCTCGATTCTGTTCCCAAAGATGAAATGGCACTCAACGGGATCGAATCGTCGCTGAAAACAATAGAATGGCTGAAGTCACCCTCACGTTATAAAATTGATAATCTGAAAGAAATTAATTCTATCTCTAATGATTTTGCAGCTGCATATGCGGGGGTTCATGACAATGAAATTTTCTTCACCTCCTCAAGAAAAGGGAGTACCGGTAAAAAGAAAAGTGCCATCACAGGAGAATACAATGCCGATATCTTCAGGAGCAATTACAATCTCCAAAGAAGCAGGTGGGATAAGCCACAGCTTGTTGACGAACAAAATGTGATCGATACTTTTGACGAAGAGGGAGCAGCTTCATTTAATGAAACTGGGAATAAGATGTATTTTACACGTTGTCCCTATGACAAAACGGAAGAGCGCGGAGGGGAGATCTTTTCCGCCACACTACTCTCTGGTATATGGGGTGATCCTGTAAAATTAAAGATAGGCAATGATAGTTTGATGGCAGCACACCCTTCGTTATCGGCTGATGGCAATACGCTTTACTTCGTTTCAGACCGGCCGGGAGGATACGGCGGAAAAGATATCTGGTTCTCTATGAAGAAGAAGGGTGACTCATGGGAAAAAGCGGTTAATGCCGGACCGGAAATCAATACTTCAGGTGACGAAATGTTCCCCTATATCCGCGAAAACGGAACACTTTACTTTTCATCAAACGCTCATATTGGAATGGGAGGACTTGATCTCTTTATGGCTCACAAGGGAGAAAACGCAAAATGGATCGTAGAAAATATGAAGTCACCCATTAACTCAACAGGTGATGATTTCGCCATCTCATTTTACCAGGGTGAAGAACGGGGATTATTCAGCAGTAACCGCGAAGGAAGTCGCAAAGACGACATTTACAGCTTTTTACTGCCTCCAAAAATATATGAAATAGAAGGTGACATTTTTAACAAGGAAAATGGATCAAGAATCAACGATGCAACGGTGAGATTGATCGGTACCGATGGTACGATGCTGAAAATGACAGCAGAAAACGGTAAGTTCAACTTTAAATTAAAACCTGAAGTTGAATACATTGTCGCTGCTTATCGGAAAGGATTTCTGAATACGAAAACAGTCGCTTCAACGATCGGAATCGACGAAGGAAAACAGTTTCAGGTAAGACTGGAACTTGCACCTGCGGACTTGCCCATTAGTGTTGACAATATCTATTACCAATTTGGAAAATGGGATTTGCTTCCTGAATCTGTTGCAGCTCTCGACAGCCTGACCGAATTGCTCGTTCTTAATCCAACGACTGTGATCGAATTAATGGCGCACTCCGATTGCCGTGGTGACGATGCCACGAATTCCGCAATATCACAGAAACGGGCACAGTCGGTGGTCACCTATCTTATCGCCAAAGGCATACAGGCTGGGAGGTTGGTTGCCAAAGGTTATGGAGAGACTTCTCCAAAAACTGTCACGAAGAAACTGGCGAAGGAATACCCATTTCTGAAACAGGGAAAAGAACTCACCTGCAGTTACATTGAATCACTTCCGGACGAAAAGGAAAGGGAAATTTGCCACCAGATCAATCGGCGTACCGAATTCAGGGTTTTATCCTCCGATTACAAAGAGAAGTTCGAGAAGTAGGGTGTCCGAAGGAAATCAAGATGAAAAGCAAGGCCAAGACAGCCTTCAATTGCAAGCCACCAGTTGTCAGCACACAAGGATTTGAATAAGGAAGAAGGTAAATCCACGAAATAATACTAATTTCGCGCCACCTGAGCCGGGTAGCCGGATAAATTTCAGGAATATTGCAAACCATTGATTCTTAACATGGGTTCCGAAAACAGATATGACCTTAGAGGTGTTTCGGCTTCGAAAGAGGATGTTCACAACGCCATCAAAAACATTGACAAGGGGCTTTTCCCAAAAGCTTTTTGTAAAGTCGTGCCCGATTTTTTGGGCGGAGATCCGGAATACTGCAATATAATGCATGCCGATGGAGCTGGAACAAAATCCTCGCTTGCTTACCTATACTGGAAGGAAACGGGCGATCTTTCGGTTTGGAAAGGGATTGCCCAGGATGCAATCGTGATGAATCTTGATGATTTGTTGTGCGTTGGAGCAATAGATAATATTCTCCTCTCCTCTACGATTGGAAGAAATAAAAACAATATACCGGGTGAAGTGATTTCAGCCATCATTGAAGGAACTGAAGATCTTTGCTCAGAATTAAGAGAAACCGGAATAAATATTTGGCCCACGGGCGGCGAAACTGCAGATGTCGGTGATCTTGTTCGGACAATTATTGTCGATTCAACAGTAACCTGCCGAATGAAAAGATCAGAAGTTATTTCGGCTGATCAGATCAAAACAGGAAATTGTATTATCGGATTAGCATCTTCAGGAAAAGCTTCTTACGAAAAGGAATACAACGGAGGAATGGGCAGCAATGGCCTCACCTCTGCGCGCCATGATGTTTTTTCTAAATACCTCGCCCAAAAATACCCCGAAAGTTTCGATCCTGCAGTTCCTGAAACGCTTGTCTTTTCGGGAAATTGTAAACTAACCGATCGTGTGGAAGGAACCGATCTGGATGCCGGTAAGCTGGTTCTTTCACCAACGAGAACTTATGCACCTGTTATTAAAAAGGTACTGGAACAATTCAGGTCTTCCATCTCAGGAATGATTCATTGTTCAGGAGGAGCCCAAACGAAAGTGCTTCATTTTATTGAAAATGTACATGTTATAAAAGACAACCTTTTCCCGGTTCCACCCCTTTTCAAACTGATTCAGGAACAAAGCGGTACGTCGTGGCACGAGATGTACAAGGTTTTCAACATGGGACATCGGTTCGAAATATATGCTGACAAGGAAGCTGCCGATGGTATAATGGCAATCGCCAAATCATTTAATATTGATGCGCAGGTTATTGGACATGTCGAATTGTACAATGGAAAAAAGGTGACCATCCACTCCGAATTTGGCACCTTTGAGTATTAGCTACGCTATACTTTAGTTACAAATTCAATTCATTTCCCTTAACCAGTAAAAACACAATTAGATGTCAAATAATTCATTAATAGAAAAATACGAAGGGATTAAGATCCGCTTCGACGAAGTTAGCCAACAGATATCCGATCCGGATATCATGAAAGATATGAAGCGGTATGTAAAGCTGAATCAGGATTACAAACAACTCGATTCACTTGTAAAATCGTTTAAAAGGTACCAGAATCTGTTAAAGAATTTTGCGGATGCCAAGGAAATACTTGAAACCGAAACAGATGAAGATTTACGTGAAATGGCGCGTGAAGAGCTGGAAAACAGCGAGAATCTGATTAAAGAGCATGAAGATGAGATCAGGTTTCTGCTCGTTCCTGCTGATCCCGAAGATAGCAAGAATGCAATTTTGGAGATCCGTGGTGGAACAGGTGGTGATGAAGCCGCCATTTTTGCTGGCGATCTTTTCAGGATGTATTCTAAATTCTGCGATCGTAAAAACTGGAAACTCGAAGTAACCAGCTCAACCGAGGGAACTTCAGGTGGTTTCAAAGAAATTGTCGCCAAGGTAACAGGCGAAAATGTTTATGGAATCCTCAAATTCGAATCGGGCGTTCATCGCGTACAACGAGTTCCTCAAACCGAGACGCAAGGCCGTATTCATACTTCTGCGTCTACTGTTGCCATATTACCCGAAGCAGAAGAGTTTGACATTGATCTTCGCGAAACAGATATCCGTAAAGACACCTATTGCTCTTCAGGACCTGGTGGACAGAGTGTAAATACCACCTATTCAGCCATCAGGTTAACCCATATTCCCACTGGAATTGTTGTTACCTGCCAAGACGAAAAATCGCAGATTAAAAACTTGTCGAAGGCGATGGGTGAGCTCCGAACCAGGATCTATAATATGGAGTACCAAAAATACATGGACGATATCGCATCACGGAGGAAAACAATGGTCTCAACGGGCGACAGGTCGGCCAAAATCCGCACGTACAATTATCCGCAGGGTCGCATGACAGATCACCGGATTGGATACACCGTTTATAATCTTCCAGCTGTAATGGATGGTGATATTGAAGATATTATCGATAAACTAAGGGTCGAGGAGAATACCGAAAGGTTGAAAGAAACAGAGCTTTAAGGTTTTAGAATATTAAGTTCTTGGATCAGAAGAAGAATCAGGTAAAAAATAAACATATGAACAATCAGCAACTATTCTCAAATATAAAGAAGAAAGGGTCGTTTCTTTGCGTTGGTCTCGATACAGATATCAATAAGATACCTAAGTTTTTGCTCGATACTACCGATCCAATGTTTGCGTTTAACAAAGAAATCATTGATGCAACAGCTGAATATACAGTAGCATACAAACCAAATATCGCGTTTTACGAATCGGAGGGCCTGGAGGGCTGGCGAAGTCTTGAAAAAACGGTTCATTACATCCGCGAAAATTATCCTGACATTTTCCTGATTGCTGATGCAAAACGTGGAGATATTGGGAATACTTCATCCATGTATGCCAGGGCATATTTCGAAAAGATGACGTTCGATGCAATCACTGTTGCTCCTTATATGGGCGAAGATTCAGTGAAACCATTCCTGGCTTATGAAGGGAAACATGTTGTTTTACTTGCATTAACATCCAACAAGGGAGCTTTTGACTTTCAATTTATCGCTGATATTAATGGAGAGAAACTCTTCGAAAAGGTAATTCGCACTTCGCTGAATTGGGGAACTGCAGAGAATATGATGTATGTTGTAGGTGCCACAAAAGCTGAAGAATTAGCTGAAATACGGAAGATAATTCCTGAACACTTTCTACTGGTGCCCGGTGTTGGTGCACAGGGAGGAAGTTTACAGGAAGTTGCCAAATACGGAATGAACACACAATGTGGACTTCTGGTAAACTCATCAAGGGCAATTATTTACGCTTCAAATGGTCATGATTTTGCGCAAAAAGCCGCCGAAAGTGCCAAAGAAACCAGGAATGAAATGTTTGATTTATTGAGAAGTAACAGTAAAACTGCATCCTGTTTTTAATCTTTGTAAAGGGTATGTTTGCTGGCTGAAACACATTTCAAACAATGAAAGTAAAAAACAGATAAGGTAATCAATGTTCTAAATCCTAATTAAATACGCCAATTACTTTTTCAAATAATGTGTTAAAATATTTTAACAAGTCTATATTTTTGATTTCGAATCACTAAAAAGTTTATTTTTGCATTTTATTCACTTAACAGGACAAGATATGAGATTAATCGCCCTGATTGCACTTTTAAGTTTTACTGTGTCGCTCACAGCTAAAACACCAGGAGGCAATTCTCCGCTAATGGCAGAAAAATCAAAAACTTACCCTTATCTGGCTTATTTACCGGATGGATACAACAAGACCAACGCAAAAGCTTGGCCCCTAATCATATATCTTCATGGAAGTTCATGCAAAGGCAATAATCTTGAGAGATTAAAAAAATACGGTCCACCATTTTATCTCGAAAGAGGAATGAACGTAGATGCCATTGTAATTTCACCTCAATGTCCGTCAAATAAGAACTGGACAGCCGGAGCTTGGTTTGAATCATTTTACAAAGAGTTGAAGGATAAGTATAACATCGATCCATCTCGTGTTTATCTTACAGGAATGAGTCTTGGTGGTTTTGGTACCTGGGACATCGCATCACGATATCCTGATTACTTTGCTGCTATTGTACCACTTTGTGGTGGAGGACAGACAAGGATGGTTGAGACTTTAAAAGATATTCCAACATGGGTATTCCATGGTGAAGTAGATAAAAAAGTTAGTCTCAAGCGTTCAACGCAGATGGTCGATGCATTACAGGAATTGGGATCAAGGCCTAAATTTTCGGTTCTTAAAGGACAAGGCCACGGTATTCAGAAAGTTTATTCAGATCAGACTTTGTATAAATGGCTTCTAAGTCAACACAAACAAGCCTATGATAAATTACTGGAAATAACAGCCTTATGGAATCCAAAAATTGATTCTGTAAACACGGCAAATAGTACAATTGAAAAGAAAGCACTTTTGGTAAAGTATACTCCAATGCAACCTGCAAATCAGGATAACAAACCAGAAGCAAAATCGTTTCTTTACAATTTATTCAACAAAAAACCAGAATACAAGCAGGAAACGTTATATTAACAGTTGATCAATTGATATTTAAACCCCCGAAAAGCAATTTGTTTTCCGGGGGTTTTCATTTACCGTATCCTCTGAAAGCATTTAGTCGCTCACCCACTATATACGATTTCCACCATTCGCCAATTATTTCAACGCATTTCATTTTTTAACCAAATGGTTAATTTTTTAGTTGAACTATTTGGTTGAATCAGAAAAATAATATTTCTTTGCCGCATTATTAACCGGATGGTTAAACCAAAAGGATAAATTCATGGACAGTACAACAGAGCAAAAAATTTACGAAGCAGCAAGGCGAATATTTATTCTTAAGGGAATGGACGGGGCAAGAATGCAGGAAATTGCCGATGAAGCAGGTATGAACAAGGCACTATTGCATTATTACTTCAGAAGTAAGGAGAATCTTTTTAAAGCAGTATTCAAAGATACCTTTTCCAAATTTTTTGTAAAAGTAAGAGACACGATTTCTTCCGAAGTTTCTGCCAAACAAAAGCTGATCGAATTTATTGACAACTATATTGATCTGATACAAGCCAATCCCTATGTTCCGCAATTCATTATTAGCGAAATCAACCGTGATCCTAAAGTATTAAAAAACCTCATGTTTGAATCGGGAATTGAACCGCAAAAGATACTCGATTTGCTTTTAAATGAAGTTGATTCGGGCAATTTGTCAAAACTCGATCCGCGGCATATTGTGATTAGTTTGTTGGGAATGCTTGTGTTTCCCTTTGTCGCACGCCCATTGTTGCAAATGGTTTATTTCAATGATGATAGAGAAGCATACGATCGGTTTCTTAACGAACGAAAAGAGGTAGTTAAAAATATGATTTTAAAAATGATAGAAGCATGAGAAGATTAATTTCAATTTTATTTTTTGCCTTTACGGTTTCTTGGTCATACGGTCAGGAGCTGACCTTAGACAGTTGTCAGTCAATGGCCCGAAAAAATCATCCGTTATTGAGGCAATCTGGAATTATTGACCAAATTTCGGAACTTCGGCAACAAAATATCCAGGTATCGAATCTACCTCAGTTCGATCTGACTGCGAGGGCTTCATGGCAATCGGATGTCACCAAGCTGGCTTTAAATGTACCCGGATTTGCAGGTCCCGAACCACTTTCAAAAGATCAGTACAAAGCCTATGTCGATATCCGGCAAAAACTCTTTGACGGAGGTGCAGCAAAAAAGAGAGGAGAACTTGAAGAAGCTGACCGTCTGGTTTCGAAACAACAAAACGAAACAGAGTTATTTAAAATAAAGGAAACAGTAAATACACTGTATTTTAATGCTTTGATAATTCAGGAGAACTTAAGGATTGTCGACCTGAAAAAAGAAACCCTTGACGAAAGATTAAAAATTGTGAGTTCAGCGGTAAACAACGGTGTTTCGTTACCCAACGAATTGGATCAGTTAAGAGCTGAGAAATTGCTCACAGAACAACAGGAGACAGAATTGAAATCGACCCGTCAAACAACCTGGGCATTGCTTGAAATAGTTACAGCTACATCAATCTCAGAACAAACAACCTTTTCCAAACCAGCGGTGATGACGATCGATCTTAGTTATGAACTTAAACGACCCGAATTGATGCTATTCAAGTTGCAGCAATCAAAACTCGATAAAAGTGAAGAAGTCCTGTCGATAGCAAGGAAACCGTATGTATATGCGTTTGGTCAGGCAGGGTATGGTCGTCCAGGTTTAAATATGCTCGACAACAATTTTGCCGACTGGTATATGGTTGGGGCAGGATTATCGTGGAACATATGGGATTGGCACAAAACACGTCGTGAAAGATCATCCATGAAACTTCAAAAGGACATCATCAATACCAATCTTGATAACTTCAGTCGTTCAATAATGATGTCGTTAACCCAGGAAGAAAACAATACACAAAAACTTAAAAATCTGATAGGCAGCGACGAACAATTAGTTGCGATTAAAGACCAGATCAGTAAACGTTCGGCTGTTGCACTCGAAAACGGGACTATCACCTCGGCCGATTATATCCGCGATCTGAACGCGGCGCTTCAGGCCAAGGCAAACCTTGAAACCCGTAAGGTTCAGTTGGTTCAGGCATCGGTGAATTACCAGACAATTAAAGGAGAATAGACAAATAATAAATCAGATATGAAACAGATCACATCTTTCAAAAACCGTTCAAAATCACAAACGACCTATAAAATGAGAACATTTTTATTTTTATCGTTGATCATCCTGCTCGGTGCCTGCTCAAATAATAAAACAAAGTCCGATGCCTTTGGAAATTTCGAAACCGATGAGGTGATTATCTCGTCCGAAAATAGTGGAAAAATCATGTTGACAGCCTTTAACGAAGGAGAAAAGGTGAATAAGGGAGACGTAATGGCTATCACCGACACGGCCAATCTGGTACTTCAGCGTAGCCAGCTTCTGGCTCAGAAAGAATCGGTATTGGCTCAAAAGGCCGGATTATTTGCTTCAATTGCCGTTTCAGATCAGCAAATTACCAATGTTCAAAAAGATCAGGTACGAATCAAAAAAATGCTTGCCGAAGGCGCTGCAACCCCAAAGCAAATGGATGACATTGACGGAAAAATTGCACTTACAGGAAAACAGAAAAAAGCATATGCAGCACAAATATCAGCCGTCGGGAAAAGCGCTGAAGCTGTTGATGCCCAGATTGCTGTACTAAATGACAGAATTGGAACATCAATAGTAAAAGCTCCGATATCCGGTATTATACTTGAGAAATATGCTGAAACAGGCGAACTTGCTGCACCCGGAAAATCGCTTTACAAACTCGCAAATATGGATACCCTGATTCTCAGGGTTTACGTGAGTGGACCACAACTTACACAGGTCAAAGTCGGAGGTAAGGTTAATGTGATGATTGACGGAATTGATGGGATTAAAGAGATCACCGGAACTGTATCGTGGATTTCGTCTGAGGCTGAATTCACCCCCAAAATTATTCAGACCCGCGAAGAACGTGTCAAACTGGTATATGCCGCGAAGGTGCGCGTTCCCAACGATGGTTCGCTAAAACTGGGTATGCCCGGTGAAATAAAATTTTAACATCGGCTCCATAATGATTGAAGTCAAAAATATTCATAAACAGTTCGCTGATGTTGTTGCGCTTGAGAAGGTCTGCCTTACTGTTGAACAAGGGGAACTCTTCGGATTGATCGGACCCGACGGAGCGGGAAAAACAACGCTGATGCGCATCCTGATGTCGCTTCTGCTTCCTGACGGAGGCTCGGCAACCATGAACGGGCTGGATGTCGTAGCCGATTATAAAAAGGTAAGACTGATTACAGGATATATGCCCGGTCGGTTTTCGCTTTATCCCGATCTGACCGTCGAAGAGAATCTGAAATTTTTCGCTACAGTCTTCGGCACTACAATTCAGGAAAATTACCACCTGATTAAAGATATTTATCAGCAGATTGAACCATTTAAAACCCGCCGGGCAGGCAAACTTTCAGGAGGGATGAAACAGAAACTGGCCCTTTCGTGCGCACTGATTCATAAACCCGAAATCCTGATTCTCGATGAGCCTACAACAGGTGTCGATGCCGTTTCACGCAAGGAATTTTGGGATATGCTGAAACGTCTAAAAGAAATGGGGATTACGATTCTGGTATCCACCCCCTATATGGACGAGGCATCTTTGTGTGATAGGATTGCATTGATACAGCAGGGGAATCTGATGTCGGTAGCAACTCCACAGGATATGACAAAGTCATTTCCTGAAGATCTATGGACAATCAAAACCCGAAAGATTTACAATACCTCAAAGTTTCTTGAAAAGCTACCTTCGATGATCTCGGTCAACAGTTTTGGGCAGGTCTTACACCTGGTCACCCCAAAAGGAGTTTATTCTAAAGACGCGATTCAACAATTTTTAATGCAAAACGGTGAAGTCGAAATTGCCATTGAACCGGCTGAAGCAACAATCGAAGATGTATTTATCTTTCTGATGAACAAACCAAAAGAGATATCATGATAACAAAAGAACCGGTAATTACCGTAAAAAATATGGTGAAGAAATTCGGAAATTTTGTTGCCAACGACAACCTTAATTTCGAAGTCTACAAAGGCGAGATCTTTGGATTCCTTGGCGCCAATGGTGCAGGGAAAACAACAGCTATCCGGATTTTATGCGGACTCTCCTCTCCTACTTCAGGTCAAATGACTGTCGCTGGATTCGATGTATTCCGGCAAACCGAAAAGATAAAACAGAACATCGGATATATGAGTCAGAAATTCTCGTTGTACGAAGATCTTACGGTTTATGAGAATATCCGTTTTTATGGCGGAGTTTATGGGATGAAGATTGCAGAACGAAAAGCGAAAACTGCGGAGATGCTTGACAGACTCGAACTTACTGCCTACGAAAATCGCAAAATCGGGGACCTGCCGCTTGGTTGGAAACAAAAACTGGCCTTTTCGATCGCTATTCTTCACAGTCCTAAAATTGTTTTTCTCGACGAACCAACAGGTGGAGTTGATCCGATCACACGCCGGCAATTCTGGAACCTGATTTATGAAGCTGTCGAAAAGGGAATTACCGTATTTGTGACTACCCATTATATGGATGAAGCTGAATATTGCGACCGGGTTTCGATAATGGCCGACGGCAAAATAGTTGCGCTCGACACGCCTGAGAAATTGAAAGAACAATATAATGCAGCCAACATGGATGAAGTATTTTTAAAAATTGCACGATGAACAGATTCCTAGCATTTCTCCGGAAGGAGTTTTACCATATTTTTCGTGATCCCCGAACCCTGATCATTCTGTTCGGGATTCCGATTGCACAGTTGATGCTTTTTGGTTATGTAATGACCAACGAAGTTCGTAATGTGAAATTAGCAATTGTCGATCATTCAAAAGATGATTTAAGCAAACGCTTAAGCCAAAGATTATTATCTTCAGGATTCTTTCAATTAGCAGCAATCCCCAGCTCTGAGAGTGATTACGAAAGTCTTTTCCGGAGTGGAACGGTAAAAGAGATTGTCGTTTTTGAACCCGATTTTGCCCTTCATTTAATGAAAGAGGGAAAGGCAGCAATCCAGGTGATTGCAGACGCCTCTGAGCCTAACGCTGCACAATTGATTGTAAATTACACCACAGCGATCACCAATAGCTTTGTCAAAGAAGAGTTTATGAAAAATCAATCTCCTCCTGGCATAAATATTAAGGTCAGAATGCTTTTCAACGAAAACATGCGTGATGCCTATAATTTCATACCGGGTTTGATTGCTGTAATCTTAATGCTGATCTCAGCGATGATGACCGCGATTACGATTGCCCGTGAAAAAGAGATGGGCACCATGGAGATCCTGCTCGCTTCGCCGCTTAAACCAATTCAGATCATTTTAGGAAAGGTAGTGCCCTACATGATACTTTCAATCGTTAGTGCATTGGTTGTATTAGCATTAGGCATGCTGGTTTTCAATGTCCCTGTAATCGGAAGTTTTGCCTTATTACTCGCCGAGATCCTCCTTTACATTTTTCTGGCACTTACGCTTGGAATTCTGATCTCCACTTTTGTTGATAGTCAGCTTTCAGCGATGGCAA
>Ga0209585_10000082_pt1 | contig 34560 bp, 35 predicted proteins | sample NGEPerone_FD_185491 | JGI IMG/M metagenome (GOLD analysis project Ga0209585, IMG submission 185491) | Arctic peat soil microbial communities from the Barrow Environmental Observatory site, Barrow, Alaska, USA - NGEE Permafrost154B-one... | ecosystem: Environmental > Terrestrial > Soil >... | reverse complement strand
CGCCTAAACAGTCAATACAATCTGATTTACAGCGTCTACTCTGAACTGGCCAAGCAACTTGAACAGGCAAAGATACAGGTGAAACAGGATACGCCGGTTTTTACAATTATTGAACCCATATCCGTCCCTACAAAAAGATCCAAACCCAACCGACCGATGATCCTTTTCATTTGGCTCTTTCTGGGGGGGGTAATCGGTACAGGAGTTGTGTTTGGCAGAGATTATTATGGCACAATCAAAAAACAATGGAACGAGAAGTAGAAGGAGAGGCGACTGGGAGAAGGGGAGATTGGGAGAATGGAAGTGAGGGAGACAATGTTGTTGTAATGCCTAATAAATTTACTCAGTAGGGCATATATATGTTCCGGGAAAAAGATAGTTATACTGAATACTGCAAATTAAGAATGTCGATAAATACTTAACCGACCTTGAATTCATCTGACTTGGTTTCATCTCAATCCGTGTAATTAAATTCGCTGAACTTCTATTCATTCAAAGATTCGAGTCTATTCGTTTAAATTCGTGAAATTCGTTTCAACTTAATCAGTGTAATCAATTTTAAAATCCGTGAAATCTTTCCACCATGAAAATATTAGTAACCGGCACAGCCGGCTTTATCGGCTTTCACCTTGCCAAAGCATTGCTCGAAAGAGGGAACAAAGTCGTCGGAATAGACAATATCAACGACTACTATGATGTAGAACTCAAATACGCAAGGTTGGCAGAAACTGGCATTCTGCGCGATGATATCGTTTATAATACATCCGTTCAAAGTTCAAAATATCCAAACTATCAGTTTGTAAAACTCGATCTTGCCGACCGTGATAATCTGGAACAACTCTTTACCACCCAGAAATTTGATAAGGTGATCAACCTCGCAGCTCAGGCAGGCGTGCGGTATTCACTCGAAAATCCGCAGGCCTATATCGATGCAAATATCACAGGATTTCTAAATATATTAGAGTACTGCAGGTACCATCAAATCAAACACCTTGTCTACGCGAGTTCATCAAGTGTTTACGGGAATAACACCAAGATGCCGTTAAGCACTGCAGACAGCGTTGACCATCCGATCAGCCTTTACGCTGCCACCAAGAAAAGTAACGAACTGATGGCACACACTTATAGTCATCTGTTCGGAATACCAACAACAGGTCTCCGGTTTTTCACCGTTTACGGACCATACGGTCGCCCGGATATGGCGTTGTTCCTTTTCACAAAAGCGATTCTTGCCGGAAAGCCCATCCAGGTTTTTAACAACGGGGAGATGAAGCGGGACTTCACCTACGTCGACGATATAGTTGGGGGTATAACAAGGGTGCTCGATCATCCACCTTTACCAGATTCAAAAAATCTTTCAGATCCATCGGTCAGTAAAACCGCTCCCTATAAAATCTACAATATCGGGAACTCCTCTCCCGTCCGCTTAATGGATTTCGTCGAAGCAATCGAAACTAAACTGGGTATTCAAGCAATAAAGGAAATGCTCCCGATGCAACCAGGTGATGTCCCTATGACTTGGGCTGACACCTCTGACCTTGAAGCAAATCTTGATTACCGTCCCGATACGCCGATTAAAGAAGGAGTAGGCAGGTTTATCGATTGGTATAAGAGCTATTACAAACGTTAAGAGGTACACAATGTTGCACAGGGTTATACACAGTGTCACACAGTAAATAATAAAAAACCGTGTTACTCTGTGTTTCCTCCGTGAATCGAAGATCAACGAAGTTAAACACAATATAGCTTTTTGTACCTAAATTCGCATTTTTCGCTATCTTTATCTGGAAAAATTGGATCAATGAACAGTCCTGAAATTAAAGCATTTATCCACGAGCACAGCAATCTTTTCTGGTATACTCCTGAAGATAAAAAAGAGGATATTAGCAACGAATTTCTTGTGGAAACCATATTAAACTATGGAGATTTGAATACTACAATTCAATTATTCCATTTAATGGGCATTAAAGAAGTTGCAAAATGTTTTTTCGATTCCATAACGCTAAGCAATCGCAGGAAAGGTAACTATCACGAACTAACCATTAACTATTTTACGCTTGTATTCAGAAAATATGCACACTGAGATATTTAATAGTGAACAGGTTGAATTGTTGCCATCTATTAAAAGCTTTCAACGATCTTTTTACATGGTTGGAGGAACTGCTATTGCACTGCACTTAGGTCACAGGCGATCTGTCGACTTTGATTTATTTACATTCAGTCAACTTAATAAATCAAGGATTAAAGGGAAACTGATACCAATCCCCTTTAAACAGGTACCGATTTTTGAAGATATCGATCAGCTACACCTGCTTATCAATAATGTCAAAATAACATTTTTCAGTTACCCCTATCCTGTTCTTCATCCCGTTAAAGTTGGGTCAACCATCACGATACCCACATTGCTATCTTTGGCAGCTATGAAAGCCTTTGCATTGGGGCGAAGGGCAAAATGGAAAGACTATGTCGATCTTTATTTTATATTACGGGATCATTACACGATAGAAGATATTTGCAAGGAAGCCGGGAAAATCTTTAACCAACAATTCTCCGGAAAATTATTCCGGCAGCAGTTGGCATTTCATAAGGACATCGACTACTCCGAAGCCATTGAATACCTTGTCCCTCCGGTTCCCGAAGATGAAATTAAATCTTTCCTTATTGATAAGGCAACGGACATCTTTGGAGAATAACCGAATACACAAAAACAGATAAGACGTAAAGGCGACACCACGAAGGGGCGATGGGGCGATAGGGAGATGGGGAGACTGGGAGAACAATTCGACAATGAGAATATTTACCTTATAGTTTTTACAGAATAAAATTGATTGTTAGTGTCATTTTAATAAAATTTGATTCATTCATTACAGTATAAGTAATAAGAATAAATAGATGTCATATTTTCATATATAAGATCTCCTGAAAAATAACAAATAAGAATGCCACCAAATCTCCAAGTCACCAAAATCCACCAAAGCTCATATTTAACACTTTATCTTTGGTGGAATTTTGTGTTTTAGTGTTTTGGTGGCAAAAAAGATTTTTCATCGTCTCAAATTTGAAATATTGAAATGCGATAATTCGTCTTTTCTATTACTTAGTTGACGATCCATTTTTTAAAATGTAGATAATTGAAGTCGGAAATTTATAAAAAGGTACACAGTGTCACACAGTTTTAAAAAATAAACACTGTGATACTCTGTGTAACATTTCCTCCGTGAATCGAAGATCAACGAAGTTAAACACTTCCGAAAAATCAGGACAGGTTGGCACCTTTTTATAATGTAACTTTGTGTACCTTTAGTCATTTAAATTGCAACAAAAAAAATCAGGAAAATGGAAACAATAATCAGAATTAAAAAAAACAAACCGGCATTCAAAGCGCTGATTCTTTTAGCCAAAGAGTTGGAGAAGAATGATCATGCATCCATTTCGATAAGCGAGTTAAATAAAAAAAAGCAAAATTTTGATTTAATAGCTCCGACGAACAATGCGACTGACCCTTTTGTTTTTTTCGATCAACTTTCTGATTTCCCAAATTTAGACGACCTAAGAAAACAGGCATGGCCAAAGATTTAATTATCATAGATAGTTGTGTATTGATCAAAGCGTTCAGAAAAAACGGAGAGGCTAATAACGATTTAAAGGGAATAATCAACCGTACAGCTTATTCAGTCATTACACAACTTGAATTACTAATAGGAGCAAATACCATATTGAAGAAAGAGGCAATTAATAAAATCTTTGAATCCTATTATGGAATTCCATTAAGCCAGGAAATTTCATCAAAAGCAATTCAATTAATGCAGATTTATGTGTCAGGCCAACGAATTATCTCAGTACCCGATTGTCTAATTGCTGCTACATCAATAATTACTGGTTATCCCCTACTGACTTATAACAAAAAGGATTTTGATTTTATTGATGGAATCAGTTTTTATAAATAGACAATATAGCTGTGTACCTCATTAACCGTGAATCGAAGATCAACGAAGTTAAACCCTCGGTCTCAATTATAGTCTTCAATTGCCAAAATCGTGAAATTCGAGATAATTCGTAAAAATTCGTGATAATTTGTACTTACAAGCTTTCATCCTATTCAATTACCAAATTGTGTCATACTTTTTTTTTTAAATATGTATGTTAATCTTCGGCAATTAACCCTAAATCGAAAAGAAGCTTCAGCGATTTTAGTTACTTTTGCGCAACTATTTAAAAAGGTTAAAAATCGCACCCAAATGCCAAGATAAGGCTGGCTATTGGGAGTGAGAGGGCGAAGCTGTGAAACAACGGAGAGAGGGAGAGAATGAGAACTGGAGAAAGGGAGAAGGGACGAATTATCGCTGCGGAACCCTGTGTAAGACCCAGTACACCTTTACTTTGTATAACTTTCCATCTTGAATTTTTTTGGTCAGCTTCTTCAGTAATTCGCTTTAATCTGCACAATTCGCATTTTAATGTAATCCGTGCAATTCGCATTTAATGTAATTCGCAATATATGAAGGTACTTATACTTGCCGGTGGCCTTGGCTCCCGCTTATCTGAAGAAACCACGCTGAAACCAAAACCGATGGTTGAAATTGGCGGAAAGCCAATTTTGTGGCACATCATGAAAACATATTCCCACTATGGATTTAACGAATTCATCATACTTTGCGGGTATAAAGGGTATATGATCAAGGAGTATTTTGCTCATTATTTCCTGCACATGGCAGACCTTACAATTGATATGACTACAAATACGATAACTCACCATCATAATCATGCTGAACCCTGGAAAATTACGCTCATAGATACCGGTTTGGAAACCATGACAGGTGGTCGTATTAAAAGAGTGAAAGAATATATTGGTAACGAACCTTTTATGCTCACTTATGGGGATGGTGTCGGAGATATCGATATTCATCAATTGCTCCAATTTCATCAGCAACACGGCAAAGCTATTACTATGACCGCGGTACAACCCGAAGGCCGTTTTGGTTCCCTTCAAATTGATAGTGCCGAAAAAGTAACATCCTTTTTGGAAAAACCCAAAGGTGACGGCTCATGGATCAATGCCGGTTTTTTTGTTTGTCAGCCTGAAGTATTCGATTACATTACAGAAGGTGATTCAACTATCTTTGAGCGTGAACCACTGGAAAAATTGGCAAAGAATGAACAGCTTTTCACCTATAAACACCGTGGCTTCTGGAAACCAATGGACACTCAGCGCGATAAATTCCAACTTGAAGAGCTTATTGACAAAGGGATTGCTCCTTGGGTAAAGTGGTAGTATAAACGAATTTCACGAATAGGTATCACAGAGTCTCACAATGTTATTCCCAGATTCACACGGTGTAATAAATAATAAGTACGTGAAAACACTCTGCTTCCTCTTTGAAACTCAGTGTAACTAACTTTTAAAATATGGAAATTCTTTTTAACGGAATATATAAAAATAAGAAAGTCCTTGTCACTGGCCATACAGGATTCAAGGGCTCGTGGCTATGCCTACTTCTTCATAGATTGGGAGCAGATGTGTATGGTTATGCACTGGATCCACCAACAACCCCTTCGCTTTTCAACGAAGCGAAAATTGGGGATTTAATCACCTCATTTATCGGTGACATTCGTGACTTCACAAATTTATTGAAGGTAATGCAACAAGTTCAACCAGAAATTGTGATTCACATGGCCGCGCAGCCTTTGGTAAGGGAATCATACAAGAATCCCGTTGAAACTTATGCCATCAACGTGATGGGAACGGTTCACCTGTTGGAAGCTTGCCGTCACGCAAAAAGTGTAAGAGCCATTGTTAATGTGACTACTGATAAGTGTTACGAAAACCGTGAATGGCATTGGGGTTACCGCGAAAATGAACCAATGGGTGGCTACGATCCTTATTCCAACAGCAAAGGGTGCTCTGAATTAGTTACATCTTCCTATCGAAATTCCTATTTTAATACAGCTAAATATGCAGAACATAGTGTTGCTGTGGCTTCTGCCCGTGCAGGAAATGTGATTGGAGGCGGTGACTGGGCCGATGACCGATTGATTCCTGACTTTATCCGCGCTATTTCACAAGGGGAAGAGGTCAAAATCCGCAGTCCTTATGCCATACGTCCGTGGCAACATGTACTTGAACCATTGTCCGGCTATTTGTCCTTAGCTGCAAAACTCTATTCTGAGGGCGTCAGATATGCTGAAGGCTGGAATTTTGGACCCGATGACAAAGATGCGAGGAATGTAGAATGGATTACAAAAACGATCTGTGATTATTGGGGTGAAGGCGCATCCTATAGCGTTGACACCAAACCACAGCCACATGAAGCCAATTACCTGAAACTGGATTGTTCCAAATCAAGAGCCGAACTAGGATGGATTCCCAAATGGGATATTGAAACCACCCTTAAATCCATTGTCGACTGGAACAAATTATTCATTGCAGGTGATAACATGCGTACCGTAACTCAAACCCAAATCGAAAATTATTTCGTGTAAATTGCATTAGTAAAAGTTACACCGTGTTTCACAGTGTTATTCACAGAGTCACACAATGTAATAAAATACACCGTGAAACTCTTTGTTTCCTCTGTGTTAATATGTGTAATATTTTCGTGATCATTCTTACAAATCAATGAAATTCGTGATTTGTTGTAATTCGTATAAAATTCGTACTATAATGGAAGCAATAAGAAGACAAATATCCAAAGAACAATTTCACCTGCTCAACATTCCGGAAGATTTTGCTGAAGAGGTAGAAATCATCATACTCGCTACAAAACCTTCAAAAAAATACAAGCAGTTATCAGAAGACGAGCAGTTCTATGCTGCAAATAACAATCAAATTATCGAAGACGATAAAAACGAAGACGAGCTATGGAGCAAATATCTTTAAATACAATTAAAATTGGGGAAATCTATATCTATGATGTTCCTTTCACCGACTCATTCCAACACAAACCTCGTCCTGTAGTCGTTATTGCACCACCCAATTCGAAAGGGGACATCCTTATCATTGCAGGGAGTTCCAAAATCAAAAATTGGACTAAAGAAGAAGTATTTCAGATAAAACCGCAGGATTTGGAAGAAGGAGGTCAACTGAATGACAACACTGTATTTCCGTTATCCAAACAACTCCTAATCACGCCTAAATTTTTAAAGAAAAGATTAGGACAAATTAAAAAATTAAAAATTGATCAATTACAGCGGCTGATTATTAAAGGGCATACCCAAACATTTCATCAACAACGTTTTGCCGAAAAAGAATTTACCCCCGGCAAATCCCGCGTTAATTATGCCGGCCGTGTATTCGACGAAAAAGAGGTCATCAATGCTGTTGAAGCATCGCTTGACTTCTGGCTAACGGAAGGTCGTTTTTCTGAAGAATTTTCTGAAAAGATTGCCGAATTCCTTGGAGTCGAACATGTTTTGCTCACCAACTCAGGTTCATCGGCAAATCTTCTGGCGTTTTCAGCTTTGACTTCCGAGAAACTCGGAAATAAAAGATTAAAACCTGGCGACGAAGTGATATCCGTCGCTGCAGGTTTCCCTGCAACTGTCACCCCAATTATCCAATATGGAATGATCCCTGTATTTGTAGATGTTGACATCCCCACCTACAACATTGATATAGAGATGATGCGCAATGCGATTACCTTAAAAACTCGCTGTATCTTTATTGCGCACACATTGGGAAATCCTTTCAACATTGATGCCGTGATGCTGTTGGCCAAAGAGCACGATTTATGGGTCATCGAAGACAACTGCGACGCATTTGGAAGCGAATATAAAGGCAAAAAGTCAGGTTCCTTTGCACATCTTTCCACAATCTCTTTCTATCCGGCCCATCATATCACAACTGGCGAGGGTGGTGCTATATGTACAAACGATCCGCAATTGGCCCAACTGGTCCGTGCTTTCCGCGACTGGGGACGCGACTGTTATTGCGCCGGTGGTGAAAATAACACTTGTGGTAAACGGTTCTCGCAACAATTTGGAAACCTTCCTTTCGGATTCGATCATAAATATGTGTACTCCGAAATTGGCTATAACCTGAAGATGACAGATATCCAGGCAGCAATTGGTGCAGCACAAATTGAAAAGCTCCCACATTTCTGTGAGCGAAGAAAAGAAAATTTCAAAAAATGGACACGAATTTTTACGAAATATCCTGATTATTTTATCCTTCCCGAAGCTACTGACGGTGCCGATCCTGCCTGGTTTGCATTTATTGTAACACTCAAGGAAAACGCTCCTTTTAAACGTGATGAATTAACTGGTCATTTGAATGCAAAATTGATTGAAACCCGAAACTTGTTTGCAGGAAACATCACTAAACAACCTGGCTTTATCGATAAAAGCTGGCGCATTGCTGACCATTTAAACAATACCGACTATATTATGAATAATACCTTCTTTTTAGGTACTTATCCAGGTCTAACACAAGAAATGTTTGCATATGTTGAAGTTGTACTCGAAGATTTTTTAAAAAGTTTCACCGTGTAGGGCAGTGTACCCACTGTGTAACTGAAATCATTTAAGATGCTAGCAAAAAAATATAAATCTACTGTTGTATCAATCCATCATCCTTTCTCTGGAATATATACGGTAGAGTTTGCGTCCGAAAGAGGTAAATACAAATACCTCCCTGGCCAGTTCCTCCACATTGCTCTCGATGAAGACTACGACGGTTCCAGCCAGTGGCCCGATTCCCGTTGTTTTTCAATGCAAAGCAATCCCAATGAGGAAACAATAAAAATTACCTATGCCGTAAAAGGTGAGTTTACACATATGATGGAACAGCTACTTAAGGTAGGGTCAGAAGTATGGTTGAAACTACCATATGGCGACCTGTTTACCCAACCACACAACAAAACAAACACGGTATTCATTGCTGGAGGAACAGGCATTACTCCATACCTTTCTCTCTTTACACACGAATCCTTTAACGAATATATCAACCCGCATATCTACCTCGGCTTTCGCTCAATAGATTACAATATCTATCAAGACGAACTTGAACGTTCGTGTAACTCGAACTCACACATGCAATTATACTTTCAGGATGAAGTCGGTGTTATCGACGTTAACCAAATTTTCTTGGATAACGGTATCGATTCGAACTATTTCATTTCCGGCCCACCAGCAATGATCAAAGCCTTTAAACAAACATTGATCGCTAAAGGGGTTCCGGCAGGTAATGTATTAACCGATGACTGGGAATAATTCGTATTCTATGAAGATTCTACTCACCGGTGCAACCGGCTTTATCGGCTCTAACATTGCAAAAGGATTATTGGATAAAGGTTATGAAGTATTTGCAATCCACCGGACATCGTCTTCATTCGAAAAATGTATTCCATTTAAAGATCAGATCAATTGGATAAATACAGATAATTCTGATTGGAAAGAATCAATTAAAAATACCAAACCTGACCAATTAATTCATGCTGCCTGGGGAGGAATTGAAGTCGCAGATAGAAACAACTGGGATATTCAAATTCGCAATTTCTGGTTTTCCAAAGAACTTTTCGAGCTGGCAAAAGAGTGTAGTTTTAAAAGAGTTTTAGCATTGGGTTCACAAGCCGAATATGGAGCTTACGGATTCAAGGTAAATGAGACTACTGCACCAATGCCGACCGATGCTTATGGATCAGTCAAGACATTAACAGCAAATTACCTGCGTAATTTATTTGAGAACTCAGCAACAGAATGGTATTGGGTTCGCATTTTCTCAGTTTTCGGTGAAGGTGAAAACATAGCCTGGTTAATGCCAACTGTCATTTCAAAATTACTTAAGAATGAGCCGATTCAATTAACTCTTTGTGAACAGCAATACAATTACCTTTACATTGAAGATTTTCTAAACCAATTTTTTTCTGTCTTTGAATATACTAAGAACAAATCCGGGATATATAATCTTTGCAACACAGAATCAATTGCCTTAAAAGATTTATTGCTACAAATAGCTAATCTAATAGGAGTATCTTCGCAATTACTCCAATTTGGAGCCATACCATACCGTCCCGCTCAAAATTTGCTGATTGTAGGAGACAACTCGAAATTCAAAAAATGTTTTTCAATGCAGGATGAAATACAAATCGGGTTAACCAATGGATTAAAAAAAACAATTGAATACTACAAGGATAAGCAAATATGAAAGTTACAACGTATATAGCCCACTTTCTGAAAGGGAAAGGAATTGACACTGTATTTGAATTGCAAGGTGGAATGATTACACGTATCATTGATGCGCTGCATCGCGAAGGAGGCATAAATATCGTAAGTATGCATCATGAGCAAGCTGCCGCTATGGCAGCAGATGCTTACGGAAGAATAACCAATAAGCCTGGCATTGCATTGGCAACGAGCGGCCCTGGAGCAACAAACCTTTTAACTGGTATCGGAAATTGTTATTTCGATTCAGTACCAGCAATTTTTATCACAGGTCAGGTCAATCTCAACGAACAAAAAGGCGACCTCCCCACCCGTCAAATAGGTTTTCAGGAAACCGATATTGTGAGTATGGCCAAACCTATTACCAAAGAGGCCTATGCAGTTAAAACTGCCAATGAGATTCCCCACATTTTTGAAGAAGCTTATCGTATTGCTACTTCAGGCAGACCAGGACCTGTATTGATTGATATTCCGATGAATATTCAGAATGAAAAAATTGATCCGCCTGCTTTGAAAGCTGTCGCAATAGTTAAAGAAGTAAACAGAACAGAGCAAGAAACATTTTTCCAGAACTATTTTACCGCACTAAAAAAGAGCCAACGCCCTTTGGTTTTAGTAGGACGAGGAATCCGTTCTTCAGGCTCACTTGAACAGTTTCAGAAGTTTATTTCCAAATATAGAATCCCTGTTGTAACTTCCCTTTTAGGATTTGATGTTTTATCCTATAACCATCCGCAAAGAGTTGGTTTTATTGGAACCTACGGCAACCGTTGGGCCAATTATGCATTAGGTAGTTGTGATCTATTACTTGTATTGGGAAGCCGATTAGACCTACGACAAACTGGTTCAGACACTACCTCTTTCCAAAAGGGGAAAGCGATTTACCATGTTGACATTGAACAAGCTGAATTAAATAACAGGATTGACGGATGTAACACCTTAAATGCTCATTTATCTGAGTTATTCATGCATATAGGCAATCTTGACTCCACTTACAAAGCACCAAGAGAATGGCTAACCAAAATTGAAGAAAAAAAACAAGCCCGTTTGGATACCAGCGAATTGGAAAACATTAGTGGAATAAATCCAAATATTTTCATTCATAAGCTCTCTCAAGCATCTCAGCAGGCCAAAGCATTTATTGCTGATGTAGGTAATAACCAAATGTGGTGTTCCCAATCGTTGGAAATAAACAAAAACCAATTGTTCCTGACATCAGGGGGCATGGGTGCCATGGGCTATTCACTACCTGCGTCCATTGGCGCATGTATAACATTAGGAAATGCACCTGTTGTTGTTATTGCTGGTGATGGCGGTTCCCAGATTAACATACAGGAACTGCAAACCATTCGAAGAAATAATTTACCCATAAAAATTGTCATTCTCAATAATCATTGTCTAGGTATGATCCGCCAATTTCAAGACAGTTATTTCGACAGCTGTTACCAATCTACTGTCTGGGGTTACAATGCACCCGACTTTGCAAAAGTAGCTTTAGCTTATGGTATTGTATCGTTTTCGATTAGTAAGCCAGAGGAAATTGATACTGGCTTATCAAAACTTTGGGAAGATCCAACTCAACCCTTTCTGCTCGAAGTTTCCTTGGATATCCATACTAATGTATTTCCGAAAATGATGTTTGGAAGCCCTATAACAGAGATGGAACCAAAAAAAATTTTGAATTAATTTATTAGAAAATTAATCGTTTGAGTTTTTACTAACCTTAAAAATATGAAACTAATAAGTATAGTCACTCCTTGTTATAACGAAGAACAAAATGTCGAAACTCTATACCAACAGGTAAAAGATATTTTCAACAAACTGCCGGAGTACAATTACGAACACATTTTTATAGATAATTCTTCCTCTGATAACACCTTAATAATTCTTAAAGGAATAGCCAGCATAGATCATCACTTAAAAATTATTGTTAATGTAAGAAATTTTGGACATATTCGGTCGCCCTATCACGCTATACTTCAAAGCAATGGAGATGCAACGATATTAATAGTTGCAGATTTGCAGGATCCACCTTCGCTAATTACTGATTTTATTAATAAATGGGAAGAAGGTTATAAAATTGTGATCGGCACTAAGACAAAAAGTAAAGAAAATAAATTAATGTATCGATTCCGCAAATTGTATTACAATACAATTTCCAAAATATCTGATACAGACCAGATTAAGAATTTCACGGGCTTTGGCCTTTACGACAGGCAATTCATCGAAATACTTCGTAGTCTTGAAGAACCATATCCCTATTTCCGAGGTTTAATTACTGAATTAGGCTTTAGCAGAATAGAAATCCCCTACACACAACCAAAAAGAGAGAGAGGAAAGACAAAAAACAATTTCTACACCCTGTATGATATTGCAATGCTTGGTTTTGTCAGTTATTCAAAATTACCTTTACGACTGGCAAGCTTTATTGGGTTCGGAGTATCGCTTTTTAGTTTCTTAATTGCATTGATTTATCTGGTTTATAAACTTATTGACTGGAATAATTTCTCCGTTGGTATTGCGCCATTAGTAATCGGAATATTTTTCTTTGGCGGTGTGCAATTGTTTTTTCTTGGAATTATTGGCGAATATATTGGTGCTATATTCACTCAGGTTAAAAAACGTCCTCTTGTTATCGAAAAGGAACGAATTAATTTTGAGGATTAATAATAAGCAAAATCCCAATTTAAATAAATGCACATATTTCCTAAGATCATTAATAAGTTCCAACAAAATAAACTTTTGCGTTTTTTTTTCGTGAGTGGATTAAATACTTTTTTCGGATATGGATTATTTGCCATTCTGGTTTTTATTGGACTAGTTTACCCTATTGCTTTGCTGATTGCAACAATTGCAGGAATCCTATTTAATTTTAAAACTATCGGCATTATTGTATTTAAAAACCATGACAATTTATTAATATTCAGATTTTTTGGCGTTTATGGAATAACTTATTTATTTAACCTTGGAGGTTTGGCATTATTTAAATATTTTGAAATTAACATATATTTGGCTGGCGCCATCTTACTAATACCAGTAGGTTTGTTTGCCTTTCTATTAAATAAAGTATTTGTTTTTAACTAGTACTCAAAAGTGATTGAAACTATGCAAAAAAGAATAAAGAATATAGCTACTCATCCCTTGTCAGTAATTATACTTCTATATACAGTGGCTAATCTATTTATGCTGCTGAATAATGGCTGGTATTGGGATGATTGGTGCCTATCAAGTTCTGAAGGAATTAAAGATATTTGTGCAGGAGTAGGAATTCCATTTATGGCACCTATCCATTCATGGTTAATTAATTTGACTGCTTACCCTGCTCTTTTATACCATATCGTGACAGGTGTAATTGAAATATTGGGAATTGTATTATTTTATAAGTGTCTCTTAATGATAAATGTAAGTCATTCAAATACGTTTATAATGACGATGATTTTTGCCGTATTGCCTTATAATCAGGCCAAAATAACAATGGCTGCTTTTATGTACACTATAGGATTCGTATTTTTTCTATTTGCAGTATATTTATTCATAAACTATATCAGAACTAACAATTTCATATTTAGAATAATTTCATTAATTCTTTTTTTTGGTTCTTTTATGTTTTTACCTTCAACACTTGTATTGGCTTTGGCTTTCTTTTTATTCATAGCTGTATTGGAACAAAAACAAGAGGTTGAATTTAAACTGCCTTATTTCAAATTAATAATACAAAGGCTGATTAAACGGTCAGATTTTATAATTTTACCTTTTATTTTTTGGATTTTCAGAGCTTTTTTCCTAAAACCTACAGGTATTTATGCAGCTGAAGGTTATAGGGGATTCTCCTTTAGTTCAGTTTTATTAACTCCCATCAACTTGATAGTTGCATTTATTCAAAATTTTATAGGGCTAGGAGCAATGAATAATCCATCAAATATATCTGCAATTTATGCTTTCTTATTTCTGATTGTGTTTGTTGCAATGTTTGTTGTTTTAAAAAAGCACAAAATAGAAAGACAATTTACGAATAATCGGATGCAATATATTGGATTGTATTTCTTCGTTGCAGGAGCTTTTGCATATGCAATGTTAGGTTTATCGCCTTTATTTGATGGATTTAATTCACGTCATCAAATTCTTCTGAAATTTGGGTCTACATTCATACTATTCTATCTGATTTGTTTAATTCAATCAGAAAAGGCCCAAAGGTTTGTACTCTCCACAATCATCTCTTTGTTCATTGTTTCAACCATTAGTTGTCAACTTCAATTTCAAAAAAGCTGGTTTAAGCAAATGGCCTTGGAAAAGGCGTTTCCACAAGAAAAATCTCTTAACGAAGGTGTTAATGTTATAATTATAGATAATACAAAAGAATACAATGAGTTTAATAGAGGTTATGCCTTTTATTGTTATGCAGGTATTCTAAAGAATGCTTTTGGAACTCAAACTCGATTTGCTATCGAGTCAAAAGATATAAATGCTATTGCTAACTATAAACCTCAAGATCTTATTAGTAATTCTTTTTATAATATAAAAGATTGTAATAATATTCAGTCATTTAAATATTGGATGATTATTGATAATGGAAGTATGTTATTGTCAAATAAACAAAATTTGATAGTGCTATATCAATATTATTTTAATAAGGTGGAATTTAAGCGTTCTTTAACTAATATTATTTCGTTGCATATATTTCCATATAACGATAGAAATATATAAACCATTTTAATAGATTATATAAAATAGGCGGAATTAGGATTTATTTTGATACAATAACGGACGAAATGAATTATTATAGAAATAATTGTAATGTCGAGTGCTAATCATTATTTATTCGTAATATTTTAGCCAATTCTCATTAACGTTATACTCAACTTTATTTTTATATTTTAACCTAATACTAAAAATGAATAATCATATTTTACTGAAAAAATGATCAATTATAAAACAACAAGTAAGCGTGTACTTGTAACAGGAGCTGATGGTTTTATCGGTTCGCATCTGACAGAAGCTTTACTTGCTAAAGGATACTGCGTCAAAGCACTTTCTCAATACAATTCCTTCAATTATTGGGGCTGGCTTGAAGAAATTCCAGCCAATAAAAACCTCCAGGTTGTTTCCGGCGATATACGTGATCCACATTTCTGCAAGGAAATTACAAAAGGAGTTGACCTGATTTTTCATCTGGCAGCACTTATTGCAATTCCATACTCCTATGTAGCACCCGATGCCTATGTTGAAACTAATGTAAAAGGTACGCTGAATATCTGTCAGGCTGCTAAAGAGAATGGGAATATCAGGGTGATTCACACATCCACTTCCGAAGTCTATGGAACTGCTCAATATGTACCGATTGATGAGAAGCATCCGAAACAACCTCAGTCACCGTATTCAGCTTCAAAAATAGGGGCCGACGCAATGGCATTAAGCTTCTTCAAAGCTTTTGAATTGCCGGTATCGATTGCCCGGCCATTTAATACGTACGGACCACGGCAATCTGCAAGAGCCATTATTCCCACCATTATTTCTCAAATTGCCAATGGAATTAAAGAGATAAAAATGGGTGACCTTACTCCTACCAGGGACTTCAATTATGTGGAGGACACCTGTAACGGATTTATTGCGATTGCAGAGAATGATTCCACAATTGGAAAAGAGATTAATATCGCCTCCAATTCTGAAATATCCATGGGAGATACCTTAAATATGATCAAGGAAATTATGCAAAGTGATGTAAAGTTCATTTTAGACGAACAACGCATCCGTCCTGCAGGTTCCGAAGTATTCAGACTATGGGGTGACAATACTTTGATCAGGAAGTTGACCGGATTCGAACCTCAATTCGGGATTCGAAAGGGATTGGAAATTACCTGCGACTGGTTCACCAAATCGGGTAATTTAAGTAAGTACAAAGCCAACATATACAATGTTTAATAATGGCCAAATATCAATTTGTAATCGATAAAATAAGGGCTCTTTTTCACAAACCTGAAGGTGCTATTTACTTACATGAACCCTCATTTATTGGCAATGAAAAGAAATACCTTGATGAGTGTATAGACTCAACCTACGTTTCAAGCGTTGGAAAATTTGTTGACCTTTTCGAAAAAAAAATAGCGGAATATACAGGTGCAAAAAAAGCAGTTGTTTGCGTAAGTGGTACGAATGCTTTGCACATGGCTTTGATATTAGTCGGAGTTAAACAATATGATGAAGTAATAACCCAACCCCTTACCTTTATTGCAACAGCCAATGCAATCAGCTATTGTGGTGCAACTCCTGTGTTCATAGATGTTGACAAGGACACAATGGGGTTAAGCCCTAAATCACTCGAAGCATTTCTCTCCATCGAAACAGAGTTGAAGACGGATGGATGCTATAACAAAACAACCGGAAAGCGAATAAAAGCCTGCGTGCCAATGCACACATTTGGCCATCCTTGCAGGATTGATGAGATTGCAGTAATATGTAATAATTATAAAATTGAACTCATTGAAGATGCAGCCGAAAGCCTTGGGAGTTATTACAAGGGACAACATACAGGTACATTTGGTAAAATAGGTGTACTCAGTTTCAATGGCAACAAAACCATTACCACCGGCGGGGGAGGAATGCTATTATTCAACGATGAAAAGTTAGCCACTGAAGCCAAACATTTAACTACTCAGGCAAAAGTTCCCCATCCCTGGGAATTTGTCCATGATGAAATAGGTTACAACTATCGGATGCCCAATATCAATGCTGCACTCGGAGTGGCGCAATTAGAAAGTCTCAATTTTTATCTTGAAAAAAAGCGATTATTGGCAACAGCTTATAATGATTTTTTCCAGGATAAGAAGATCTGTTTTTTTCATGAGCCAGATCATTGCATCTCCAATTATTGGTTAAATGTTCTCTTATTTGACGCTGTCGAAGAACGTGATCAGTTCTTAACTGAATCAAATAACCAGGGAGTAACGACCCGTCCAGTTTGGAAACTAATGAATAGATTACCAATGTTTGAAAAATGTCAGTGCGCTGATTTATCAAATTCCGAATGGCTGGCAGACAGAATTGTTAATATTCCAAGTAGTGTAATATTAGGAATAAAATGAAACGAGCCATGAATAATTTTTTCTCAAACAGGAGGATGATTATCAATGTCGAGTTCCATGAGGCAATTAAAAAATAAAATATAAACTCATGCAACCAATTATCCTGATTGGTGGAGGAGGACATTGCATCTCCTGCATCGATGTAGTGGAGCAAACCGGAGTATATCAGATAATAGGCATACTTGATTTACCTGAAAAATTAGGGCAGAAGGTATTAAACTATTCAATTATTGGTACTGAAAACGAATTGGAAAGGTTTTTACCTGAATGTCCTGATTTTTTGATTACAGTCGGGCAGATAAAATCTTCAGAATTGCGGGAAATAATATTTCACAAAGTGATTAAGGCAGGTGGAAATCTACCTATTATTATTAGTCCATTTGCTTACGTAAGTCCAAATGCAAGAATTGAAGAAGGTTCTGTAATTATGCACCAAGCACTGGTAAATTCTGGTGCAATTGTTGGTAAAGGATGCATTTTAAATACAAAATCATTGATCGAGCACGAGGCAAAAATTGGTAATTTCTGCCATATTTCTACAGCCTCCGTCATTAACGGACAATCTACAGTAGGAGATTCTTGTTTTATTGGAAGTAATACGGTTGTTTCAAATAATACTCATATAGTTGCGAATACTGTTATTGCTGCCGGTTCCCAGGTTTTAAAAAGCATTGAGTCTTCCGGGACATATATTGGCCAACCATTACGAAAAATCAGGTGACATGCATACAATCATTATAGCAGAAGCTGGCGTAAATCATAATGGGAACTTCGAGTTGGCAAAACAACTGGTAGAAGCAGCGGCCAAAGCTGGTGCCGACTATGTCAAGTTCCAGACTTTCAAGGCCAGTAATATTGTTAGCAAAAGCGCAAAAAAAGCAGACTATCAGAATAAGAATATCAATGATGGTGACGATTCTCAATATGATATGCTTAAACAATTGGAAATGCCTCAGGATTGGCATTCTACACTGATAGCATATGCGGATAAAAATAATATTAAATTCCTTTCTACAGGTTTTGATGAAGAGAGTGTTGATTTCCTTGACCGATTAGGTTCGCCATTCTTTAAAATACCTTCCGGAGAAATCACCAATAAACCTTACCTGCAACACATTGCCCATAAAGGAAAACCGGTGATCCTGTCAACAGGAATGGCTTACATGGTAGAGATAAAAGCTGCTCTGAAGGTGCTGATTGAAAATGGAGTTCCAAAAAATGAAATAACTGCTCTACATTGTAATACGGAATATCCAACCCCTATGGAGGATGTCAACCTACGGGCTATGATCACGCTACAAAATACACTGGGAGTAAAAGTTGGATATTCTGATCACACACAAGGGATCGAAGTTCCAATTGCCGCTGTAGCTCTTGGCGCTTCTGTAATAGAAAAGCATTTTACATTGGATCGCAATATGCCTGGTCCCGATCATAAAGCCTCTTTAGAACCGGAAGAATTAAAAGCAATGGTAAAAGCAATTCGGAATATTGAAAAAGCGGTAGGCGGTTCAGGAATAAAAGAACCGAGTCCCAGCGAACAGAAAAATATTGCTGTGGTGCGAAAAAGTGTTGTAGCTAACTGCTACATAAAAAAAGGTGAATTGTTTACAACACAAAATCTCTCTGTCAAACGACCAGGAAACGGGATCAGCCCGATGTTGTGGGATGAAATCCTCGGCCAAACAGCAATAAAGGATTTTGAACCGGATGATTTAATTGTAATTTGATTTACAAAATGAAGCGAATCGCAATTTTAACCAGTTCCCGTGCCGATTACGGAATCTACCTTCCTTTGCTAAAAGCACTCAAAGACGATCCCTACTTTGATTTAAAAATTATTGCATTCGGAACTCACCTCTCCCCTTTTCATGGATATACTTTAAACCAGATTATAAGGGACGGATTTGAAGTTCCTTACCAGATCGAATCTATGCTTGCCGGTGATACGCTCAATGCGATTTCAACGGCTATGGCGCTTACTGCATTGAAATTTGCAGACTTCTGGAGAGATCATCAATATGATTTTGACCTGGTGTTTTGTTTGGGCGATCGTTACGAAATGTTTGCTGCGGTAACAAGCGGAATTCCTTTCAATATTTCATTCGCTCATCTTCATGGAGGTGAGAAAACCTTAGGTGCCATTGATAATATTTTCCGTCATGCCATTACATTGGCCAGTAAATATCATTTTGTATCCTGTAAGGAACATGGAGAACGGGTGGCCGAATTGACCGAATCAAAAGATAACATCTTTGATATTGGAGCTTTAAGCCTCGATAACTTAAATTCATTACCACTACTATCAAAAGATGATTTCTTTAGTAAATTTTGTATTGATTTGAATCATCCAACAATTTTAGTTACTGTTCATCCCGAGACTGTTTCCACCGAAATGAACCGGATATATATTGAGGAGTTGGCTGATACCTTGTTGGAGCTCAAAAATTATCAGGTTTTAATCACTCTGCCAAATGCAGATACCAATAGCACTCTTATCCGTAAAAGATTACTTCAATTGTCTGCAGAAACAATGAACAGGATACTCTGCTTCGAAAATTTAGGATCACAAGGCTATTTCACCGCCATGAAGTATTGTTCCTTCCTTTTAGGAAATACATCAAGCGGAATAATCGAAGCAGCATCTTTCAGTAAATGGGTTATTAATTTAGGTAATAGACAGGAAGGTAGAAATCAAAGTCAAAACATTTACAATGTGCCCTTTAATAAAGCTATGATCGTGCAATCTGTCTCGGAAATTGAAAATAAACCTGCTTATTCAGGCAAAAATATTTATTACGAAGGAAACGCAGCACAAACAATCTGCTCTATCCTTAAGAATATAAATTGAAAAGCAACTCCAGTATAAAATGAAAGATTTTTCAAAAAACCTGATAGACCATTCGGCAGGTGTTATCGAGGCCATGAAAAGACTCAACGATGTACCCTCGACATTGACGCTTTTTGTCATTGATGAACTACAACGCCTTGTAGGAACCCTTACAGATGGAGACATTCGCCGTGGCTTTATTTCTGGTTTAGCACTGAACGACAAGGTAGACCGATTCATGTCGCTTAATTTTCAAAAGGTGAACAACGGCTTTACAGTAAGCGATTTTAAGCAAATACGGGACAGAGGAATCAGATTACTTCCTGTTCTGAATGAAAATCAAAGAATTACCAAGATTTATGATCTAAAAAAAAGAAAGAGTATTCTTCCGCTTGAATGTATGATCATGGCTGGTGGCAGGGGTGAACGTTTGCGCCCGCTTACTGATGTTACCCCTAAACCCATGTTACTCTTAGGGGGAAAACCTATTATCGAACACAATATCGACCGGTTAATCAGTTTTGGAATCGAAAAAATTTACATCTCTGTAAAATACCTGGGGCAACAAATTGTTGACTATTTTGGTGACGGATCATCAAAAGGGATTACAATCAAATACATCTGGGAAGACCAACCGTTGGGCACAGCAGGGGCGCTTTCATTGGTCGATAATTTTGACAACGACCATATCCTGTTAATGAACAGTGACCTGTTTACTGATGCCGATTTTGAAGACCTTTATTTAAACGTACTTGAACACAAAGCAGTATTGGGAGTGGCTACCATTCCATATACAACCAAAGTGCCCTATGGTATCTTTACTGTCAATCAAAACCAGATTACCGGGCTAAAAGAAAAACCAATCTTTACCAATTATGCCAATGCAGGAATCTATATTTTAGAAAAGAAGGCCACACAAAAAATACCTTACAATTCGTTTTTTAATATTACCGATCTGATGGAAATGTTAATCGCCGAAAACCAAACCGTTATCCATAACCCCATTGTTGGGTACTGGATTGATATTGGCCAGCATCAGGATTATTTGAATGCACAGGAAATAATAAAGCATATAAAGAATGGAAATTAAGGATACGCTTTTTATCATACCGGCAAGAGGAGGTTCAAAAGGATTACCTCGAAAAAATATCCTGCCTATTGCAGGCAAACCAATGATATATTATACAATTGATGCTGCGCGTGGAGTAATATCCGACGAAGATATTTGTGTAAGTACGGATGACGTTGAAATTATTAAGGTTGTTGAAAACTATGGATTAAATGTACCTTTTATCCGCCCTGCAGAATTAGCGACTGATACTTCTGGATCACGAGAAGTTATAATTCATGCTCTTGATTTTTATAAAAACAAGTTGGGTAAAAATTATTCAAAAGTGTGTTTATTGCAACCAACCAGCCCCTTACGTACTACCGAGCACATCTGCGGGGCATTCGAATTGTGGAATGACAATCTGGATATGGTAGTATCGGTAAAAGACACCAAATCAAATCCTTATTATAACCTTTTCGAAGAAGATGATAGTGGGTATTTGAAATTATCTAAAAAAGGATCTTTTACCAGAAGGCAAGATGCCCCTAAGGTTTGGGAATACAATGGCGCAATTTACATAATAAAAACTCATTCAATACTAACTGAAGTTTTAACTCATTTTAAAAGGATCAAAAAGTTTATTATGAGTGAAACAGATTCTATAGATATTGATAATGAATTGGATTGGTTTGTTGTTGATAAGATTATCAAATTAAGGAATTAATTTATGAAAACAAATCTTTTAATTGATGCGGGTCAACTTGGCAGTCGGCATTTGCAAGGTTTATTGAAATATAAAGAAAGTCAGATTGTCTATGTGATAGATCTATCACCTGCATCACTAGAAATTGCAAAACAAAGGGCTTGTGAGGTAGAACACAAACATATTGTTTACTACAAAGAAAGTTGGGAAGATATACCCCATTTTTTTGATCTTGTAATTATTGCAACCAATTCGAATGTCAGGGAAATAGTAATTAATCAGCTGTTAAAAGGGGTTCAAAAAAAATTCTGATACTTGAAAAAGTATTATTTCAGGAGATTGACGCATATGACAAAACTTCACCGGCTGCTTATTCTTCCATAAAAGGTGGATTAATAAATTTCACGCGTTACCTTGCCTCCTATTATGGAAGGAAGGGAATTCGGGTGAATTGCATATCTCCCGGAGGGATTTTCGACCACCAACATCCCGCCTTTATTTCCCGATACAAATCTAAAGTACCTTTTGGATGGTTAGGGAATCCTGATGATATAGCGCCAGCTGTTTCATTTCATCTTTCTGAGCAAGCTCTATATATTACTGGTCAAAATTTAATTGTAGATGGAGGTTGTATTTGTATTTGATTTTTTTAAAAATACAAATTATACCTTTCCATGATTTTTTAACTTACATTGGCAAAGTGCTCTCCTCTCGAGAAAACAAAGCTACAGAAAAACTAAAACCTGTGCCTAAAATTAAAGATCTTTTAAGCAAATACAAAACCCCAATCCTGTTTTCGGGGGGGTCAATTGTAAAATCTTTTGCTCAGATGATCGTTGGTTTTATAATTGCAAAATATATTTCGCCAACGGATCTTGGTTTATGGGCTACAATTAGTCTTGCTATTACTTATTCCGTATTTCTGCAAGCGGGTTTGATCAATGGATTGAATCTTGAATTGCCTTACGCCTACGGAAAAGGTCAGGAAGAGGAAGCAAAAATATTAGCTGGTACCGTACAAACATTTACTCTCTTTTCATCAATCACAATTCTTTTATTAGGCGTATCGAGTTTCGTGTTTTTTCCATTCCATGATCCGAAGATAAAATACGGAGTATTGGCTGTTACTTTATTCATTATGCTGAGTTACTATCAGAATTATCTGATGTCAACTTTTCGATCCAAGAATTCATTTATCAGGCTCTCTATTATCCAGGTAATTGACGCATTTGTAAATTTAATAACACTAATTTTTGTAGTTTATTATTCCTATTATGGTTTAATTATTAAGGCTGTTTTTGTCGCTCTTATCTATGTTCTTTTGCTTCATTTTTTACGACCTATTAAAGTTAGGTTGTTATGGAATATGATTGCTATAAAGAAACTTTTAAAAGTTGGATTACCAATTTTTGCACTTAGTTATATTGTAGCATTGTCGTCAACTGCAGATAAATTATGGCTGCTTAAATATTCAGATTTAACTAATGTGGGATTGTATTCTTTTGGATTTTATGCATTTAGTATTTTTTCTTTATTTTCCTTATCTGTTGCCAGCTATATTTACCCCAGGATGACATATAATTATGGAAAAACAAATGATAGAACGCTTCTTTGGATATATGTAAAAAAGATCACGCTACTGCTATTCCTTATTCAGATTACTTTGGCAAGTATTGGTTATTTCCTGGTTCCAGTTATAATTACTAATTATTTTTCTGCTTATATATTGAGTATACGCACAATGCAAATTCTTCTCTTTGCCGGAGTTTTTACTGGAAGTGTTGTTGGAGTTAATGCTTTGTGGAGTACCAAAAATTGGAAATATATGATTACTTACCAGGTAATACTCTCATTTCTAATGGTTAGCCTTCCTTATGCTGGCATTCAATTATTTTCGAACAAACTTATAGGTGTTACATATGGAGTTCTCCTTGCCTCTTTTTTAAATTTAATCACAGGCATCACTATAACTTATATGGCAACACATAAAAACGAACACCGATATAGCTCATAGTACTACTAATAATAATAAAACGTTAAATATCGCAATTAGAATTTAAGTGCATAAAATATGGGTAATCATAAGTGAAAGATATATACCATAAATGTCTAAATATCCTGTATCAGAGATTTAAAATCATAAATTTCTATTTTACGAATGACTCATTACACAACTGTAACATAGTAAATGAAAGTCAATAAACTATGAACGAAAAATATCCAAGCTTTAAAAAAATTGTTGCCACACTTTTAGATTTAGAAAACAAATACAACTTACTTGAATGGAAAATAAATGACATTTTTGTATGGCAATCGGCCAGGATGCTTATTTTTACTAAGTTGCTTGATTCTTGTATTCCAAGTAATGCAATTATAAATAAAAAGTCGTTATTACAGAATATTAAATCATTTTTTAAAAGATGCATAATTAACTCTTTATTGCATAATCCCTTCTTTGATTTCAATAAATCAGATGTCCTAGTTTTTGAAAGTGGCAGAAAATACCTTGTTGACGATCACTATATAGATATTTATACAAAATATTTTTGTGACGATCTAAAAAAAGAGAATATTTCATACCAAAAATACGAAATCAACTATAACGTATCCGATTTGACACCTCGTTATCAAAGGACGAAACATCTGGACTTTATTCTTATTATTTCTAAATTAACATCCAAATTTGTAAATCCTAAATTAAGTGAAACAGATAAAGAGTTAACTGCGAAATTAGAAACAAGTGTATATGAACAACTTGGAATAAGAATAAATCTCTTAATAATTTTTACGAATGAGATAAAGCGATTTAAATCTCAATATCCATTTTATAAGATATTGTTTCAATTAAAAAGAGCAAAAAAAATATACATTATTAATTCAAGCGACAAAGCTCCTTTAATTAAAGCTGCAAAAGACAATGACATTATAGTCACTGAATTACAACATGGTCTAATCATAAAAGAGAGCTTAAGTTGTCATTTTCCAAATACTAGAGAAAATAGTCTTGAATACTTTCCAAACAAATTTTATATTTGGGAGGACTTAAATATGTGTACAAGTAAAATTCCTATATCAATAGAATGTATTGTTAATTTCAGAAACAAGCATTTGGATTACATGTTAGAAAAAAATCGGAATATTACGTGCAAAGAAAATCAAGTATTAATAGTATCTCAGCCATATTCTTCGCCGGCGATATTACAATTTATTATTGACAACATTGAAGAATTGCCAAATTGGCAATTTGTTTATAAACTACATCCATTAGAGAATCCTGATTTATTCATTAACTCATTTCTATTTTCAAAGTACAAAAATCTCACTATTGTAAAAAATGATTCCTCAATTTACAAGTTGTTCTCCGAATCAAAATTTGTTATCGGCGTATATTCCACAGCGGTCTTTGAAGCAACTTATTTTGGTTGTAATACATTACTATTAAATTTGCCGGGTATTGAAATGTCATATTCTCTTGTAGAAAGCAACAAAGCAAAATTAATTGATATTAATGAACGATTACAAAAATATTTATAATTAAAATATTTTGAGTTGTACAATATTATTTGAATTAATTAAACGCGATAACGGCCTAACTATTAGAGGATAATCATTCGCTATTATCCACATTTATTGACGAAAATATACTACCTACAACCAAAATATTTAAATTAATTTACAACCTATTTTATCTTAAGAAAGATACAAATATGTAATTAGAAATCTTAATCTTATGAAAGATTTTCAATTTATCTATAAAATTCATCCTACTGAAGAGTCATATTTCCGAGGGAATATTGACAATCGTGATTTAGAAAGTTTTAACAATTTAAAGTTCGCTGACAATAAATTTTCCATATATAAATTAATTGCTGAATCAAAGTATGTTTTAGGAGTAAGTTCAGCAGCATTATTTGAAGCTTGTTTTTTTGGCTGTGAAATATTATTATTGAATTTACCAGGTGTCGAGGCTGTATCATCTTTATTTGAAAAAGAAAAGGTAATACTGATAGAAACTGATGAAAATTTATTGAACTATTTATAAATGCAGATTTTTATTGTTAGGGTATTACCAATTATTACTAATAGTTAATTATGAGACAAGTTAAATTAATTATTTCTTTTATCTTCAAATTTCAATGGATAACTTTCTTATATAATTACATAATATTTAAATATAATAAAATTAGCTATTCGCAGTTTCCAAATATATATGGTAGAGTTAAAATAATTTGTAAAGGCAATTTAAAAATTGGCGGAGGCGTAATATTTAATAGCGGAAAACACTATAATCCCATTGGTGGGGATACAATACTAAGACTTTACATTATTAATAAAAACGCGAGATTAACAATCGGCAATAACGTAGGTATTTCAAATTCTACTATTTTCTGTAGCAACTCCATTACAATTGAAGACAATGTATTAATTGGAGGAAGCTGCAAGCTGTATGATACTGATTTTCATTCCATTGATTTAATCTCGCGAGTTACTGCATTTAATCAACAAATACAAGATAAAGAAGCTAAAACAAGTCCAATAATAATTAAAAAAGGAGCATGGATAGGTGGGCACTGTATTATTCTTAAAGGTATAACGATAGGTTCAAATTCAATTATTGGAGCCGGTAGTGTGGTATCAAAGGATATTCCAGACAATGAAATTTGGGCAGGTAATCCAATTAGATGTCTAAGAAAACTAGAACCTATAAAACACTTATAATCAATATCATTTGAGCCTAAATATTTTTAAGGGGAAATTTTATTTCTTTTATAACATCAATACTAACTGACAGATTAAATTCTCTTTGATGATAAACCTAATGGTTTTATGCAAGTAAAAAGAACAAATACCTCATTGTTCATATTATGGCTATGCTTAACAAGTTCAACACCATTTATCTTTTATAGTTGGCCGGGGCATCCACATAAATACTTAATTCTTGCCTGTCTTGCTTTTATGTTAATAATGATATTAACCCAAGGACTTAAAGTAAGATATGATCGAAATATTATAATAGTATTTTCGTTTCAAATACTGTTTTATATTTTTGAGATAATTAGATTTGGTGATTTTGTATATTCTTCACTCTGCCTTCAAATAATTTCCTTATTAATAGTAACGCTGTTCATTAAAGGCTTTGTTGGTTACAATAAATTTGCACGATCATACATTATTATTATAATCATTATGGGGTATGGAGGTGTACTTGCCTTCTTTATCCATCTTATTTTTGGAATTACTCCCATTTTTTCAGTAAATTATTCGGGGAACGGTATCTCCTATTTTCTAGGATTGACTTGTACAAATTCTTATGTAAATTATGAAAATTTCCGGATTCTCCGTTTTTCAGGTTTTTTCGATGAACCAGGAGCTTTTGCTCTAGCATCAATTTATGCTTTGGTTTTAAATAAGCTTTATTTCAATTCTCAAAAATTTGAAATACAGATCATTGTACTTGCTATATTTACTTTTTCTTTGGCTTTTTATTTTGTTTGTACAGCATATATTTTGTTATTTTATCTAAATAAGTCAAATTTAAAGTTTCTTTTATTCTCGGGATTAATAGTTATTCTTGCGGTCATTTATATTAGTTATAATAAAGATAGTAATTCTAATTCAAAAAAGATATATGAATTAACCCTAAAACGTTTTGAATTAGATTCAGATTATAACCTTTCGGGTAATAGCCGCTCCTCTCATACAGTTAATGATAAAGAATTATTTTTTGAAAACCCGTTAACGGGCGTTGGGATGAACCATAAAGTAAGCGGTTCTAATCTGTTCTCACCTTTGGCAACTTATGGTATTAGTGGTTTTTTCATTTATTATGGATTGGTTTTATATCTCTTGTTGATTATAATTTTTCATGACAATAAAATAAGAAATACAAAATTATATTTTATCATAATATTAAATTTTGGAGTTAGGCCAGAAGTCACTTCTTTGTTAATAATGCTTTTGCTAATAGCAATTATAGAGAAAATAAAAATTTCACAAGTAAATTAATGCCCGTCTACAACAACCTTATTTCAAGCAATTCCTTTAACGAAATGTTGCATTAACACACCTAAATTAAAGTCTATAACTATAATTTTAAATTTCAAAAATTTAACATGGCAAATAAAACACCTCTATTCAGTATTGTAATTGCAAATTACAACCATGGTCATTTCTTAGAAGAAGCAATTCTGTCAATTATCAATCAAAGTTGCACTGATTTCGAATTAATAATAATAGATGGTGGGAGCACTGATGATAGCTTACAAATAATCGAAAAATATAGAGAGCATTTTTTCTATGCGATATCAGAAAAAGATAAAGGTCAAAGTGATGCATTCAACAAAGGGTTTGAAAAAGCCACAGGAGAATATTATTTATGGATAAATGCAGATGATACACTATTACCTAATGCTTTACAACATGCGAAGTCGAGTATTAAAAACCACTGTAACACGAAATGGTTTGTGGCAAATACCATATTTATCGACAAACATGGCAAAATATTATTGTGTACCAGAGGTCCTAAGTGGCACAATTTTCTAATTAAAAACAATGAACCTTATGTCTATGGACCAACTTCAATTTTCCATCATAGCATTTTTAATAAAGCGAAAGGTTTTGATTTAAACTTGCATTACATGATGGATGCTGATTTATGGATTAAATTTATAAACATGGGAGTTTCCTTTAAAAGAATTGATAAATATTTCTGGTCATTCAGAGTTCATGATGATTCTAAAACATCTCCCATTTGGAAAGGTGCTCGAATTGATCCTTTTGAGAAGGAACAAAATTATATGCTTTTAAAGAATTCATATAAATATCTTCTTTCCAAGAGGATAATTATCCGTTTATATAAAATTATTACATTTCTATATGCAAAGTCTTATTTTGACACTTTAAGATACAAGAATAAATTGATTGCAAACATTAGACCGGAAAAATTTTCATAGAATAAAAACCTCTAGAACTTCAATATCAAATTCCGGTTGTTTGGACTTTGTACGGTTGCTGGACATTTATCGGACATTGTTCATATTTTACATACATCTTATGCAAAAATTAAAAATACTACATAATGTAAATACCATTGGAAAATCTTCCTTTGGTCTTGGACAAATCTCCGTTAGCTTGGCACGGACTCAATACCAACTTGGTCATGATGTTGCGATGTGGTGTCTCGATTCTGCTGAGAATATATTATGGGCTTCGGAAACTCATGTTTTTCCAGCTGAGCGAATCAGAGGCTTTAAGCTTTTTGGTCCGCAGACTTTCTTATTTAGCTCAGAGATGATCAAGCACGCAAGAATTAATACTCAAAGCACGTTCGACATTGTTCATCAACATGGGATATGGACAGGTGTTTCTATTTCAACTCTTATATTTTCTCGTAAGAAAATAATTCCAACCATAATCGCTCCTCATGGTTCTTTGAATCAGTGGGCACTTAATCGTTCGCGCTGGAGAAAAAAGATTGCCTTTACTGCCTATGAAAACGAGAACCTAAGACGAGCTTCATGCCTTCATGCCACTTCAGAAATTGAAATTTCAGACTTTAGGAACTTCGGCCTTCACAATCCAATTGCATATATCGAAAATGGCATTCAGGAAAAATATTTGACTTTGCAGGGAAATGCTAAAAGGTTTAGAGAACAGCATAATATAGCAACAGATAAACGCATTCTGCTATTTTTATCACGAATATCACCTAAAAAAGGATTGAAGATGCTTGTTGAAGCTATCAAATCTATTCAGGATGATTTTACTGATTGGCAATTAATTATAGCTGGAATTGATGAATTTAACCATAAGAAGGATGTTGTGTCATATGTTAATGAAATGAATCTTAAAGATAAAATAAAAATAATAGGTCCACTATTTGATCAATTAAAAGATGATGCATTTGCTGCAGCTGAATTATTCATTTTGCCTTCTTATAGTGAAGGTTCACCGATGGTCGTCCTTGATAGCCTTGCCGCCGGGGTGCCAGTAATAACTACAAAAGCATCGACATGGAGCGATCTTGTAGAGTATGACTGCGGGTGGTGGACAGACATTAATACTCCTGCAATAGCCGCAGCTTTACGAGAAGCAGTAAATATGTCTGTTGACGATTTGCATCATATGGGGAAACAAGGAAAAAAATTAATAACATCAAAATATACATGGCCGCAATTAGCCAATAAAACCATAAGACTTTATGAATGGCTTTTAGGGTATAACGATAAACCAGATTTTGTGGTTCTTGATTAAAGAATATAGAAAATAAGAAATATTGATATGAAAATTTTAGTTCTTGGTGGCAACGGTTTTATTGGTTCACATTTGGTTGACAAACTATTATTTGAAGGTCACTTTGTAAGAGTATTTGACAAGAATGATGAGCACTATCGTATGGCATTACCTGATGTTGATTACCATATAGGTGAATTTGGCAATCGTGGATTGTTATCAGATGCATTAGAAGGTATTGATGTAGTGGTTCATTTAATTAGTACCACACTCCCCAAAACATCAAATGACGATCCTGTATTTGATATACAGTCAAACGTAATAGAATCTCTTTTTCTGCTTGAACAATGTGTTGCGAAAAATATAAAAAAAATTATTTTTACATCTAGTGGTGGAACAATTTATGGTATACCACAAACTTTGCCGGTTCCAGAAGAAAATCAAACGAATCCAATTTGCTCATATGGGATTGGCAAACTCACTATTGAAAAATATCTGCATCTCTTTAAGCAGCTTCATAATCTGAACTACGTCATAATTAGACCTTCAAACCCTTTTGGCACCAGACAAAACCCTTTCGGTATACAAGGAGTTATTCCGGTTTTTCTCGGAAAAATAATAAGAAATGAACCTATTCAAATATGGGGTAATGGAAATATTGTAAGAGATTATGTGTATATAGAAGATTTAGTGGATGCCTTTTATCATGCAATTATTTATAACAAAACATCCCAAGTCTATAACATTGGTAGCGGAGTAGGGCATTCCTTGAACGATTTGCTATCCATTATGAAAAATGTCACCGGGCATGATTTGTCTGTTAAATATAACAATTCAAGAACTTACGATGTACCAGAAATCTATCTTGATATAACAAGAGCTAATAAAGAACTTAATTGGGAGCCTCATACATCTCTGGAACAAGGAATTCAGAATACATGGGATTTCATTAGCAATCTTAAAATACGATAAAAAAATAATTACATATGTTTAAGAACAAAATTCTCCTAATCACTGGCGGTACTGGCTCATTCGGCAACGCCGTACTTAATCGCTTTTTAGATACAGACATCAAGGAAATACGGATCTTCTCGCGAGACGAGAAAAAACAGGATGATATGCGACATCGGCTGAATAATCCGAAGGTGAAATTTTATATTGGGAATGTCCGGGACAGACGCAGCGTGGACTATGCAATGCGAGGGGTGGATTATATTTTTCACGCTGCCGCATTGAAACAAGTTCCTTCCTGCGAGTTTTTTCCGGTTGAAGCGGTACATACAAATGTGTTGGGCACTCAGAATGTACTTGATTCTGCTTTCGAATATGGCGTTAAGCGAATGATTGTACTAAGCACTGATAAGGCAGTATATCCGATCAACGCAATGGGTATCTCTAAAGCAATGATGGAAAAGGTGATGCAAGCCAAAGCACGGTCCATGGTTGAAGATAATGATACTGTATTTTGTGGCACCCGCTATGGAAATGTGATGGCTTCGCGTGGTTCTGTTATTCCATTGTTCGTTGAGCAAATTAAAGCAGGCAAGGACCTTACGATAACAGATGCCAACATGACCCGGTTTATGATGACGCTCGAAGATGCGGTTGACCTGGTGCTTTATGCCTTTGAACATGGTAAAAACGGGGATATGTTCATTCAAAAATCGCCGGCCTCAACGATCGGTGATTTGGCGAAGGCATTGATTGAATTGTACCAGTCAAAAAGCAAGATAAGGGTAATCGGAACGCGTCATGGAGAAAAACTATACGAAACACTTGTCAACCGCGAAGAAATGGCCAAGGCATTCGACATGGGAAATTACTACAGGGTACCTGCCGACAACCGTGATCTCAATTACGACAGTTATTTCACAGAAGGAGAAGAAAAAGTTTCTGTGATTGAAGATTATCATTCACACAACACCCATCGTCTGAATGTGGAAGGTACGAAAGAGTTGTTAATGAAATTACCGATGATCAGAAGAGATATATTAGGGGAAGAAAGTTTACAATATCCGGAATGAACGAAATGAGTGGGTGAATGAGACTGAAAGAAGGGGAGAATTGGAGAGGGGGAGAGGTGGAGAAAATTTAATATTAATGGAAATATGAAGCTTTTATTATCTCACAAGCAATTAGAGGTTTATAAATTAGCCTATAAGCTGGCAATGGAAATATTTCATCTTTCAAAGAAATTTCCTGCTGACGAAAGATATTCCTTGACAGATCAGATTAGACGTTCTTCAAGATCTGTTTCATACGTATAAAATTTATTTTTAAGAGGTCGTATGGAATAGCCATGAGGAAATATTCATTTCGGTTAATAATTTCTCAGTCATGTCTATTTCAGCGAATTTAGCTGAAGCCTTCCGCAAACGTCGTTACGAAAAAGCTTTTATTGCCAAGCTTTCTGATTCAGAAGGAGAATGTGCAGAAACTCAGACCTGGCTTGATTTTGCACGGGATTGCGAGTACATTAATTCAGACACTTGTGAAAAAATTAATCAGGAATACGAACATGTTATTGGAATGTTGGTTAATATGATTAAATCCCCGGAAAAATGGTCAATTTAATCGGTTCTCAACATCTCCCCTTCACCCACTCTCCCCCTCTCTAATTCTCCCACGCTCCCCTCCATTTGTCAAAATAAAACGATCAATTTATATATTTTGAATATGTTTAAGATAGGTATTACCGGCCAGCCAGGATTTGTAGGAACGCATCTGTTCAATACACTGGGACTACAACCCGAAAAATTCGAACGAATCCCGTTTGAGGATGCTTATTTTTCGGACGAAAGCAAACTAAAAGCGTTTGTGAAAGGCTGCGACGCTATTGTTCACCTGGCAGCCATGAACCGCCACAACGATCCTGAAATGCTTTATCAAACGAACATCGGATTGGTAAAACAACTGATCGGAGCCTGCGAAGCAACAAGCACAACCCCTCACATCCTGTTTTCATCGAGTACACAGGAGGAGCGGGATAATTTGTATGGAAAATCGAAAAAAGAGGGACGGGAGTTGTTCGAAAAATGGGCTGAGAAGAATAATGCACAGTTTACAGGGTTTATTATTCCGAATGTATATGGTCCATTTGGAAACCCCTATTACAACTCGGTTGTCGCGACATTTAGCCACCAGCTCACACACAACGAAACTCCTAAAATTGAGGTGGATGGTGAAATGAAACTGATTTACGTGAACGAATTGGTAAAGCATTTCATCGATAATATAGCAGGACACAGTGTTACACAGGATTCAAACACGGAGTTACACTGTGAAACTATTTTAATACCGCATACTGCTGAAATCAAAGTTACCACGTTATTACAAAAGCTGACCTCATTCAAAGAAAACTATTTTGACAAAGGGATCCTTCCAAATCTGGACAATTCCTTCGACAGAAATTTATTCAATACGTTTCTCTGCTATATCGATCACGCCTCATTTTTCCCATTTAAACTGAAGCTGAATACTGACAGTCGGGGTAGTTTTGTTGAAACGGTAAAGCTGCACAGCGGTGGTCAGGTATCCTTTTCAACCACTGTTCCGGGAATAACCCGTGGCAATCATTTTCATACACGAAAAGCCGAGCGTTTTGCAGTTATTAAGGGTAAGGCAAGAATTGACATTCGTCGTATCGGAACAGATAAAGTGATTTCTTTTGAACTTGATGGGAACCAACCTTCATTTGTTGACATGCCCATTTGGTATTCACACAATATCACCAATATCGGAGAAGAAGAACTTTACACCATCTTCTGGATCAACGAACATTTTGATGCAAACGATCAGGATACTTACTTCGAAAAAGTTTAAAAATGGGACGCAGATAACGCAGATCAAGCTGATTTAAACAAATAAATTAAATCTGTGTTGATCTTTTTCAATCAGCGTCATCATCGTTCAATTCAATATTTAAAATCAGCGCAAATCCGTAAAATCAGCGTCTTCTGCGTTCTATTCTCCCAAAAATGAAAAGACTTAAAGTCCTCACAGTAGTAGGCACCCGCCCCGAAATTATACGTTTGTCTCAGGTAATTAAGAGACTGGACGAATCAGAGAGTATTGAGCATATCCTCGTTCATACAGGTCAGAATTACGATTACGAATTAAATGAAGTATTCTTCAAAGACCTGGGATTACGGAAACCAGATCATTTTCTGAATGCTGCAGGGATAAATGCCACCGCAACAATTGGTCAGATCATTATCAATATCGACCCTGTTCTTGAACAAGAACAACCGGATGCCTTCATGGTTTTAGGAGATACCAACAGTTGCCTGTGTGCAATTCCAGCCAAGAAACGGCACATTCCGATTTTCCATATGGAAGCAGGGAACCGATGTTTCGACCAGCGCGTACCGGAAGAGACCAACCGCCGAATCGTGGATCACATTGCAGATATAAACCTCACATACAGCGATATTGCGCGTGAATACCTACTACGTGAAGGATTACCCGCTGACCAGGTAATTAAGACAGGAAGTCCGATGTTTGAAGT
>Ga0209585_10000079_pt1 | contig 35546 bp, 32 predicted proteins | sample NGEPerone_FD_185491 | JGI IMG/M metagenome (GOLD analysis project Ga0209585, IMG submission 185491) | Arctic peat soil microbial communities from the Barrow Environmental Observatory site, Barrow, Alaska, USA - NGEE Permafrost154B-one... | ecosystem: Environmental > Terrestrial > Soil >... | reverse complement strand
GAAAAAACAACCGTCTCCGACATCGGCGATGTAATGAGCGGCCTGCTTGCTTTCCTGTCCCCTGAACCTGTAAGTATTTCTGATGATAACAATCGTCCAATGAAGAAAAAACAAAAGAAGAAACGGAGGTACGGGAGCAGGATGGGAGTTCCTCACTAATTAATTAACGGCTCACCAGCCATTTCTGTGGGTTTTTAGCTGACTACTAGCGGTGCCGTCTACGATTATATACAGGATTCTTTTCCATGCGATTAATCCAATACCACTTAATATAAACGGGATGCTCAATAGTTGTCCCATATTTAAAATCATTCCGTTCTCAAAATCAACTTGATTAATCTTAAAAAACTCTAATATAAATCTTACTCCAAATCACAAAACTAGAAATAGTCCAAAAATGTAGCCGTCTTTTCTTTTTACTTTTTGGTTAGAATATACCCAGTGTAAAATCAGAAAAATTGTCAAGTATGAGAAGGCTTCGTATAGTTGGGTGGGATGTCTTGGTACTAAATCGATTCTTTGAAAAACGATGCCATAATCTGAACCTGTGGGTTCTCCAATGATTTCTGAGTTCATAAAATTGCCAAATCGATTAAAGAGTCCACCATCGTAGAAGGTGGACTTGAAAAGCCCCTATAAGGGGCTAAAGTCGCGATTTTGTTGCTCTTGTAAGCGTTCTTATTTTTTTTGATAAATGACATACTTCTTGATTTTATCTTCGTCAAGACCAATTGTGTCGATGCAATAATTTTTTAAAATGGCTTATGCCACGAAATTAATAATTTTCAGGCATAGCCTTTTATACATAACCACCACCAAAGGAGGTGGTTTTAAATTTTACAATAAATGCACCCGTTACAGGTGTCGCAATTGCAACCCTGTCCAGCACCCACAAAAAGTCAAAATGATATTTTTTACAATATAAAATAATAGCAGTCAATACTCCAATTGCACCGCCATGGCTGGCCAAACCTTGAAAGTCAGTAAATTCAAATTTTCCGCCAGTATCCCATTTAAAAGGTCGTTCAAAAAGATTTCCATGTTGGCCATACATCTTATTGAATGCTTGCGCATACGAATTGAAAAGGTTTGAAAAATGCTTCGCAGGTACTAAAGTCCTGACAGGGTTTGGAACCCTGTCAGGACTGATTGTCAGGTTTGTAGTACGCGGTTGAATCTCCACTTCCTCCTTAATTCTCACCAACAAATGGAAATGGTTCTTCATCAGCACCCATGCATAAGTATCGGCTACGGGTGAAATATGTTTGTCGTACAATTTGAGGAAGTATTCGTAGTTCGTATTTTCATGGAACAGATCACAACTATTAATTCCACGATTGTAAATATGATAGAATTTGCCGTATTTCAGTGGTTCGATTTGTTGCATACATTATCTTTTTTTAGGTGTTAGTGGAATAGTATCCGATATTCTCCGAAAGAGTTACTCTGTAAAGAATAATTATCATTGCCTTCACCGGGATAAAAACTACAGATAAGGATGATTTAATCGCAAGTTATCCAAATGAATTTGGCAGATGCATTGGTGGATGGGGCGGTTAACTGACTATAACCCTGACAGATTTTCGAAACCTGTCAGGGTTTGATATCGGCATTTATGACCACCGATGGGGCAGTAGATGATAAAAAGATACTTGCCGGAGAATCAAATTTTAAATATAGAGACACGACATTTTTCTGCAATCTGAATGCCAATATTTTCAGAATAATTTATCAACCTCCTGATTAAAATAGGAGATACATTGTTTGATGTCGGGAACCGAGTTCTTCCAATTGTATTCGTATTCGATGCAGAAGACACCTTTGAAGTTTTGTCTTTTTAATTCCTGGAGCATACCTTTCACGTCCAATATACCTTTGCCCCAAATTACATCGTGCTGTTCTTTAACTCCTTCTTCTTTTGCAGCGATGTCTTTAAAATGCAAAGAGATAATTCGTCCTTCCAATTTTTTCAGGCAATCAATTTGGTTTAAACCGTCTCTTCTCCAGTGTCCGACATCAGCCGAAGAGCCAATCATTTTATTGCGATTGCTAATCTCTTTCAACAAATTTTCTGGTTTCCAGTAAGTTGAAGGTTTCGGATGGTTATGAACCGAAATTTTAATAGCATATTTGTTGACCAACTTTTCGACTAAATCCCAGTCTGCTATTGCTGGTTCGCAGGAAATGTACTCCATTCCCATGTCTTTTGCAAAGCTAAACAACGGTTCCCATTCTTTCGGACTGTCGGTGACAACTACACCCATTGAAACAATTTTGATTCCTTTTGAAGCAGCCAGGCTTTTTAACTCTTTGCGGGTCTGATTATCAAGTTGCGGTCCGAAAACTTTGTCTCCCCATTTCCCTCCAAGTTTATGACCAGGAAAAACCTCGATATATTTTAAACCAAGCTCCTGTGTTTTATCAAAAGCTTCTGTCAGGGTAAATAAATGGAACGAATAAGATTGCATACCTAATCGCCATCCTTGTTTTTCAGCTTTTGTCTGGGCTTGCGTTGTCAGCGCAATAAGAAAGCAGGCAATTATCAATAAGGACTTTATACTATTTTTAATCATTTGCTGTATTTTTGAGAAGAAGCCCCAGTTTTTTTATTTTGCTGAAGCTTCTTTGGTTAGTAATTATTTAGGCATATCGGGCAATGAAAACCCGTTTTGGTAAGTGTGTTTAATCCATTCATTGGCCATTTCGAGGGCATTAAAATCGGCAAAACGCCTGTCAAAATGTGGATCCCCATCAACGACTGCGTATTCATCTTTCGTGACGATTTTAATTTTATCGGTTGGTGAAATGTTTGTAAAGCGCATATTTTCACCATCCCATATCAATTCGCGGTGTAATCCCTGTAATCCCGCCAATCGGGTTGCAAGTACGCCCATCACGACCATTTCATTAAATGGACCAGAGAAGCCAAAATTTGAAGATGCTTCAAGCCTGTTCTCGGGTGTTTCTTTACAAGCGCGAATCCAGTCTTGTTCGTGGGCATTCGTATTCCAGATATCACCATTGCCTCCTTTTATTCGTGGAATTGAAGGAGCTGGCTGTTTGAAATTAAGCATGGCAGATTTTGGCAACAGCGTGGCGGCACTTCCGTAACAGCCTGTCATGATCTTACCTTTGCTGCCAATGAATATGATCCCTCCGTTTTCATCACCCATCATTTCTCCGTCTTTAAGTTCGGCCGGTCTTGGGGGCATCAGTCCGCCGTCATACCAGTATACTTTTACTTCGGGCATATTTACCTTGCCCTTTGGTTTGCGTGCAGGGAAAGTGTAGGTTACAATTTGTGCAGTAGGCGGGGAGTAAAGGTTACTCAGGGTGGAACTCCCAATAACGCTGGTAGGATATTTAAGATCCAATGCCCAATACAATGGGTCCATAATGTGACAAGCCATATCGCCTAAAGCGCCTGTGCCGAAATCCCAGAATCCCCGCCAGTTCCAGGGTGTGTAGGCCTCATTATATGGTCTTTTTTTAGCTGATCCAATCCATAAATCCCAATCCAATGTTTCAGGACATTTTGGAGTTCCTTTTGGTTCTGCTAAACCCTGGGGCCAAATAGGCCGGTCGGTCCAGCAATGAACTTCAGTTACTTCACCTATAATTCCGGATTGGATCCATTCAGCAACTTGCCTGCACCAATCAAAAGAGTTGCCTTGATTCCCCATTTGAGTTGCAACTTTGTACTTTTTTGCAAGTTTTGTCAGCAAACGGGATTCGTAAACTGAATGGGTAAGCGGTTTTTGGGTATAACAATGTTTCCCTAAAGTAATGGCATGTGCGGTAACCCCGGCATGCGAATGGTCAGGTGTTGCAACCATGATTGCATCGATGGATTTACCCATTTCATCAAACATAACCCGCCAGTCTTTGAATCGCTTTGCAGCCGGATAGTCTTTGAATGTTTTGTCAGCATATTGCCAGTCTACATCACAAAGTGCAACAATATTTTCGGTTTTCATGTTTGACAGGTTACGTCTGCCCATACCTCCGATACCAATCCCCGCAATATTTAACTTGTCACTTGGAGCAGTATGCCCAAATGTTTTTCCCATTACCGATCCCGGAACTATTGTGATACCAGCTGCCACCGCGGCTGTTGCTCCAATAAAGCCTCTCCTCGAAATATCATTACTCATAATAGCTAATTATTAATGATTAATTTTTTCTGATTATTACAACTCTTTGATTATTAAATTTTTCCACAGCACCTTAATCCCTCCGCCATCGTGTATCTGAAGGGCAATACGTCCGTTCGCTTTACCAATCAGTGAATCATTAAGATGAGTCATTTCCTGTCCGTTGAGCCAGGTCGTTACATCGGATCCAGTTACTTTAACGCGCATCGTATTCCATTCACCCGGTTTGAGGATGTTTTCTTTGTCATCGGGAATTTGGTTTAACCATCCGCGACCATACGATTCATAGATTCCACCTGAGTCGTTTCCTTTAGGGGCTACTTCAACCTGCCAGCCCGATATAGTGGTTCCTTTAACAGTTGATCTGAAGAAAATGCCACTATTACCGTTAGATACCTGTTTGAAATCTGCAGTAAGATCGAAATCCTTGTAGTACATTTCTGTTGCCAGGTAACCATAACCTTTATCCGGTCCACTCTCGCATATCAGCAAACTGTCTTTGGCAAACCACTTCTCCGTTCCATAAGCGATCCACCCGGTAATGTCTTTCCCGTTGAACAAGCTGACCGGTGCTTTCTCTTTTTTTGGAAGTTCCTTGATTTTTATATTGCGAAACCAGGCCGGAAAACCGTGATCCTGAAGACAGATCAGCCCGGTAGAACTCAAACCATATTCAGGTGCATTCTCCCATTTACCGTTATTTTTGCGTTTTAACCAGTCAGGGCTCCAGGATTCGAACTCCAGCGTTTTCTCCCCATTCATCCAGTATTCAACATGTCCATTATCGAATACAATCTTCGAATTGTTCCATTCCCCGGCCGGATTTATTGTGAGTTTGGATTTATCCGGCAGGTACATTGCATAGTCAGCGCCGCACTTTTGCCACTCTCCCAGCGGTTGGCCAAAATTGACATCGTCGATCAGCTGATATTCGGGACCCGTGAGATAAGGAACTGGATATGAAGCACTCTCAACAACATGATAAAGTACACCACTATTGCCACCTTTCGATATCTTCCAATCCCAAGCCAGAATGAAGTTGTCATATTGCCTGTCGGTGACGATATAGCCGTTCGCATCGCTACCGTGCCCTTCTGCCTTAATCGTTCCATTCTCCACTTTCCACGGCCCCGAAAGGCGATCACCCTGGTAGTCCCGCCAGCCTATGAGCGTTGAACCATCAAATAACAATGACCATCCTTCTGATTTCTCCTGATCCGTTAAACGGTTGTTTTCTACCTGGCAACCTGTTGCAAAAAAAAGGATTAAGATAATCAGCGGTAAAAGTTGTATTCGTTTCTTCATTTTATAACTATGATTTTGTTATTAAACAGAAATATTTAAGGCAAATTTATTTTGTACATACGACCAGGTACGGGCTTCAAATAATCTCTCTTAACTTTCCTGTTTCAGCGTAACTGATCTGTTTATACAATACAATGCTGTCCGGTAAAATTGAAATTAGTAATATAAATAAACTTTCTAAGTGAATATAGAAATAGTATTACCGGACAGCATTGATCAACAATTTTTTAATAATTGGCGTTCTGCAGGAGAACTCCGTTAGCTATATCAATTTCTGTTTGAGGAATTGGGAATGGCCAACTTTTTTCTGTTACTAATTTTCCCTTGTTTGCATAGGGTTGTTTTGCATTGTAAGCATTCATTACAGTAACATAATCTCCCCATCGCAGAAGATCAAGAAAACGATAACCTTCCAATCCGAGTTCCCATCTTCTTTCGTTTTTAATTGCTTTTAACAAATCATCACCTGCATTTACAGCCAAATTTGCCTGAAAATAGGTTTCATCTATGGGAATTAAGGTCTTATCAAACGCTCTGTATGTAGCTTCATCATCTTTTTTAGATGTTGTTACGAAAGCCCGATAACGGACTTCATTAATCAAGTCGGCAATTTTTTGATTGTCTCCACCTGTTTTTAAAAGAGCTTCGGCATACATCAATATAACATCAGCATATCTAATGTAATAAGGTGTCCAATCAGAACGAATATCTCCTAAAGAGTAGCCATCCCTATACTTATCGGGAACAAATGCCTTCCGGCTTTGCTGATAGTGAATATTGTCATAACCTTTATAATTATGTGTAATCAATTTTCCGTCAACATTAGGGAAAATATCTCCCGATTCGATCACAGAAAACATTTTACGCGGATCTCTCGCATCAAAAGATCCGGAAAAGTCAAGGGTAGGACAATTGCCTCCCCATCCTCCTACTTCTCCACGTCCTGCGTACATAACTGCAGTGCAATAACCAATATCCATGTAACCCGGCACGTATTTCCGGTATACTGTAAAAACACATTCCTTGGCAAGTTCAGCAGCATGAGAACCGGCAAAATAATCGCCCCTAAAAAGATTCTGGTAATCAGCAACCAAACTAAAAACATGACTATCATAAACTACTTTAGCAGCATTAAGTGCCGAGGTATAATCAGAAGTCGCATCCCCCTGCATTTTTCCTTTTTCGGCCAATCCGGCAAAGAATAAACATGCCCGGACTTTAAAGGCATAAGCAACATATTTTGAAATCCGGCCAGACTCGCTATTATCGACATTTGTTGGCAAATTTGGATCAGCAATCGATTCATCAATGTCCTTTAATATTTGAATCCGAAGATCTTCGATTGAAGCTTTGGCAGGCAATTGTGTTGGAACAGGAGTTGCTGTTATCAACGGAACAGAACCGAATGTAGAAACAAGATCAAAGTAAAACCATGCTCTTAAGAATTTCAATTCAGAAATATAACGTGATTTTGTTTCGGCTGAAACAATACTCCCATTTGCGGCGACCAGAGTGGCTGTTTTGTTAATGCCTTCAATGGCAGAATTACAGCGCGAAACTCCGGTAAAGCGTCTTGTCCATGTATTTAGCAATTCTCCATTAGAAGTTAACGGACGTCCAGTGGCAATGTTTTTGGCGTCAACACGATCGTTTGCATCTGATCCCCCGGCATCGGCATCATCAGTTGTGTTACTTCCAATTTCGATTCGATTTAGATAATAATCCCAATCGCCATAAGGAATCATATTCGCGTAACAATTTGTAACGGCTTTAAACGCTGCATCAGGTGTCGCATAATAGCCCTCTTCGTTGATTGATGCATACTGCTTCGAATCAAGAAAACTATCAGAACAGGAATTAAAAACAATAATTGACGTAATTGCCAGTGTATATAATAATTTTTTCATAATTCTAAAAATTAAAATTTGATACTCACTCCCATTAAATATTGACTAGCTTGTGGATAGAAAGCTATGTCAACCCCATTAAAAAGAGGACTGGAATCACCAATTTCGGGTGACATTCCAGAATATTTGGTAAGTGTAAATAAATTATAAGTTCCAACCCATATTCTCATTTCCTGCATAAATGCTTTTTTAAGGAGGAAAGAAGGTAGTTTGTAGCCGATTTGGAGGCTTTTCATTTGTAAATATGAGCCATCTTCAGTTAACCAATCTGAAACCTGGACATTGGTTGAATTATCAGTAGTAATCCGAAATTGAGTATTGGAATGGTTCGATTCAGTCCATGCATCTGATATCAAATTTTTGGGCGCATTGTAATAGGCTGTTCCGGAATTTAGATCGAGCTTTTTCATATTCATTATTTTATTGCCCTGTACCCCATATAGTGTCATGGATAAATCAAATCCTTTAAATTCCAATCCCAAATTTATTCCATAATTGAATTTTGGGAATGGGCTTCCTAGAAAAGTGCGGTCAGCATCTGAAATCAAACCATCTCCATTTACATCCACGTATTTTAAATCACCAGGACGCGCCTTATCTTGTATTACTGATTTTCCTTGCGCATTTTTATAACTGCTTATGTCATCCAGCGATTGAAAAATTCCATTGGTTTTCAAACCATAGAAATAGCCTACGGGTTGTCCTTCTTCTGTTTTTGTAATCGTTTTATTATCGTAACCAACACCATACAAAGGTTGACCACCTCCCAGTGAAATAACTTTATTTGCATAAGAGAAAATATTACCTCCAAGATTATATTTAACCTGGCCAATATTTCCTATGTAATTTGCACTGAATTCTACGCCTTTATTTTCGATACTTCCTGCATTTGCCCATGGATTATTAGTAAACCCAATGTATTGTGGCAGTGGGACCTGCAGTAACATATCTTTTGTTTTCTTATTGAAATAATCTAAAGAAAAAGTCAAACGATTGTCATACATACCTATATCTGCACCAATGTCAGTTTGCTCAGTGGTTTCCCATTTCACATCAGGATTCCCCATATAACTTTTCCCACCTGCTAATTGGAATCCACCACCATATAAGTAATACCCACTATTAAGACTATAAGTTGATCTATAGGCACCACCATTAATTGCCTGATTTCCTATCTGACCCCAACTAACCCGGATTTTCCCCTTCGAAAGTGATTTACCGAAAAAATCTTTCACAAAATTTTCTTCCGTAAATGACCATGCCGCGGAAGCGGAAGGGAAAACACCCCATTTATTTCCAACATCAAAATTTGAAGAACCATCATGCCGGATTGTGGCTGTAAGCATGTATTTATCTTGCCACGAGTGGAATAGACGTCCGAAATACGAGACCAAATATCCATCTGATTTGATGCCTGTTGCAGAAGCCGTTTTAGTTGCAGCGTCTATTACCTGCTGCGATTGATCATTCGTAACGATTCCAGTCTTGGTTGCACTAAAGCTACTGCTTTTTGTCATCTCAACAGAATTACCAAACATGAAGGTTGTATGCTGTTTGCCATGCCAATCGTACGTTTTATTAATCGTAAATAAGTTGTCAATAACTGTATAGTTTGATAAATAGGAAGCATTTCCAACTGATCCGTCAATATTATTCTGATAAGCGCCAATATAATACGTAGGTGTAAAATACTCAGGATTGGCGCGATAAATAGATGTATTGATTGATCCTCTGTATTTTAACCAGCTTGTTAAATCAATATCCAAATTGGAGCCACCTCTGAAGGTCACATCATTCCAAACATTATTCTTATTTACTGCTAGTTGAGCTACAGGATTGTTCCTGTTATTGAAGAAAACCGGGCTATACGATGAATAAGGGTTGCTTGCATCTATTTTATCAGTTAAAAGTAAATTACTAAGATAATCAGGAATATTATTCAAATTTGTTCTATAAATCGGTGTAACCGGATCGACAGATAATGCACAAAATATAGTTCCATCAAAGATCGTATTTTCTACTACGTTCCTTCTGGATTGAGATACTATTGAAAAATTGCTAGATAATTTAGCCCATCTTGTCAATTGATTATCTAAAGTTGTTCTCCATGAAAATCTTTTAAAATCAGACTCTTTAACAATACCATCCTGCGACATGTATCCAATAGAAGAATAAAAGGAGGTTTTTTCCGTTCCGTTTGAAACAGAAACATTATAATTCTGAATAGGTGCAGTCCGGAAAATTTCATTTTGCCAATTGGTTCCCTGGCTATTGCCAAAATTATCGTTCAGAAAGGTTAGCATCGTTTGTTTTTCTACAGGAGTTGCCCATGCTTGCCCAGTTCCATTTGTATAAGCAAGATTTCTGTAGTCAATGAATTCTTCGGCATTCATCATGTTGAATTTTTTCGTAACATTCTGAAGACCATAATACATATCAAAATTAACATTCATTTTGTGAGTACTGCTCATTACTCCTTTTTTAGTCGTAAGAAGGATAACTCCGTTAGCTCCCCGTGATCCATAGATCGCTTCTGCAGATGCATCCTTCAGAATTTCCATTGATGCAATATCATTTTGGTTTAACCATCCAATATCAGATTGAGGAAATCCGTCCACCACATACAGCGGATCATTACCGTTTACAGTGCCGATACCCCTGATTCTGACGGCTGGTGCTGCGCCAGGACTACCTCCTGTTGAAGTTATAGAAACCCCGGCAACTTTTCCTTGCAATGCTTCTGTAGCAGAACGAACAGGGATACTTACTAAGTCAGCTCCTTTAATACTGGATATTGAGCCGGTTAAATCACTTTTTTTCATTGATCCATACCCAATTGCAACAACTTCTTCGAGTCCGATAGATTCTTCCTCTAGTACTACATTTAGGATCGTTTTGGTTCCAATAGGAACTTCCAGGGTCTTCATTCCGACAAAAGAGAATACTAAATTATTTGCTTCGGCTGGGATTGCTAAGGTGAACTTCCCCTCTGAATCTGTATTTATTCCATTAGTAGTCCCTTTTACTACAACTGAAACACCGGGAAGTGATATTCCGGCTTTATCAGTCACTTTACCAGTAATCTTGCGTCCCTGTTGCTGAGCTGCCTCCACGGCTGGGCTAAGCTGATCTTTTCCGGAAAGAACGACTTGTTTATCTATTACTACAAAAGCTATCCCTGTGCCATTGAGCACCTGATTCAGGATATCTTCTACTTTGCCCGATTGAAAATCAACGTTTACCTCCTTGTTGACATTAATCTTTGCGTCGTTATACAGAAATGTAAACTCACTTTGTTTCTCGATTTCACGAAAAACCTCTTTTAACGAGGCGTTTTTCATATTCAGACTGAGCAGTGTAGTTTGGGAATATACACTTGCTGTTGCTTGTACCAATGCAACAAAAATTAAGAAGCTGGTTAGTTTCATAATTCTGATCAATTTTGACAGGAAATAGCGCTCCCTATCAATGAATACTGATTTAATTTTCATAAATTTGTAAAATTGTGATTAGACTTATCCCTTACGGGGTTAATGTTTAATTTTTTTGTATTGCGAATACGAATTTCCGGATAGGGGAGCATTGGAGTGCTCTCCTATTCTTTGGTTTGGTTAGTGTTTTAATCCATAGGCAAACTAATTTTTAGGATAAATAAAAACTTTATCTTCTTCAATTTTGTAGCTCATTGGTGTCGTGATCTGAAGCCGTTTCAGCACTTCGCGTAAGCTTTCGGTCTTGATGGTCATTGTATAACGCTCAGAGTATTTCAGATCTTTGTCCAGAATGATCTTTATGTCATACCAACGCTCCAGCTTTTTTACCACATCGCCAAATAAAGCATTGTCAAATTTCAATCGGTTTTCTTTCCATGAGGTGTAGAGATCTGTATCTACCTGTTTGAGTAATACTTCTCCCGATTGTTTATCGAATACCATCCTTTGTCCGGGGCTTACTTCAACCGGATTTGGTTTGCCTGCGATATAAACTCCGATTTTCCCCTCTTCGAGTGTTGCTTCCGTTTGTTGCTCATCCGGATACGAACATACGTTAAAACGGGTTCCGAATACTTTAACATCGGCATTCGGTGTACTGACAATGAACGGCCTTTTTAGATCCTTTTTTACATCGAAGTAACCTTCACCCGAAAGGGAGACAAGCCGTATATCTCCATCAAATTCATTCGAATAGGTCAGTTGGCTTTCAGAATTCAGCCAGACAACTGTTCCATCGGCAAGGATCACTTTCGCCTTTTCGCCACGTGGCGATTGTATGGTAACAAATTTATTGTTTGCTGATTTGATGTCTTTATGGAAAAACAATCCTATAAATAATGCAGCCACAAACATTGCTGCCACCGATGCCACTCTCCAGATGACTAACTGATGGGTCTTTATGATGCTGAACTTATAGTTTTCAGCAGTACTGTTCATTGTTATTTTTTGATGCAATGAATTCCATCCCGCATCGGTATTGAAATGTCCTTCATTGAAAGCAACATTACTTAACTGCCAAACCTCATTGTATTGATCGAATAGCTTCCTGTTTTCATAAGATTCATTAATCCAGTTTGTTAACAAGATTAATTCATTCTCATCTAATCTTTTTTCGAGGAAACGGGCACACAACGCAGTATAATCCAACTTCTCTTCCATAATTACTTAGTTAGTAGTGTTACAGGTAAGCGGTTGTTTACCCCTACAAGCTGATCAAAAAATATTTTTATTTTTCAAAAAGTGGGATATGGGTGATGAATAAATTAATTGATTATGTGACAATTAAACGATCTGACAAGTTGCAGTGGATGCAAATTGATTTTTGAGTGCTGAGAACTGGACTTTGAACCCGTAACCTTAAGTGCTGTAAAACAGAATAGCCAGCATAATAGACATGTAATCAGATAGTTCTGTACGGAGTTTTTTTAATGAACGGTTGATTTGGGTTTCAACTGTCTTGATTGAGATATTAAGTTCTTGGGCAATTTCATGATGTTTCTTTCCAGCGGCTCGGCTCATCAGGAATATCTTTTTACATTCCGGTGCCAGATCATTGATTATGGCCTCGATGCGTAAATTCAGCTCTTTGGCCATCAATGACTCATGAACATCAAACTCTTCGGATTTGGAGTAAACGGTTCTGATCATTTCGGAGTAACGGTTCTCGACTTTCAGATGAGCCAGCATATTCAGACTTTTGTTGTGGACAGCCTGAAATAGAAACGATTTTGCAGATCCGTCACTGCGAAGCATTGAGCGGTTTTCCCAGAGCTTTAAAAAAATATCCTGTACCACCTCTTCTGACGTTTGCGGGTCACGCAGAAACTTATTGGCAAAAGCACACAACCGCACAAAGAATCTTCGGTAGAGCAATTCAAATGCCTGCTCTTCACCCATCATGATTCTATGCTCAATTGTATCAATCATTGGTTATATTTCTGCCAATGATAGTCATAAATTTCTTCATTTACTAAAGGGAGGTTCTAAAAATTCGTTTTTTTAATATTCTTCAGTCAAATTCTTCTGACTAAACCGCAATTTGATCTTTCTGTATTTTATGCAATCTTCAGACTGTAATTGGAAGACCTAATTTATGGTCTTTTATGGACAAAAATTATCTGATTATTCCAATTTCCGTTCGCCTATATATTTGTTTTACAGCTTTTAAGCAGTTCTTCTGATCAATTGCTCGTATCTGAAAATATTGTATGTCAGATTGATTAACCCTAAGATACCTGTTGCCCTGGGTAGTCCGACAGACCAAATATACAATCCTCTCATGCTTTGTTCCATAAAACCGAAAACGTGCTCTACTCGAGCTCTTGTTTTTGATTTAATTCTATTATTTGCTTGTTGTTCAGTAGTTAATGGGTGGTTGCGGTATCCTTTTCCGCATACTTGATTGCTCATTTTGTGATCTATTATTGCCTGTTCCTGTTTGGCTCCAGTATAAGCACTGTCGGCATAAAGTGGTTGATTTTCTTCTTCTTCCGTAAGCAGCATATCCAGAACCTTTGAATCGTGAACGGAAGCATCTGAAACCATATAGGTGTCTATTAACTTGCTTTTCCCATCTATCTTGATGTGATTTTTATAACCATAATAGTCGTCTCCATTTTTCTATGTCCATCGTGCATCAATATCTTTATGACTTTTCTTGTGTGGCTTATCGTTTTTCAATAGCCAAATATAACATATTTATTTGATATACTGATATTTAAATTATAGAACCTCCCTTAATATTTTAACATCATGCCAAAAGCAGCCAACAACACAAAAGTAAGCGTTAAGCCTACGCCAATTACTACCGCTACGATATCCGTTTAGAGCGCGTAGTGTTCATTAACGCCATTAATATGTGACCATAACGGTTGTTGAATTCTACTCAAGGCTGGAAATCCCTACACCAACGTGGTTTATATTTCCCATCTATTCTATCGCATAACTGACCGTACTCCGAATCCACTCAAGGTATCTATACTTCTGATTTTTTGCACTGGCAGTATTCTTATATCCTAAGGATTTGGCTATTTCATCACAACTCATATTCTTGTAATAGAAGCATTCTAAAAGTTGTTTACAGGGATCGCCCAGCTTTTCAATCGCATCATTTACTTCATCATAAATATCAGATATGGGTTGAGGGTTAACAATTATAATATCGTTTTCATAATGACCGTATGAATAAGCCGGTATCATAGTACTGGATGATACCACAAAATCCGGGAAGGATCGAACCTTAAGAGTGAAAGTAAATGAATGTTACTGAAAATGATAATAAAACATAAATGTATTACCAAACTGGTTTCTCATTCTTTCTTTGGCCAATGCCATATTTTGCCGGTTATTTTTATATGCTGCCACATATTGATCGAAGCGTGAAAATGTTTCATTGCTTATTATTAAGCCTCCAAGGTCAGGTAATACCTTTTTCCCATTGTAATAAATCATGGCTGCCTCTTCCATGTGGCGTGGAATCCGCGAATACCCCAATGTTTTCAGGGTTTTAATCTGACTAACCACTCCTTCTACATCTTTTGAAAGCATCAGCCATGCAATTTTATATTCGAATGCCCTTTTATTATTGGGATTTGATTGAATTAAAAGCGGGATGTTATTTTGTGCGGAAGTAACCTGAATGAAAAAATCGCCCTGGGGCATATTTTTTCTTTTTTCTTTTAATTCAGGATTATTGTTGATTAAAGTAGTATCCTCAACCATTTTTTCATAATCAACTGCCCAGGCTTTGTAATACAACGTTTTTTTCAGAATACCAATGTATTTTTTTGCCATCAGGTAGTTACGATCAATGAGGTTAGTTTTTACCAGCATTTTCAGATTTTCGGGTCGTTCTCCATTTACGACCATATCTTCATAAGCCCATCGTTGAGCTTCATTTACCAAACCGATTGCATAATAAAAATAAGATCCGATACCCAGGTGTTCATTTCCCCAGGGTAAAATAAGGGAACCTACATTGAAATCCTGCCTGCCAAAAAATAACTTGTCGCAAAGCTGGTCTGTTTCAGAAAGCGCCACATTATAAAAATATTGTCCGATTAAATTTTCCGATGCATTCTTATCATTAAAATGAATGGCTTCATTCCATTTCTGCTCAAATACATATTTCTCAGTTTTTAACACCCTTGATGTTTGAAAGTTGTAAGATATGTAAAGCGAATAAACCGTTAACAGCAGAACAAGAACTGAAAAAGTATTAATAAACAGGGGTTTGCCTGTTTTACTTTTGCTTGTGAATTTCAACTTACTGACCAGTGGAATAAAAACGAAATATCCGGATAGAAGGTAAAACAAAATCCTGTACTTTGAATCATTAATCGCTGGAAGTGGAAAACTAAGTAACAGATTGTATGGTTGAAGGAATAACAGATTTTTAGAAATAAAAACAATTAAAGCTGATACCGGGATTAACAGGAAGGAATATAGGTATTTGTACTTTTTGTTTTCAAAGAATACAGAGTAAACAATATATGTACCGGCGAAAATCCAGGCAAAGGCCCCTGCCAGATAATAATAAAGCGGGAATAAAATAAGAACAACGAAGCCTGCATTTTTTTTACTGAGATAAATGGAAAATATAAAAAAAAGCAAAACAGACAGGTAACCAAGATTCACCTCCATGAAATGATAATAATGGGTTTGCATTAAAACCAGAAAACATGAAGGGATCAACGATAATAATAAACTCAGGGATGGGCTAAAATTCCGGTTTCTAAATAGTCTTGTAAATAAATAAAACAGGGTTGTGAAGACGGTAGCCAGTATTACAGAACCTGCAAATTCATTATTATAAAACTGGGTTAGAAATTTACCTGAAAGTACAATAATACCGCCTGGTTTAATAAAAAAATCATGGATATATTGGCCTGAATAAAGGAATAAGGATTGATTCTCCTGGAAGAATAAAATATAATTTCCAAACCAGAAAAAATATCCAAATACAGATATAAAAAATAGAAACAGTAATGAATAGTTATTAATGATTCCAGTGATTTTTGTTCTATTGGCCATATCTGTTTATTTTAATCAAATCATTCATGTATTGAATTTGGAATTTCAGGTTGATTATTCCAGGGAAGTTTGGCTTTTCCTGGTACCGCATTTTCATATTTCCCCGATTTTGCCTGAATAGTTGTGTATTTAGTTGCTGCCTCAAAATCACGGGGTTTCATCTTAATCTTTCCTTTGATAAATTCCGGAATATTATATGACAGAACCAGATTGTCATAGTAAGCAGGATCTTTCTGAGGTAAAACAAACGGTTTCCCGATCTGATCCCATGAATTGATGTAGGCAATAAATGGTCTTGTACTTCTCCCATCCATTCTTTTGGAGCTAAAAACCAACCACTTGCTATTTGATGACCATGAATGATAACTATCAGTTTCATTACTGTTCAGTTCCATTTTTTTTACTCTGCCGTTTTCGAGGTCAAGCATATACAAATCTGCTTCCTTGTGCCAGATAGGAAAAGTACCGTAATCGGCCATTGTGAATATCAAAAACTTACCATCCGGCGATATTCTTGGAAAAGACACGCTTTTCTGTATTTCATTTGCATTTACAACTATTTCTGTTTCTCCAAAAGTAACGTCAGTTTCTTTAAATGATTTCTTTACCAGATTGTAATGGATCTTTTTAATGTCGTTGATTTCCCAGTGTGAGACGGAATCTTTAAGATATGCCTCGCAGTAATAGAGGGTTTTTCCATCAGGCGACCAGGCAGGGAAAGTTTGTAAACTTTCAATGGTATCATTCTTTGGTACACCAATTATCTCATTTTTCTGAATGTCGTATAGTATCAGGGAAGAAGACTGGTCATAAACTTCAATGCTTTTTGAATAGTTAGCATAAAAACTTTGTCTTACCTGGTTGGATGAGAATGCAACAAACCTTCCTCCCGGATGCCAGTAAGGGTAAGTAGCTCCGCCGGTCATTTTATCGGTCTTTAAGTTTGTTTTTGTTATTTTGCCGTTATCAACAAAATAGGTACCTCCTTTTGAACCACGAATATGAACTAAAAACTTGTCGGGATTATTCTGATTGAATGAGTGGCAGTTGACACAGTTCTTGTCAATAATTTGATTTTCAATCACCGATTCCTTGTCAAAACTCTCCAGGGAGCGTTGTTCAATTTTGATATCCGACCAACTGTAATATCCCGGGGAAATTAAACGGTATGCCATATAAGGATCAATCGGGTCATTTGCCACTGTAAGTGAAATTGGCTCATATTTATTTAAACTATCCTTGCAGTAAGATAAAATCTGAATGGTGATTTTATCTCCTTTGGACGCTCCAATCAGCTTTTTCCACGATTTCTCAGGGAACTGAATTACGCCATCCTTGCTTCTCAGGGAAATCTGCGTATTGCTCAACGCCGATTTAAGGATTACCTGGTATTCATTACCTGGTTCTTTGATGATAAAATTCATGGGTGCGATATTGGGAGGAATGGTAACGTCAGAATAATCGGGTTCAATTTTTGGTTGATGATTTATTATCCGGATATTACCTTGTAGATCATTATTACAGCTTTCCAAAACAAACAGGCTGAAAATAAAACAATTAAAGGCAACTATACTTATTTTAATATTCATTGAAAATTATTTATTGAAATGCTTGTTGGCAAAGCCATTCTCCACCTATTTCGCAATTTTCCTTACCCTTACTGCAAAAGCTTCTGCCGGGTTTTTTACAATAATCTGGTCAACCTCTTCTTTTGTAAATCCTTCATGCATTATATACGGAATCAGCGTATTGAAAAGGGTCGTATAGGGTCGGAATTCTCCTCCCTGGGGTTTACCGGGCTGGTACCAACCAGCGTCGTGAGAGAGCAATACATGGTTGAGTTGACGCGTTGATTTCATGAATTGCAATAATTTTTCATACCAACTAATGGCGACCATATTATCGTGAATCCCATCGAAAGCAACCCAGCAACCCATTTGAGAGATCGCCAGGGTGTTTTCCTTTGTGGTTTCTACATTGGCATGTGCCCAGATAAATGCGGAAGGATCGACACCATACTGTTTTAGAATTTGCAATTGAGTCAAAGCCGCCGAGGCGAGTCCGGTATGCGACATAATGGTAAGTCCTGTTTCCAGGTGGATGAGACACGCTGCGGCAACCAGTTTTTTGTCAACTTCTGTCAATTCGAAATCGTTAATCCCAATTTTAATAAAACCAGGTTTGATACCTGTGTTCCCAATGCCGTTTTTTGCTTCCTCAATCCAGATAGCAGCAATCTCTTCGGCACTCATATCGTTGATTTCGTGTGGCGGGTGTTTGTATTTGTCTGCCGCATACCATCCTGTATTTGTGAGAATTTTAATCCCTGTTTTCCGTGATAGCTCTGCAAGCAATTGTGAATCTTTGCCCATAAACTCCGGTGTGCAATCGACAAAAGTTGCAACTTTGAACGGCTTTAACTCTTCAAAATAGGGTAAAACCTTCATGATTACAGAATCTTTATTGTAATGGTTCGCACTTAATGAATCAATCATCGCAAAATCGACCAGAACATGTTCATGCGTTAGAGTAATACCCATTTCCGATACAGGTATTTCTCCAGTAACAGTAATAATCTTTAATTCAGGCTTATGACACGATATGGCTGATAATAAAGGAATAAAAAGTAGTATACAAATAGCCGTTTTAAATTGGGAAGGAGTCATTAGGGTTAACTTTAAATTTACAGGGCTAAGATAAAAAAGTTTATTTAGCAGGGCTAAAGAAATTTTAAACCGGAGGCATTTAATAGGTCGTGATTAAAATATTTGCAGAACTGGTGGCTATTTAGTCGGTCGTGATAAAGGGAACAATCAGTCTCTAACGATCTGGATATTAACAATTAGATGTTGATAAATTGTTGATTTTATGCATTTAAAATTGCAGGGTTTTTACTAAATTGCAGTAAAATCTTGCAGAAATGATCGGAAAAATTGATAAGAATCCACAATTGGAAATGTTCAAAGTCCCGCTCAAACATTTCATCAAAGAAAATCATGAACTGGTATTGCTGTCAAAGAAGATCAACTGGGAACAGTTGGAATTCGATTTAGGAATCTATTATTGTGAAGATAATGGCAGGCCTGGTATTCCTTCCGGACCATCGCGGGGATAGTACTTTTAAGGCGGATATTCGATGAAAGCGATGAAAGCATTCTGGACAGATGGGTCGAAAATCCCTATTGGCAATACTTTTGCGGGGAAGTTTACTTCCAGCATGAACCGCCCTTTGACCGGACAGAATTGATCAAGTTCCGTAAACGAATAGGTGAAAAAGGTTCAGAGCAACTGCTTAAAATATCGGTTCAATTGTTTCCCAGAAAAGAAGTACAAGAAGATGAGGTCCTGCTTGACACAACTGTGCAGGAGAAGAATATCACCTTCCCGACCGATGTGAAATTGCAGAAGAAGATCATTGAGAAATGCAGGAAAATAGCTGACAAAGAGGGGATAGAACTGAGACAGACCTACAAGCGTGAGTTAAAACAATTGATGATAGACCAGCGTTTTCACAGTCATCCAAGGCGTAAAAAGAAAGCCAGGGCAGCTGCACGAAGGATAAAAGTTATCACCGGCAGGATTGTCAGGGATATTGACAGGAAGATGGATAGCGACATAAAAGAAAAGTACGAAGCACTGTTCTCTATTTTTAAGAAAGTATTGACACAGCAGAAAAACAGCGGTAATAAAATTTACAGCATACACCAGCCACATGTGAAGTGCATTGCCAAAGGGAAAGAGGCAAAGAAATATGAATTTGGGAACAAAAGTTCGATTGTAAAAACGAAGAAATCCGGGATCATCGTTGGGGCGATGGCATTTATAGAAAATGTTTATGACGGAGACACCCTGTTGCCACAGTTGGAGCAAACAGAAAGGATTACCGGTCATAAACCAAAAATAGGGATTGTGGACAGAGGATACCGGGGGAGGAAAGTCATAAACGGGGTTAAGATTATTATCCCGGCAAAACTACCTGCATCTGCCAACAACTATCAAAAACAGAAGATGCGGAAAAGGTTTAGAGCCAGGGCTGGTATTGAGCCCATTATAGGTCATCTTAAACAAGACCATCGGATGAGCAGGAATTACCTGTTAGATGAACAAGGTGATTTGGTTAATACCCTGCTGGCAGCGGCGGGATTCAATCTAAGAAAAATGCTTCAGCGATTAAAAGCTGAAGCACTGAATATTTTTGCCGAATTTATCTGGCGAATTTTTGCCCCAATTTGGAATCCAAAATATGTGTTTCGAAATTTATGGGGTTTTTCACGTTCGACTATTTATGATTTATAAGAAGGTGTATAAAATTTGTTGATTTTGCATAACCTCCTCCTGAACATGATGTCCCGATAAAAGGAGTCGAGTTGCCAGCATCTATTTCGCAATCTTCCGTACCCTTACAGCAAAAGCCTCTGCCGGGTTTTTTACAATCATTTGATCAAGCTCTTCCCGCGTAAATCCTTCACTCAGTAATAGAAGCGAGAACGAACTGAAAAGATCGGCATAAGGGCGAAATACACCTCCATTAGGCTTTCCGGGTTGGTACCAACCAGCGTCGTGAGAAAGCAATACATGGTTGAGTTGACGCGTTGATTTTAAATTTTGTAATAATCTGTCAATGCTGATTTGATATTCCATATCATTTTGAATACCATCGAGAGCGACCCATGCGCCCATTAGTGCGATTGCAAGGATTTTTTTGCTTTTGGGTTCTTCCATGGCGTGTGACCATATAAATACTGAAGGATCGATGCCATACTTTTTAAGAATTATAAGTTGATCCATCGCAGCTTGAGCAGTACCGGTAAACGACATAATCGTAAGTCCTGTCTCTAAAATGGGTAAGACACGCTGCTGCAACCATTTTTTTGTCGGTTTCGGACAATTGGATTTTATTAAGCCCTATTTTTATTAAGCCCGGTTTGATTCCTGTATTTCCAATACCGTTTTTTGCCTCATCGATCCAGACAACAGCGATCTCTTCTGCGCTAATATCTTTGATTCCCTTTGGCAGATGTCTATCATCGACAGAAGCATACCAGCCCGTATTTGTAAGAATATTAATTCCTGTTTTGCGCGATAATTCGGCCAGTAATTGCGGATCGCGGCCCATAAATTCAGATGTTCCATCCACAAAAGTTTTGACCTTGTATTGCTTAAGCTCTTCGAAATAGGGTAATACCTTCGCGATTACAGAATCTTTGTTATAATGTTTCATGCCGACGGAATCAATCGGTGCAAGATCAACCAGCACATGTTCGTTTGGAAGCGTCACCCCCATCCTGGAAACAGGTAACTCGACGGTAACCGTCATTATCTTTAAATCGTTATGCCGGCTTGACGTTGTCGATAATAAGGCAAACAGGAGTAGTATTCCAATCACGGTGTTAAAAAGAGAAGGTTTCATTGGTGTTTGTATCTTTTTTTCGAAGATAATAAGATTATTGAGTAGGCTAAAAAGTTTTAAATCGGAATTATTTAAATTGTATTACAGAAATTAAGGATTATTTATAAAATAGTACAAGTTCATAGTGTAACTTCTCCTTTCTAGTATCATTAAGGCAATAAATTAAAGGTTTTTTAAAACCTCAACTATTTTCAATGTTGAGTCTACTCCGACAACCCTATTTTTCTCAACTGATGGAGAATCGGGTATTTTCGGAACTTGACCGGTTGTTTGGCAATATTGCCGTTAAAAATGCTTTGACCGCCAAATAGGATTCAGAAAATATTGATTTGATCGCATATTTTGCAAAAAACAACTTTCTTTGACATAATTGTTTTATGTATTTCAGTATCCGGATAAAATTCGCCCACAAACAGCGGATGTTGGCCTACATTTGATGCCTGACCTCACCACGATATCTACTTTTGGTGTTTGAATAATGGTAGCCTAACTGAAAAATGGTGGCTTCAACATTGTTGCGGAACTGTAAGGTTTCAATAGGTGTTTCTGCTATCTGTTTTCTGATCAGGTATCCGTCAATATCTTTTTGGGTAATGTACCGGTACGCTTTTTCTGTTTTGATACGCCATTTGTTGATGCCATTTTTGCAGATGATCTTTTTGAATTCAATAATCTCACTGGTAATTGTATCAAAAATAGAGAGTTCCCCATTTTCGGCGAAGTTGAATTGGTACCTGCTTTTCGCCCCTTGTATGGCATGAAGGTACAGATCAATCTCGTTATCCTTGCAATATTACTGGTTATCCGGACGATGGTATGCTCCGTCAGCATGTGCGGCTTCTATTTTATCAGGGAATACTTCCTGTGCTTTTCCGATGTCGTCCTGAAAAAAATCAACGTCAGAAGTACTAGCTTTTCTCACATCGACATTGCCGATCAGGTTTAGTGGCTTGTCATCATCACAACTCTCTGTTACATTGATACTGTAACCTTTTACCTTCTGGTCATCTTTGTGCCGGTAGTGACAGTCTGTGACGCGTGCGGTGACTGAACCGATTTGGCCGATATTTCTTCTTTTTCACGGGCTACAACCACTTTTTTTTATCTACCCTGTACTGTTCGTTGAAAACCCGTTGGAGGGTTTGATAATAAACACTTACTGAGGATGAAAACAGTGGCAATATATTGTATATCAATTCACCAAGCTCCTGCAAGCGGCTTTTGACCTCTTCGCTTGAGCAGATGTAAACAACTTTATTGCCTTCCAACTGGAGTAGTTCGTCTAACCGGTTTTCGATGACCTTGTCGAGTTGACCAGCTTGTTTCACCTGGTTATAAAATAAACGAAGTGTTTCGTGGATTAATTCGTAACGGCTAAGCCAGGCGATATTACTGCCCAATAACTTGCTGTCCATGCGAATACGCTTTCCGCTAACTTCGAATTCAGCACATTGGCTTTTGGTGATTTGTGCAAAAGCAGTTTCGATGAGATTTTCGTTTTTTTCTTTTGCATATTCCTGGATGCGTTTGCGGAATAAATAATAGGTTGATTCTGTGGGTAATGGATCGTCTGCATTGTGTAAACCTAAAGCACTACGAGCCAGTATATTAAATCGACAGTTCTCAAAAATCTTCTGGTCGCTTAATCCTTCAGCCTCTTTAAGTACCATCATAGCAATCAGTATGCGAACAGGCGCATTGGGAGTACCGTTGTCCAGACAATATAAAGGCCGAAAAATAGTTTCATCGATGCGCATGGTATCCTGTTTGCGAAACTGGTTATGCCAGGCCTGTTCGTCTTCATACATTTTTAGAGAATTGCCTGAAAACAAAGATTTGGGCGATGTGAACATGTTAAGTTGACCTATTTCCGATGATTTCTTAAACATTTGATGATTTTTTATTATGAAAGCAAGCTGCATAAAATAATTGAAATTAACATATATATGTCTGAATATTAATTAATTAAAAACAAAACTACTTTTCGGAGTGGACTCATATTTAATAAATTATAAAAGATATTAATAATAGTGTTGTATTTGATTTAATTTATTTTTAACATTGCATTACTAAACACACAAAAAAGTTTACAGTTTTTAATTTAGTCGGTTTTCTTTTGATCCTTTATCGTTTTCCGGAGTTAATAGCATTGGTTTGCACGAAAATAGTATTATAAAAAATGCATGGGATGTTAGTAATTTAAGAGCTTTCCTAACAACCAAATATTAACCAGCTCATATTCTGATATTCAAATACGCGTTCTTATCTATTTTATTTACTAATCTTAAAGTGTATGTATTTATGAAACAAAAAAATCTGATTTTTCTGCCTAAAGGTAATTGGACCAGGATGTTAAGTTCTCTGGTACTTCTTATGGTATTGATGACCGGAATTGCCTTTGCGCAAAAGAAGGCAATTACTGGTACGGTTACAGACCAAACAGGTTCTCCCATTCCCGGAGTAACAGTTATTGTGAAAGGTACTTCGATTGGTGTGGTTACCGATTTTGATGGAAAGTACACACTTTCTGTACCTGCCGATGCCAAGGTTTTGAATTTTTCATTCGTTGGTATGGTGCCCCAGGACATTGAAATTGCCGGAAAAACTACAATCAATGTAATAATGAAGGCCGATGTTATTGGGATTGAAGAAGTTGTGGCAATTGGATACGCCACCAAGAGAGCTGGTGAAGTAACAGGCGCGGTTTCCACTGTACGATCTGGTGAAATTCAGAAAATGCAGATTAAAACCGTTTCAGAAGCATTAAGAGGCGTAGCAGGGGTAACGGTTCTGGAATCAAATACACCTGGTGAAGGCGCAACAATTCGTGTTCGTGGTCTTGGAACAATCAATAATAATGACCCGTTATGGGTTGTTGATGGTGTTCCTGGCGCAACTGTCAATCCAAATAATATTGAATCCATTTCTATTTTGAAAGATGCTGCTGCTCAGGCAATTTATGGTGCCCGGGCTGCCAATGGCGTTGTTCTTGTTACTACAAAAACTGGTAAAAAGAATCAAAAGGCCCAGTTTAATATTAACGTTAAATCTGGTATTAGCCAGAATTCAAATCATTACCGTCTGCTTAATACACAGGAATATGGTGAAATGCTTTGGTTAGAAGCCAAAAACACTACAGGCGCTACATCGATAAGCAATAAAATTTATGGTACCGGAACAGCCCCTAAATTATATGATTATGTATATCCAAACATGGGCGTAGATGGTAGTGTTGATGAAAGTAAGTACGATTATATGATGGTAGGTGAAGATGGTACTGATACCAATCTAATTACCAAAATGAATAAAGTTGGTACTGACTGGTTAAGGGAAGCTGAACGCAATGCAAAATACACGGATGTTTCAGTTGACCTTAGCGGTGGTAGTGACAATACAATGTATTCATTCCAGGCTGGTTATCTTGACCAGGAAGGTATTTTGAAGTGGACAGGTTACAAGAGGTACAATCTTCAATCGAACATAACCTCCAATGTGACTGACTGGTTGGAAGTTGGTGAAAGATTAGGTGGAACATATTCGGAAGATTTAGGATACCAGTCAAATAATAATGAAGGTTCTGCAGTTTCATGGGCTTACCGTATGCCGCCAATGATCCCTGTTAAAGACATCGCCGGGAACTATGCAGGTACCCGGAATATCATGGGCAATGCACAAAATCCAATCTTCCTTCTTGATAAAAACCAGAATGATATCGCCAGACAATTTAATGCTTCAGGCAATGTTTATGCCAAAGTTAAAATCCTTCAGGGATTATCAGCAAAAACACTTTTAGGCGCTAACTACTATTCTTATCATAATAAAGATATCAATTATGTTGAAAAAGCCCATGCTGAAAGAGGTACTGACGACTACCTGTATGAAACCGGTAATTTTTCGAGCCAATGGAACTGGACTAACACACTTGAATATAATAAAACTGTTGGTTTACATGCTTTTACCGTCATGCTTGGAACAGAGGCTGTTAACTACAGGTATAACCAGTTGTATGCCACAAGGTACGATTATTTCCTGAAGACCCCGAATTATATCCAGCTTTCAACTGGTTTGCAAGGCCAGTCAAATAGCGGTTATTTAACCCAGTGGAGTTTGTTTTCTGAATTTGGACGTATAAACTATTCTTATGCTGACAAGTACCTGGTAGAAGGTGTCGTACGTCGTGATGGTTCTTCAAGGTTTGCAAAGAATTACAGATATGGTATCTTTCCTGCCTTCTCATTGGGTTGGAGGATTACAAATGAACCATTTATGGCCGGAACAAAGAATTGGCTCGATGTAATGAAACTCCGCGGTGGCTGGGGTACAACAGGTAACGACCAGGTTGGTGGTAATTATAATAGTTATACCCAGTTTGGTTTGAGTACTGGTGATTCATTTTATGGACTGAATGGTCAGAATGGTTCACAAGGTTCAACAGGTTTCTATCAGACTACATTTGGTAATGAAAATGTAAAGTGGGAAACAACACGTACAACCAATGTTGGTTTAGATGCAACCGTATTTAAAAACCTGGATGTTACTTTAGATGTATGGCAACGCAGAACAACCAATATGCTTTATGCAAAATCTATCCCTCAGGTATTGGGACTAGCAACAGCTCCTTCAGTAAATGTTGGTGAAATGTTGAACAAAGGGTTTGATATTGCCCTTGGATACAGAGGCAGCGCTTTAAGCAATGAATTGAAGTTTAATGTTAATCTTGATGTATCTCATTACAAAAACGAAATTGTAAAACTGGCAGGTATCTCAGGTGAAATTCTTCAGGGATCGGCCTTGCGGGAGCAGATTTATACAAGAAGCCAGCAAGGACATGCTTTTCCTGAATTTTTCGGATATGTTGTTGAAGGTATTTTCCAGAACGCAGCAGAAGCTGCAGCATGGCCAACAGCTTTTGGCGCTACTGGTACCTATAATAAACCAGGTCATTATAAATATAAAGACTTAAATGGGGACAAAGTTATCAACGACCTTGACCGTACTTATATTGGTTCTCCACATCCTGATTTTACTGCCGGTTTAAATTTAAGTGTTTCCTATAAGGGATTTGATTTATACGCTTTGTTCTACACCAGCTATGGCAACCAAATGGTTAATTATGTCAGAAGGTTTACTGATTTTGTTCAGTTTCCCGGTGGCAGAAGCTATGACAGGTTGTACAATTCATGGGGTAGCCCGTATTTAAAAGACAATGCCAAAGCAAAACTTCCAATGGCTGAATCAGATGATACCCAAAGCCAAGTTGTTTCAACTGCATTTATTGAAGATGCATCTTATCTGCGTTTAAAGAACCTGAAAGTTGGCTATGACCTTAACCGGATTTTGAAAACTAAATTAAGGAGCTTACAGGTTTTCGGTCAGGTATCCAATCTGTTTACTATTACCAAGTATTCTGGTTTGGATCCTGAAGTTAATGCTGGTGGCGCTGATATGGGTGTTGACCAGGGTGCATGGCCTACTCCAAGACAGTTTCTGTTTGGCGTTAACATTGGTATTTAATGTTTAATTAGCAAATTATTAAAAATTATTAAAAAATAATTAACTATGAAAAATAGATTTAATTTATTACTGATAACGTTTCTTACATGTTGTCTGTTATTTGAATATTCCTGCACGGAAGCGTATCTTACAAAAGAACCTCCAGGAGTTGCGGCAGGGACTGCAATTGAATCCAAAGCAGGGGTGGAAGCTCTCCTTGTTGGAGCTTACAGTACTTTACAGGGTGTTGGCAGATTCGGTGGCGATCCTGCTACTGACTGGACTTATGGTAGCGGCGCTTCTGATGAGGCATATAAAGGTTCTTCTGCAGGCGACCAAACCAATTATAATGCTGTTGAAAGATTTGAATGTTTACCTTCAAATGTTTACATGGCTGAACGTTGGAGCGATTGTTACAACGGCGTTGCCCGTTCTAACCAGGTTTTAAATTTTCTGAAAACTACCCAGGCTGGTGCTAATAAAATTGATGATGCCCGTGCAAAACAAATTGAAGCTGAAGCTAAATTCTTAAGGGCCTGGTTCCATTTTAAAGCAAACAAGGTTTTCAGAAATATACCTTATGTAAAAACTGAAGACGAATTAGGCAAACCGGCTGTAGAAATTCCAAATACTGACGCAGGCTGGGCTGATATGGAAACTGACATCCAATTTGCCATTGACAATTTGCCTGAGACTTTTGCATCAGAACCAGGAAGGGCAACTAAATATTCGGCTATGGCGCTTAAGGCATATGTCCTTATGAATCAGAATAAATATGCTGCTGCCAAAACATTGCTTGATGCTATAATCAGCAGTGGAAAATTCAGCCTTGTTTCAAATTATTACGATAATTACAACGAAACAACTGAAAATAACAAGGAATCCATCTTCGAAATTCAGGCTCAAACCAGTAGCGTTAACCAAAGTGCAATGGTGCTGGCTGGACCGACTATGCACCAGGCTGGTCCTGCTGCTATTGGTTGGGGTTTCTTTCAGCCTTCACAGGTACTTTTCGAGTCCTTCCAGACTACTGCTGATGGTTTACCAGTTTTGGATATTGCACAGCGCGAAGCTATCAAGAATGATATGGATGTTTTATCTGCAGCTCAATTCGTCCCGACAGATCATTTGATGGATCCACGTGTTGACTGGACTATTTCCCGCCGTGGCATTGATTACTTAGGTTGGGGTATTTGTGCCGGCCAATCATGGATACGCGAACAAGCAAATGGTGGTCCTTATATGACTAAAAAATATATGCACCTATTTGCTAACAGAGCTTTACAGACTAATGGTAGCGGTTTCGACAACAACCGTAATTTCAGGGCTATCCGTTTGGCTCATGTTTTACTCTGGAGAGCTGAATGTGCTATTCAGGATAACGATCTTGATATGGCAAGAACACTGATCAACCAGATTCGTAACCGGGCAAAAGGAAGTCAGGTTGTTATGGGTCTTTGTACAACTTATAAGTTTGATGGATCTCCAGTTGTAGTAGATTATACAAAACCTGCAGCAAATTATAAAGTTGAGCCATATACTGCATTCGCCAGTAAAGAGGAAGCTACAAAAGCTGTGCAAATGGAATGGACGCTTGAATTTGCCACTGAAGGTCAACGTTTCTTTAACTTACGCCGTTGGGGTAATATTAAAGATGTTATGAATGATTATATTTCACGTGATACCAAATTCAGGTCTTTCCTTACTGGTGCACAATTTGTTTCACCAAAGAATGAATACTGGCCGGTTCCGCAGGTTCAGCTTGATATTCAGCCATCATTGTCACAAGATCCAAATTATAAATAGTTTTTGGATTAAATTTATATCTTTAAGGAGAGGCTGCATTTAAAGCCTCTCCTTTTTTAGTGCGCCGTGCATGGCGAATAACTTGACGGTGCAAGTCCGTTATGGGGTATGTAGTATAGCCAACCATTAACCAAGAGCAAGGGTGTCCATCGCGACGTGGAATCTGAAGAGCCTGCCCCGCATGACGGGGAAGCTGGCGGTATCCTGAAGCGTCTTGATAGGCCCAGGTATATACATTATCAGACATATCCGATGGGACAGTCCCGCAAAACAGGAACAATGTCCTATAGCTACACGGACATCGGAATGTAAATGATGCGTATATATGGAATAAAGGTTATTCTACTTACCGCGGGAGATCTAACATACGTGTCGAAAAGAAGTATGAGACACAGTTGAAATCCCGCACATGCTAGATGAGAAGTCAGCCGGTGGAGATGTTTTTTGTGTCTTTCCGGAGTTGCTCCAACTAAAGTATTCTGCAAATGGAATAAAGGTAGGTTTCGATCGAACAGGTCAAATCAAGTTCATTTCTATTTGCCTTTTCAATCAAAATTACCAATGCATCCTGGAAAATATCATTTGCGCTATCAATATTCCCGGAATTCTTTGTAATCAGCCGAACAGTCTTAGGAAACTCATATTCATACAAGTCATTGAAAACTTGTTGGTTCTTTGAAAGGATGCCATTGATGATTTTTTCATTTTTTTCCTCTGTCAATTTTAACCAATGTCCATATTCAGATTTACTTACAGAAAACATGACACTATTCTCTGTTAATTCTAAAGTTCTAGCTAATTTCTTCTTTTCTTCCTCCTTTACCTTCTTTTGTAAATAGTCAAATGATTTTTTACAGATTGTTTCCAACCGGAACCGCTGTTCTTTTCTGAAAACAAGGTAGGTTGACTTTAAAATATCAGTAAGAGTCCGGCTCCCATCCTGTTTTTTTCCATACAGCCACAAGCTGAATTCGTTATCAGCAATGTTCCATTGATCATTTTCTGAATTCATGGTCAGGAGATTTGGTGTTATTCAAAAATACTTAAAAAAATCCTAAAAATAAGGGTGACAAATCATTCTTTTCGACATTAAGATAAAAGCATTTAAAATAAATACCATGAAAAGTACAATTCATTAGGTTCTTATTATCGATCAAAGCGGTTCTATGGCTCAGTTAAAACGTGAGGTCATATCCAGTTTTAACGAGCAGGTTGAACTGATCTTTAAGCTTGTGAAAAAAGAGCAGGATTCTGTGATCAAACTTACACTGTGTGCCTTTAATGATGCGGTCGATTTTAAATTTGTTGCCCAGAATGTTGATCATGTTAAGAAATTAACTCAACGGGATTATCAACCGGATTCGTGTACTGCATTGTATGATGCTGTTGGAGCCTCCTTCGTTAAAATCACGGAATTGGTTAAACCAGGTGACCAGGCATTTTTTGTCATTTTTACTGATGGTCTTGAAAATGCCTCAAAGTTTTAGTCAGCGGATGATATTAGTTACAAGATCAATGCTGCCGAAAAAGTCGGATGGTCGGTAAAGTTCTTCTACCGTTATAAAGATCGTTTATTCTACAAAAGCCGGTTAAATATTTTCGATAAGTGCATGTTTAGCGTAACTCCAGATCAAGAAGGATTCACTATGATGGAAAATCAAATCATGTACAGTTTAATAGAAATGGTGTGTAAACAAAAGAACTGAATCCATGAAAGAGGTATTCACACCGCAATCACAAAAATATGCCATGCTGTGCAAAACAAGCGATTTGAAGGAGGTCATGAAATTTTTAAATAGGGCAGTACCGAAAACCGCAATCGGGAAACTTTACGCTTGTGAGATCACGATCAAAACGAACGAGGTTCTTTTTGTTGCAATCGGCGTAGCAAGGGTACTGTATTGTAAGACTTCCGGACCAGTGAAAATAAGTATCCCGTTCTTGATATTATTGTCATTTAAAATTTATTATTTACTTGTTTGCAAAACGATCTTGATGGTATTATTGAGTTTAATAATACCATCAAGCGGAGGATATTAGTCAGCTTTGAAGAAATTCTCAGAGTCGAGCATTACCATGTTACTCATAACGCGGTACCGTTTAAGTGCAACTCCAAAAACTCAAACTTAATAAAGTCTCGACATGGAGAAACAAATTATTATTTAGTCAAATATATCTTCAAATGTAATGAATTCAGACTATAGTCCGTGGTCACAACATGTAAAATATTTCAATTTCGCTCTGATTAAAGTCTGAACAATGGTTATTGAAATATTCGGCAAAGTTTTACGCGAAATGAGGGATGAAAATCAGATCTCTCAGGAAAAGCTTGCGGAGTATTGCGACCTTGATCGAACTTACATCTCACTACTTGAACGTGGACTACGTCAACCGACAATTACAACAATCTTTAAATTGGCAAAGGCTTTAAATATTTCACCATCAACATTGATTGAAAAAGTTGAACATCAAATAGAAACCCCTCCAGTTTATTAGTCGGATGTGCATAATCAATTTCACTGCTGATTACAGGTTTAATTTTAATTGTTCGTTAAATGATTTATCAAGTCCCGGTTCCTTTAATTTACCTTTGGTTATTTCACCCTGAGTTGTTCTGATCAGCTGATTCATATTATTAAATTCGAGTTCCTCTGTTGTGTATTGTTCCGGTAAACGAAGAATATCGTTGGCTGAAAAATTAATTGGCAGGTTAATACTTCGCAGAATGGTATCATCCTCAAAGAAGCATGTACTCGCCGTTATCTTAAGGTTCCCAATCATCATTGCTCCGTCTTCAATTGCTATTTCGGTACTGAATGTCATGATGTTTTTTACGATGTCGTAGAAATACAAGATTGGTAGGTGCAACTATAACTCTTTTAAAGACAATACTATGGAAGTTTATTTTAAAATGTGTTTTGTCATAGCTACTGGAATTATTGGATTTTCATACAAATACTACGCATTACCAAAAGGCTGGCCTATAGGCACAATGTGGTTAAATGATTTTGGGATGCCAAACAAGCATGGATTTTTTATGACTGTTTTAGGATTTGGTTTATCATTTTTTCTTATGAAGTGGTATTTTGTTTTTGCAGTATTGGCAGTTGCTTATTTTTTGCTTTTATAATCATGAATATTTTAAAAACTTACACTCAATATCTGTGGTTCTTGATGTACCTACCTGCTATGTTATTTTTATTTAATCCCATTTACAAATATTTTTTTAAATGAAGAAATTTCAATGAGAAAATTAATTTCATATTTAAAAAACGCGATAGTTGTAGTATTGGTACTTTTGCAATATGGGTATTTGCAGGTGATATAATTGAGGTTATGCCAAAAAACGCAGAGGTAATGGTTGATGACAGTTTAAAAATATACTACTCTCCGATGTATTTTTACGACTACAGGACTAAAGGATGGGAGAAACTTAGGCTAACAACCTACGCAGATATAAAAATTAAAGGATATGAAGCTGATGAAAAATGCCGGAAGCTTGGGTACTTTATGAATGAACTTGGATCTCCTGTATGGGGGTGGCTCGATTCGAAAGGCATAATGAAGCAAAAACATAGGTGGAATTCTGACGGTTCATGGAATTGGTAAAAGTAAAACACTAAATTATAATTTAAACCAGACAGTATGAATACTAACTTCGATCCGACTGTTTTAAAATCAAAAACTTACATTTAAAATCGAGAAAATGAAAAAGAACAGCAGAATTTTGATTTGCCTTTTGATGACAATGGGTGTATTTTTAATGGTTGCCAACAGGTGTACTAAAGTGGATGACAACAATCCGGCAACAGGTGGAACATTAACAGATATTGACGGTAATGTTTATAAAACTGTAACAATCGGCACACAGGTTTGGATGACCGAAAACTTGAAAACAACAAAGTATCGCAATGGCGATCCCATATCGAACGTGACTAACTTCCCGTCATGGTCGGGATTAACTACGGGAGCTTATTGTTGGTATCTTAATGCGACTCGAACGCGAATCTAAAGTTTAGGAAACTTCCATTTCTAAGCCTTTAAAGCATTAATGGTGAATGTTTTATAAAATATTATTTTTATTTTCGTGGAACTATTGACTAACAACGGAAGAAAAAGCAATTTTTTAGATCAGTTCTGAAGGGCCTTTTCACGTTGTTTTTGTTCCGATTTTATCACAAACATACTCCCTTTTCCTAAAAGAAGCCAATCGGATAGAAAGACCAAATTCTTTGATCAGTGGCAGCATCCACGCCATTTGAAACCATCCACGGCTTATCTCTTTTTTCTGAGCATAGAAGTGGCGTCTGTCAATACTGGCTAAGGTGCAATAAGTTTGTATGCCCCTAATCTTTTTGTGTAAAATTAGCACGGATACAGCTTCATAAAATCTATTCATTATCTCAATTGTCTCTTTTGTGTACTCTCTTTTTGCAGGCATAGTATTATTTTTTTAAGTAACCTTTGTTCATCATCCAATCAAGCCAATCATCGGATCCCGTTTGATAGGGGTTTTTGTCCTCTTTTTCTATTTCGACCAACATTTTTTCAAGCGAAAACCATTCTTTCTCAAATTCTGAATTGTACCATATTGAGTTGACAACTTTTGTCATGACCCCATCTACCATTTCATTCTTGTAATCAATCCCCCAAAACTCATCCAGTGTAATGCTTTCCGGTAATTGGTCAATTTCTTTCTGAATTCGACTTTGAGGGAATTCGGGGCAAACGGTGAGATGCATTCTTGCTATTTCAATTTGAACATCGTTCAGGATCTTCGCCTTATCGATTATCCAGGTATCCGGTTCTTCCAGGTGCCCGTATTGGTACCACATCTTTATACCTGGAGAATTAAGTCCCAGTGAAATATATTTAAACTGATCGCAGCCCCAGTCGGAATTGCATTTCTCAAAGTCAACTGGATCATCGTGGTTGTGATAGCATTGCCTGATATCCTGCAATGCGTAAAACAGCCTTCTATATTCCTTGTTGACCTTACACAACCTATCCTTATAATAGATCTCAAAACTGCTCCATTTGTCTATTATATTGAGAAGGGCATTAATCCACTCCCAGAGATTAAACACTTCCTGCACCGATAGCTTAATCTGGATAAAATCCCCTTCAACAATCCCGCTCAATTTAGCAGCAAGCTTCAGAGCTTCTGGCAGGTTCTTGGAGCTTGTCTTTGTGCTGAATATTATTTTGAGGATCTTTTCCATATCGATTTAATTTTTATCTGGTTCTTTGCCAAAGTATTTTTTGTTTTTCTTATACCAGTCTTGTTTTGAGCAGACCTCTTTGTTAGCCTTTACGAATGACAATAGAGAGGGGGGTACACTGTCAACCCCTTTCACATTGCTTAGAAAACTTTTCTCTGTGCCATTCAGTATTGATCTTTGATATCTGCCAAATTCTTCCATCCCCATTGTGATTGAAATAGTGTGACACTTACCGCCATTGTGCCAGCCAGACCATTTGAAGTCTTTCGGATATTTGCCCGCGCCATTCTTGCAAATCTCACACGCTCTATAAAGGCCGTTAGAGCGCTTTATTTCAATTCCTAAAACAAATTCTAAAGAGGCCATAATTAATTATTTTGGGTTATATACAAAACACACACGGTGTATTTCAATAATATCACTCACATAAATTTTTCTGCGGCTTTTACCAATTGATCAGAATACGAATAAATATCGTCAATTGATTTTATTTTATGCTTAATCTCCTTCTTGTTATCATCCAGAAAGGCAATTGATTTATTTGTTTCAGAGTTTAAGTACAGCCTGCACACAGGTTTAGTATTCTTATTATCGATCAGGATTGAAAAATAAGTTTGTGCATCTCTATACGAAATTCTTTCAATCGGAACAATTGACCTTAAAATTGATTTTATAATAAAAAAGCTTTCAATTTCTTCGGGGGTAGTTACAATCTTGCTGGCCTTTTCTTCTTCTTCAACCAGCATGTTTTCTTCAGGAGTTTTTGTGACTTCGGTATTCTCAGCTTTTAAAGCAGTTTTTAATCTGTCCGAAAAGATATCACTAATATGGTTAGATATTGACCTACGAACTAAACCGGTGAATTGCTCAAGTAATTTAGGGGTAATAATACCCTCGTATACCTGTTTGGCCAGCAGTTTTACAAGCTCTGGGCTTGGGTTTGCGAACTCTTTTATCAGTACAGTTTTTAGTTCTCCGGTAAATTTCAATTCATTTGCAGAACTGAAAATCTTTTCTGCGTCAAAATAGGCTTTGTGAAACTTTTTTAATTCTTCAACCTGGTTGTCTTTTAGGTCGGTTAGATTTATTTCCAAAAAGGGTTTTCGTCCATCCTATTTGGAAGAAGCAAATCGGTGTAGAAACGATAGATTATACCGTTAGTCAATAACCCAAATTTTGCATTTGACACATGAAAATAACGCAAAAGCTGATTATCATGTAGGGTTAAAGATTGATTCCAATGTTTGCACTCGATCAATATAATTGGCTTCCCATCTTTAAAGATTGCATAATCAATCTTTTCGCCCTTTTTTGTGCCAATATCACAGGTATATTCAGGTACTACCTCATGTGGATCAAACACATCATACCCCATCACCTGCAAAAATGGCATGATCAAAGCGTTCTTTGTGGCCTCCTCCGTTATGAGGGAGTCTTTCAATTTTTCAACTCTTTCGGAAAGTTGTTTAACTACATCCTTGAAGTCCATAAGTTTTATATTAAATTAGGTTTATAAAAGAATATCACTTACAACATGTTGCTTCACAATCCAAAGTCCGCGAACAGTTGAAATGTCAATATCAAAATCATCAAAATCAGTTATATTAATAGACCTTGCTATCCAGTACTTTTTTGCTGCTTGTGCATCCTTGTGTCTCCTTAAAATTTTAACGTGCCCGTGGTATTTACCCGTAACCGGGTTTTCTATAACAACTCCAAAAGTA